>Ga0268251_10000464_pt1 | contig 12916 bp, 8 predicted proteins | sample AgamicAsMae_FD_200527 | JGI IMG/M metagenome (GOLD analysis project Ga0268251, IMG submission 200527) | Agave microbial communities from Guanajuato, Mexico - As.Ma.e (v2) (version 2) | ecosystem: Host-associated > Plants > Phyllosphere > Phylloplane/Leaf | place: Guanajuato, Mexico | collected...
AACATACCCAAAGTATTTCAGACACGGCAGACGACGACCAAACGCCGCTGGCATCAAAACGCCAGTCGACGGTGGTCAGCGGAGCCTCGACACCTCAGCAACCGCCAGCCAACCCACCTGTTCGACGAGCACCGTCTCCTCCCCAAAGAGCGAGCTCGGCGACTCCATCCAATGGTTCTTCGGCAAGGTTGTCTCCATCTCCCGCATCTACACGCAGTCCTGCATCGACAGCAGGTACGCTGAACACGTGGTCTGACGCGAGCCTTCGGGCATGGCTCGACGGAGCCGAAAATGATGTACGTGACATGCTTGTCATCATCCATGATAAGAGTTCGGTGGTGCCGGTTGCACGAGATCACCCACTCATGGCGGGCCTCTTTGACAACGAAAGCCGCAGGCTGGCGGGTTTGCAGGACGAACTCGATGGCCTGCTCGGCAGTTGGCTTGCTCGCAAGAAGAGCGTGAGAGAGGTGACTGCCACTTGAAAGACGTAGGGAAAAGGCTAAGCATATGAAAGAGGAAGCATGCATTATGAGGAGTGGTTGGAATGAGCATGATGAATGGTTTGTTCAAGCGTTTTACTATAATCCCATTACCAGACGTGTTTGGTACGCTCTGCTGCTCATGCGGGATACATTTGATTTCGTCGTTTTTGTTGCGCATGTCTTTTTTCGATACCTAGCTGCGTTGATTTCTGCCCTGCCTCGATCATTGTTTACAACTCAAGACTCGTCTATAGACATTATGATATCGTGTGTCAAGTTCACGTGAAATGTGCACTGAGGTGTTGTAGATGCGTGAGCGAAATGGGAGGGACGAGAAAATGTTACATGCTCACACATGTGGTCAAACGACGGCTCCTGGTATACAACTAAATCTCAAGGAAAAACTCAAAGCTGGGAAAATACTCATACAGGCGCACCGCAGGCCGAACAGCACAATTTCGTGCCACCTCCCTTCACGGCCTTGACATGGAAACTAGCACTCCCACACTCTTTGCAATGCACCTCTTCCTCGTGTCCTTGCAGTGCATCCTTGAAACTTGCAGCATCCGAGCCGCTATCCTCGGCGACACTCTCTTGCTCGATACTGAGTTTACTAGTGGCAGTATGATTGCGTTGCAGCGGATGCGGTAGACCAAGATTATAGCTCCCAGTCCGACTAGAGGAAGGTCTGCCGTTTTGTGGCGTTTGTTGCGATGGAGGCGACGGCGACGGTGGTGCTTGCTGGTGATTTCGCGCAGAGTTTAGTGCGAGCTTCCAGTATAGCATGGACTGATCGCCTTGTAGGAATAGTGGATCAGCGTCCTCTTCACCACCGCCGCCGCGATCATCATTTTTGGGGAGCGGAGGGGGTGCCATGGATGTCTTGCTGTCTGGGCGGGTCTGAGCACTGGCGGTTGATTTTCGCGGTGACTGGCTGCGAATCGATCCGTTGGTGACGTTCGACGTGCTCGAGATGCCCTGGCGCCACGACAAGATTCTATCTGCCGGGCCTTCGTGTCGTCCATGCGAGCTACGCAAACTGCGACTGCTGCCTTTTGTGGCTATCGATGCAGTGCGGCCGATTTTTCGTTTCGAGAATACTGACGAGGTTTCCCAGCTGTCTGTCTTGCGCTTGTTCCAAGCACAATCTTGTCTGAACACTTTGATTCTGCCAGCCAGATCTGCAGTCACAATGATATTACCAGTGGCATGCGTAGAGCGGGCGAGATAGGCAGGTGACTCTTCTGGGCGTTTGTGAGGTTGTGGTTCTGCTTCGAGACCGTCTTCCGTGGGTGCTCGAGAAGGAGGACGTGAACCAGCACGCTCGGCAGAGCTCATCAGCGTCACTGGAGGAGGATTGCATAAATCGTATATGGGATCCTCTGATCTGCCCAGTAGCTGTTTACTCTTAGGAGGAGCAAACGCGACGCAGGTGACGACCGTATTACTGGCGTCAAAGGTTTCCATCGGTCGCTTCTGCTTCTTGTCGCCTTGGTCAGAGTCTGTTGGCCAGATGTAGACCTTGTGATCTTCACTCCCACAGAAGATGTATTTGGCATCGTCGCTGATTGCTGCTCGGAGTTGGCTGCTATCGTTGACGTTGCCCTTGAATTTGATCTCCAAGCTCTTGTCGCGGAAATTATACAGGCGTATGCGGGAGTCGTTACTGCTGATTAGGACCTTGGTTTCTCCGCCGGTATAGAATGACTGGATGCCTGTGATCTTGCTGCCCTTTGCATTCTTACCGTTCCTAGAGCGAGCATGGATCTGAGTCTGATATTTGAGACCTTCAGTCTCGTAGAACATGCATAGACCAGTAAAGCAGCCAGCCATTGCATATTTTCCATCCGGCGTGAAAGCGACTGCGGTGATCATATCTGGTAACTGACTCCAGTAAGCGACTGTTTTGTCGGGGATGCTCCAAAGTCTCAATTTTGAGTCGAGTGAGCCGGCCAAGAAGAAGCGATCGTCTTTAGGGTGGAAAGCGATTGAAGTGACAAAATCGCTATGTTTGAAAGTACAAAGGCATTCGTCCCTGCTGACATGCCACAAGCGCACATTCTTGTCCATGGATGAAGAGAGGAGAAAGTTGTTCTTGCTCCAGCTCAAGTCGAGAATGGTCGACGTGTGGCCCTCATACTCCCTGATTGGCTCTTGACGAAAGACAGGGGCGCTCAATCGCGGACGTTGGTGGATGTCGGACTGCTCGGCGTGCGACTTGCGGTCTTCTGGAGTTTTGATGACCTCCCAAATGCGAATGATCTTGTCTTGCCCTGCGGCGGCCAAATACCTTCCATCCCTGCTGAACTGCATGGCCCATATCGGCGTCTCGTCATGGTGGATGTTTGAAGCCAGAAGTTCTTGAGCTAAGAACAGATGATCAAAGTCCTTGTCCTTCTTGTCACGAGCTCTGACTCGGATGTACTCGGGGGGTGGTGGGTGTCTTGGGTTGAACTCGAAGTTGTCGACGGGCTGGGAAAAGACGTTGGCCTCCATGCCTTCAGGTCGCAGGTTGCTGAACTCGGATGCAGCGTCGTCAGTGACATTGTCGCCAGTCTCTTTCTTCTTGTTTCCCAGCAGTCGTCCGAGGAATGAGGCGCCCTTCCTGCGATGCCAGCGTCAGCCCAATTGTTTGCGGAAGCAGGAGATACAGTCCGAGGACTCACTTCTTTTCGCGACCGGCAGAAGTCACGGTCGTGTTTGACCTGGAAACGGCATTGTCGTCGGATCGATCTTCAGAGGGGACACTCGCACCGGACGAGGTTGGGCGTACGCGGCGGAATAGGTGCTTGTGCGCCATCAGTCGACATTCCACGTGGCCCAGGGCTGGCGACGCAATTTCTCACCTGTGACAAGGGATCTCTGTCGTTTGCGACCAGCTCTTCTTGGTTCGACAAGGTGCCTGACAGCGAACGCAGCAGTTTGCCAGGGTTGGGAAGTCCTCCGGATGTTGATGGTCTGCTGCCTGAGCCACCTCCTGTCAGCCTTGGACTCTTTTCTCTCTGCTCACGGTCCTTGTGCCTACCCTCTTTTGGCGATGCGCTTCTGCTGCCCGCAGCATGGTCGAATCCTTCGCTTCTGTTTGGTCCTATGCTTTCTGGTACCGTATCTCGGCTCTGCGGATCCGTCACACGGATGGCAGGAATCTGGTCCGTCATATGCGATAGTGATAGATATGAATAGCGAGTGCTGGTAGCCTATGCTGGAGTGTGGTATTAGAGGTCATTGTTATGGTGCGACAGATTGGCTGCGTATCACCGTCGATAGCCAAACATCCACATGCGCCCGTCTGCTTGACAACGCCCATCGTCCGTTCACTCCGATCCGCCCTACGTCATGCTATTCTTGGCCAGTGCTTGATACAACACCGCGTATTGCTGGTGTGAATACGGTCACTAAGTATGAGTAATGCGCTACTGCTCAGTCAGGATAGGAGAAGGAAGAGAGATGCTTGATGTTTATCGTATTCCGATTTGATTCACTATACTACAAGACTTCTACGCGACCGACAGGTCGTCGTCTCTTTGTCAAATTGAGTCGAACAAAGCCTTTACCCAACCAAAAAAAAACCGATCCCAGGGATATGCCCATTACCCAGAACGCCACATTATGCAGCCGCTGCAATAACCATCAATAACTCCCACCCATAAAATGATTCTGTTACTCGACGACTCAACTAGAAGTCCTCATCGAAGGCGAAGTCACCACTGACGGTGGCGGCCAGGCCCTCGGTCGTCTTGCTCTCCTCCTTCTTTGTGCTGTTCATGACACCAGCCTTCTGGTAGTCACCAACTCTCTTCTCGAAGAAGTTGGTCTTGCCAGCCAGCGAGATGTTCTCCATGAAGTCGAAGGGGTTGGTGGCCTGGTAGATCTTGGGCTCGCCGAGTGCGAGGAGTAGGCGGTCAGCGACAAACTCAATGTATTGGCACATGAGCTTTGCGTTCATGCCGAGGAGAGCACAGGGAAGGGCATCCGACAGGAATTCCTGCTCAATAGCAACGGCCTCGGTGATGATCTCGCGGACGAGGGCGGCCGAAGGCTTGTTCTTGAGGTGCGAGTGGAGCAGGCAGGCGAAGTCGGTGTGCATGCCCTCGTCACGCGAGATGAGCTCGTTGGAGAAGGTGAGGCCGGGCATGAGACCACGCTTCTTGAGCCAGAAGATGGAAGCGAAGGAACCCGAGAAGAAGATACCCTCGACGGCAGCGAAGGCGATCAAACGGCAACCAAAGGTAGAGTCCTTGTCGCAGATCCACTTGAGAGCCCAGTCGGCCTTCTTCTTGATGCAAGGAATGTTCTCGATGGCGTTGAAGAGGTAGGTGCGCTGCTTGGGCTCGCTAATGTATGTGTCGATGAGCAATGAGTATGTCTCGGAGTGGATGTTCTCCATCATGATCTGGAAACCGTAGAAACATCTGGCCTCAGGGATCTGTACCTCGGAGCTGAAACGCTCGACGAGGTTCTCGTTGACGATACCGTCAGAGGCAGCGAAGAAAGCGAGGACGTGGGAGATGAAGAAACGCTCGTCGTCGTTGAGACGTCTGTTCCAGTCGTGAAGGTCCTTGGACAAATCAATCTCCTCGGCGGTCCAGAATGAGGCCTCAGCCTTCTTGTACATGTTCCAGATCTGTATAGAAAGTTAGCATTAGATTGATACAATATGACGCGTCGCGTACGCGTCAATTGAGTAAAACTTACCTCGTGGTACTTGATAGGGAAGAGAACGAATCTGTTGGGGTTCTCTTGGAGGATAGGCTCGTTCACCTCGTCACCCTTGAGACCAGGGGCCGCACTGGGCTTTGGTGCCTCGGGCTCGGGGAGGTCATCGGGCATAGGAATGCCCTTGACAGGGACAGCGACCTCGTCTGAAATAATGTTCTCCTTCTCTTCTGATACAGCGGTGAAGAGGGGCTGCTTCATTGGTGACTCGATGTTGAAGTTGTCGAGGGCCTCGGCGGCCTGCAGAGACGCGTTAGCTAAATTGGTTCAGATGGTTCGAGGACAAAGAGAATTCTCACCTTCTTTGAGGGAGTGATCAGTGGCGCGGACATGATGATGGATGTGTGTGTAGAGAAGCAGCTGAACAAATAAGCAGACCAATTGATGCTGCGTTCAAGAGAAGATGCTTGATGTTGTAAGTGGTGGGTAGATTGAATGGAAGCAAGAGCGCGTCGAGAAAGATATAACAATCGCGTGTCGAGAGCTTGGCAACCGTGCACGACAACGCGACCCGCGCGCGATTGCGAGGCTCGGAATGATTTCATTGATCTGATCGAATCGAAAACGACTTTCTATTGCTCGACGAGCCCCGATGCGCTGCACATATCGTCACATAGCTTTTATTGAACTTTCCAAATCATCTGTTTCCTCATAAGAATCATATTGATAGCTCGATTGCCTCATGAATTTCTCTCTCATGCTCGGCCAGTCTGACCCCTGAAATGCACTTTGTTGTCGTACGTGGAGAGAACGCGTTTCTGTCCCGCGTTCCGCTCTCGCACATCCTTCGATCTCGTTTCTCGGACAACAGAGCCAATCATAGCTTTTTATCGGATCATTGGGCTTCTTAACTTATCAATCTACATCTATCCGAGCCCCTGAGTGGGACCACATCGACCCAGATGCCTCATTTGCTCGGCCTCGCTCGGAAACAAGGCTTGGACGCGTCGTTCATGTCCTCATAGCGCTGTCATCTCTGTTTTCTTTTGTTCCCAGCCTCTTCCCAGCTTCTACAGTCACTGAACGTCACTTGGCATCACCATGGGTTACCAAAAAGATTCCATCACTAGCTTCTAAGAACAGACACCTGCGTTCAACCGCAGCGAGTCACTCGGGGCTTGAGGCACCGGGAGTCAAGTTGGAGTAGCTGTTGTGTTAACCTACTTGCATCCATCTCAGACTTGTGCAGGTCACACATCGAAACGCGCCGCCCATATGCATTCTCGTTCTGAAACATTGAACTCAGAAGATGAGCCACCTCACATGTCTGTCGGACACAATACGTACAAACATCCCCACCGTAGGCAGTTGTTTGTTTCTGGTATCAATCTTCACATTCAAATGCTTGTTGTCATTTGAAACTGTCAAACTGCACAATGCTTGCTTCATAATTCAAATAATCGTCGCTTGAGGGCGACCTTCTGTTACGTTCACGCAAGGGAACTCTTATTTGTACGGGTCTTGCAGTCTCATACCTGCTTCTGTCACGGCCAGCCTGTCTCGAGGAAGCTGTACGAGGCAGCCAACGTCTCATGAATAGCCTTTCGCGTTTCGTAGCAAACGCGTGAACGCCGATCGTTGCCGAAATCGCAAACAAGCATCCGCCAAGGTCCACCCCCACCACGTTCACTTCCCCTCGGTGTCTGTGAGCTTTGACAACCCTTTCTAGACTGCACTGCATCTTCTACTTCGTACTCACATACCTATCAACGAGGCAAATCATCATGGCCGAAAAGAACCCTCTTCTCGAGGCCTTGCCTCCCGCAACTGATTACCTCAGCTATCTCACCATCATTGAATACAACCTCAATCCGGAGTCCCTACCGACACTGCATCAAGTGCTTCAAGACACAAAGCTGACTACTAACATCGGTTGGGATCTTGTTCATCTGCTTGTTCCTCTTCTGCCGAACTCAGACGAATGCTTGCAGGATATTGCGCGTCTTGGAAACCCGCGCGAGGTTATCCTCAAAGTGACCGAGTCGCTGCGCTTGATCGATTTCCAGGGCCTTGAGCCGGACACAGATGACGACGAGCCTATTGCTGGTGAAGAGACCAACCCTGCTTATCATCCCGCTAAGACTGCACCCGTCGACAGCAACGATGGTAAAACGACTCAGGCGGTCGAGACACCCGCTCCTCTGCCCCTCCCTGTGCTTCAATTCACCAGCTTGTTGTCCATGCTGTCAACCTTACACACGCGCATAAAGACGCAGTATCCCAGCCGCTTTTTGTCAACATCGCTCCAAGCTATTCTGGTGTCTTTCAACAATGCGGTAAATCACAAGGAGGAGTTGATCTCGGCCATCGTCCAGTTTGTCAAGAGCGTTTCTGGAAGCAAGCGCCCCCATCTGCCTCCTCGTAAGAGCAGTACTCAGATCTTGAGCGCAAAGTCTCAAGCGTCAGCCCCTGACCCAGAGTCCGATACAGCTGCGAAGGCGCCATCAGCAAGTGAGGCCGATATACAGAAGCGACTCCTTCAATCCTTCATCACTCACGTCTTTGAGGATTACATGCTCTCCTTGACTTCTGACCGCGATGCACCCGGCCTAGCTTGGTGTAGTCGTTTACAAGAGAAGCTACACCCTGAACGTACTGTTCCTGGCAAGCCTTCGATGACTGATAAGTTCATCTTGGACGAGGAGCTTGCAGCCCGCTTGACTGCTGTTGGCGGTATAGTCGCGTTGGCTCGCGATCTTGGCATGGAAAGAAAAGACCTCCTCCCCGCCATGGAGAAACCCGATCCAGGTCCATCTCTTGTTCCTGACAACGAAGACGAGTTTCCCAAGACTGCAAATGACATTCCTTTGTCGAAGGTGGGCTCGTTGTTCATGTTCGCTGCTGCAAACGTAGCAACTGTCCTCTACTCTACACCAAAGCCCAAGGACATGTTCAGCATCTTCCCCGAACATCAAAAAGTTTTGCAGAATTATATCGCAAGCTCATCCGACATGGGAGAGACCATTGGTACAGAGCCCGAAGCTGTGCTTGATGCTGTTTTGGCGCTGGCCATCCTTGCCATCGAAGAGGACCATGTCGGCGAGCCTGCAGACAGCGAGCAGTTCAGCCAGTATCTGCAGTATCTCTCTCTAATCTCATCAAATTCTCCTTCGCCTAGCATCCGTTACCATGCATTCTATCTGGCATCCACCATCCTGCGATCGAATCCCTCCGACGCTGAGAGACTCGCCTTCATCAGGGACACACTCGAGCATTGTCCTTTCGACAATCTGAAGGTCGCAGCTATCAGCTGGGTCAAAGGCGAGACCATCGAAGCCAATCCTCCTACTCCGATTTCTTCGCACGAGTCTCAGCATCAGGGATCAGGCCAGGACAACAAGGATGAGACTTCGGTGTTCTCAACACCAGTAGCTCTGGACAGTTTGGCGCCCTACCTGTTCCCCGACTTGACTCACGACCTCACGACTAAGAGCATTACTGAATCATGGCTTGTCTTCCAACAGAGCTTGCACTTCTATCTGGCGTCGCTCAACTTCTACTATCTGCTCCTGTCGGCACAGCATCTACACGAGCCATTGTCTATCGGCGACCTACACTCGAACAACGACGTAGCAGGATCGTTCTTGCAACCTCTTAGAGTCGCGTCGGCTCGTTTCAAGGAAGGCAAGGCTAATGGCGAGTTGGCTAGCGTCTGGGAGGATACAGGTGACAATGATGTTCACATGGCTGAACTTGGCTTACTCGATGTGACTTTGGAGAAGGTCACAGCTGGTGTTGCCCGTCTGAATTAGGTTGACGCATAGGTCGCATCGTCTGTGATCTGTGAACATCGAGGTTGAGAAGTTTATAAATGGATATTGTCTGATGAGCAGATGATCTCGGCATGACTGCAATGCTGAGAAGAAAATCAAGAATCAAAACCCAACCCCTGGTTTGTGTTTTCCAACTCGTGGCTGGTGCAGGCGATTGGTGGAAGGTGACTGAAGGTCAAAGCGTGTTGTCAACTGTCACCATCCGATCACCAACGTTTCTAACGAGTAGGTATCCATGCTCAATCTAAATCGTCATATGCACCCCACGAATCTCCATAGTGCTTCTCAGTCATCATGATATTTAAATGATCACTCTGTAAACATAAAGCCATCGGAGAACATGTACCGCATTGGCCTCGATTGTGCTACGATCAATGGGACGCTCAGATGCAAACGTGAAAATTGCATCAGTAGTAAACCCAACAAGAAATGTGTTGCAACTCGATCTTGTTCCGTACCGTCACGACGAGCCGCAAGTAAATACCGAGCTCGGAGGCGCCCCGCACTTGATGCTATGTCCTATCCAGGACGATGAAGTGGGTCAGTCACATATCAAAACTGGCAAATTGAACACGACGTCTCCTCGACCTTTGATAACATCCCTCTAACCTCTGCTCAACCTTCCGAAGCCGTTTGGACGACAGAAACCGCAATAATGGCTGAAGAACAGAAAACTTGGACTGGCAAGGCCATAGTGGCTCGCGACACGTTGGCCAACAATGGCTGGAAGATGGAAGAGGTCACAACACGCGAGATCCAAGAGGATGAATTGCTTGTAGAATTGGTAGCGAGTGGTATCTGCCATACAGACATCATGTGTGGTTCGGGAAGCGGCAACCCGGATTTGTTCTATTACCCTCGCGTCCTTGGTCACGAAGGTACATACTATATACAAGAACTGGATGGAATCGCAATGCTGACAATCATCACAGGTTCGGGCTATGTCAAGGCCGTTGGCTCGAAAGTTCAAGTCGCAAAACCAGGAGATGCTGTTCTGTTGTCATTCGATTGGTGCGGTCGTTGCGAGTCCTGCAAAGGCGGTCTTCCGTCGCTGTGCTATGAAAGCATGCCACTGAATTTCGGCAATAAGGCCGCCTTCGTGTCTGCCGATACGAAAGACACGAGCGAGATAGCCGGTAAGTTCTTCGGCCAATCTAGTTTTGCCCACTATAGTGTGGCAAAACAGAACAGCGTGGTCAATGTGACCAGCCTGGTCAGGAGCAAGGAAGAATTGCAGACCTTCGCACCCTTGGGCTGTGGCTTCCAGACCGGAGCCGGCACTGTGGTCAACGTTGCAAAAGCGACACCCAAAGACTCGGTTGTCGTGCTTGGTTTGGGAGGTGTTGGCTTGAGTGCTATCATGGCAGCAAAGATCTCTGGTTGCCGAACTATTATCGGAGTTGATCGTGTGGATAGCCGAATGGAGACGGCAAAGTCTCTAGGTGCGACACATGTGATTGACACATCCAAGCTCCCAGACGGCAAGACCGTTATCAAAGCGGTACAGGAACTCTGTGAAGATGCGGGTCCCGCAATCACCATCGACACGACAGGCGTGCCAGTCCTCGTCAAAGCCGCTATCGAGATGACAAGAAAGGGAGGCAAGATCATCCAAGTGGGATCAACACCACCAGACTTCCAGGTCGAAATCCCAGTGTTTCCCTTCATGAACAGCGGTAAAGCTTTTATGGGGGCAATCGAAGGCAACAGCATATCATCGGAATTCATTCCAAAGATGATAGGTTGGTACCGGGAGGGAAAGTTTCCTTTCGACAAGCTAGTCAAGCTCATGCCGGCGGAGGATTTCGAGAAGGGTGTGCATGAGATGCATACAGGCGAGACGGTGAAGCCCATCATCACTTGGTCTTGAGGCTCGACGTCGCACATGGCCTGTTGCTTGAAGGGCCTTGTAGAAGTCGTCAGGCCCATCGGAGAAGGGGATCCAGATTTGGGTTAGTGACTGGCGGATCCTCGTCCTCGTCTTCTTCGTCTAAAGCCATGTCTGTATCTACACTTTCTACGGGGCCCAGTTTCTTGACAACGTTTTGCTCCTTAAGGAGGCGTGAGATGGTGGAGGCAGACACGAAGACGCCGAACTTTGTGAATAGCTCGTAAGCAAGGTCTCTCTGCCACATCTCTTTACCATCCTTGACCAGCTCCATCAGCCATTCTTTCATCTCTGGTGTAATAGCAGACGGCCTTCCCTTCTTCTTGTACATGAGCTCTGGCTTTCTGACGGAGCCATAGGCTTGGAAGTTCTTTTGCATTCGGTAGAGGCTGCTCTTGGGCTTGCTAGGGAACCGGGATTGCACGACACGGACGGAGCAACCCTGCGAGAACAACATCTCTACGGTGCGGTCACTCTCTGACAGATGGTCCTTGGGCTGGGGGCTTTCGGAATCGGCTGGCGAGGCATCGGCTTCTGCATCAGGTACAACGGGCTTTCTTAGTCTTCTTTTGCTTGTGGTCCCTGGCTTATGTATGGAGCCATAGGTGTCGAAGGTCTTTTTCTGTCTGTACAGGGTCGACATGACAGCGTGGGGCATGATTTGGAGGACGGTCTTCACGCTATGGTTGTTCATGAACATGGATTCAACGAGCGTGAGCTCCGTCTCGGTAAGAGGCATGTCTGCGATGGCGAGAGGGGCGCGGCGTGTGCTTCTAGTCGTGAGCGCGCGCCGACGTAACCTTCGTGGCCCGGCGACCTAGGCGAATGGCTACCTTGGGCTATGCCTATCGAGTTGGACTCGCAAGCGAGGGCGATGGCAGTAAGGATGGTGATGGATGGATTAGGTAGTAAAATGTCCGTCGTATTCTCATGTGTGAGTTTGGTGAGATTCGGAGTCTTTGTCGGCCAAACTCCACATTCGGCCGATGCGACGAGTTCCGCTCGCACCCATCGCGTCCAAAGCACGCAACCACCTTCCTCGTAACTCCTTCCGTGACTCACCTGCCCATACCATTCTTTAGGGCTACCGTCAGCCCTATTAATATGCTCCACTTGGGATAAGGACAATTATCTTTTGTAATCAACTATAAAGCCTTCGTTTTTGCTAACACGTCCATCATTCTGCTTACAACTACTCATCTCAATCTCAACTTGCTTACTGTTCGTTACCATGTCTGCAGACAAGAAGATCAACGTCGCTGTCATCGGCTATGGCCTGAGTGCAAAAGTCTTCCATATTCCATTCATCCAGGCTCTTCCCGACTTCAACCTGTATGCTATCGTACAGCGTAGTCCAAAGTCAGGCGATGACGCTTCTGCCGATCACCCCGACACCAAGCTGTTCCGCAATGTCGACGACTTGTTTGCTGACAAGTCCGTCGATCTGATCATCGTCACCAGCATTCCGGAAACACACTACGAGTTCACAAAGAGGGCAATCGAGAGCGGCAAGCACGTCGTTGTCGAGAAGCCATTCGTCCCAACCTCCAAGGAAGCCAGAGAATTGACCACACTGGCTAAGGAGAACAACCGCTTGCTAGCAGTTTACCAGAACAGGCGATGGGATCAGGACTTTGTCACCCTGAAGCAAATCTTGGCTTCAGGAAAGCTGGGTGACATTGCTGAGTTCGAAACGCACTTTGATCGCTTCCGTCCTGATCCTCCAACTCGTACAACATGGAAAACCTTGGCCACACCCGCAAGCGGCGCGCTCTATGATCTTGGAAGCCATTTGCTTGATCAGGTGTACCATCTGTTTGGTGCGCCAAACTCGGTCACGGGCTTCGTCCAAGTGCAACGAAAGGGACTCAAGGCAGGCGACTGTGCGCCAGATGCATGCACAGTACTGCTCAAGTACGGATCCCCCGAGGACGAGATGCTGGTTACCGTCAAGAGCTCCGCCATCAGCCCAGAGCAAGATCAGCTGAGATTCTGGGTCCGCGGAACCAAGGGCTCGTTCAAGAAGTCCCATCTGGACGTGCAAGAACCTCAGC
>Ga0268251_10000466_pt1 | contig 12848 bp, 13 predicted proteins | sample AgamicAsMae_FD_200527 | JGI IMG/M metagenome (GOLD analysis project Ga0268251, IMG submission 200527) | Agave microbial communities from Guanajuato, Mexico - As.Ma.e (v2) (version 2) | ecosystem: Host-associated > Plants > Phyllosphere > Phylloplane/Leaf | place: Guanajuato, Mexico | collected...
GATGATGCTTCATCTGCAGAAAGGTTTCTGCATTGTTTTGCGTGATTCTGGTACCATTACTCAACCCCTGATATGCTGAGGCTTAGTCTTCGGGAGGTCATTATTGTCGCACGTCATAGTTCTGGTCGTCGAGGATGGTTACACACACTCCAGCCAAGGTGGGTTGACTGCAGATCTGCTGTGCCGCAATAATACCAGCCGAGCTGCATAAACAAAACGCGACCCCAGCGACTCTTGGTCGCAGATAATATTTCTTCTGCGACTCGTTTGAGAGTATTGCTTACTGAATCAGTCGACAAAACTTGTATCCTCCATGTTGCTCGCCAGATACAAATGCATTGGCTTGATCAAGCCATCGCTTTCCGTTTGCCGGACGTCTGCAATAAATATACGCCGCATATCCGATGAGAGACGAGCGACTCTACTGTCCAAATATCCCGAGCTGAGCGATCAGACAGCTAGGAAACGGAAAAGCGAGGAATATATCGACCGATGTGCCAAGTTGGGCCTGAGGCCGGACATAACCCTCCAAAAAGTCCGGCTTCCAGCAGTCCAACTCGAGCAATTCGTCCGTCTAAAATCAGAGGCTATGGCTGCCCGCTTGCTGGAGAGCGAACCGTCGGAAAAGCTGTCCCAACAGTACAGAGAGTGTAAACAATGGTTGAAGAACAACACGCCAAAACCCGAACATTTGTACGAGGCAGAGAGAACTGCCGTCTTGAAACAGTTTCCCAACCTTGCGTTGGCAGCGATGAGAGAAAATGTCTTGGGGCAGTACGAGATCGAGAATAAGAGGATTCTGGTTCCAAAGACTGAGCAAGAGACAGCTGATCAACCGAGAGAGTTTGTAGCAGGCACCACGCACGAAGAGAAGACACGATATTGCAACTTGGCATTACAGTATGTTGTAATCCATCTGATTGACAATCCTGTCGCTTCGAAGAACGCACTCGACGAGTGGAAGGCAGACTTCAAACGCTGTCAAGACACTCTCGCCAAGGCCTTGGAATTCTTAATCGAAGAGGAAAGAGCAGAGGCCCTGGAAAAGTATCCTGACCTCGACGATCCAGAAATACGTCGCAGAGCCATTGACGACTTTGAGCAGCTCAGGGTAGAGATGGTTGAAGCACTTGATCAGGGTGTCCAGATTGGATCTGCCCAGTTTCCTCCCAAGCAGTTTGAGAAGGTGCTGCAGTCACGTCTGAAGGCACTTGCTGCAGAGGTGTTCCTGCCTGGCAGCGATTTTGCTGAGCGCAAGAAGATAAGGCACGAATCGCGAGCGGAAACTCTGGCTGATCTGGATGTGATTCAGACTCATATGAAGCAGAGGAAGGGCGGATGGTGGATTATTCCAAACCCACTTGCGGTATTTGAATGGATTGGCGTCATTTTCTAGTCTTTGATAAGCTGTTGATACGGATCTGCGATTCATGGATGCAGTCGCAAGAGGGGAGGAACGTCGACAAACTTAAGGTTCAACTGCGGCTTCAAGGTCCTCACATGGAGCCGTGAGCTGCGATCCACCCATGTGTCGATTTCTATGATTCACACCACGCTCTCAAACGACACACAGGCGGAGCTGATGCCACGAAAACGCACAGTCCTTTTTATAGACGGTACCAGAAGTCACAGAGACGGGCTCTGTTGGCGATAGAATTTCAACATACTACAACATATACCTGAACCCATTTGCCTGTTGTACCGGCGTAGGCCCCGATCTACCTAAAGCCTTGCCCTGATCCATCATCTGATTCTGCCTCCTCAAATAAAAGTAAGTAGCAGTAGCGCTCGCAAACGCCACCACAGCAGCACCCAAATTCACCGAAAAAGCAGCCACATATCGAGGAGAGTCGTAGTACAAGTAACTCGTCCAGATATTCGGAGTGTTGCAGATGGCGTTGATGATGGCAATCGACGCAGCACGCTTGACTGCTGGTTGTGAAAGGGAGCCTGAGATCCAGGAGAGCTGGCAGATTGCAGAGCTATAGAAGCTCAGTGGCATTATGCACATGGCAAAATAGCGAGCACCGATGTTGAGTGTGCTGACGGCGATGATGTTCGCGAGGACTGTAATGATCAGCGGTAAGGCGATATGTAAGTAGCGCTCTCCCATCTGAATTCGTGGTTAGTCATAGTCAAATAGCAAGGAGAGTGAACCAACCTTATCGCTGTGGAAGCCATTGCAAAGCATAGCGACCACACAGAGAAGGAATGGTGGCGCGGTCAACACATAAGTCAGATTCCTGCCAAATCCTAGACCTCCGACCACAGTCGGGAAAAAGTTGTTCACCGCGGCCGCAGTATAAGTGGCATACAGAGTACTGCACATAAGCCAAGTCTTTGGGTCTCTGACTGCAAGCAAGAATCCTTGTAGCGCTGTGACCTCATCAGAAGCATCCTGCTGTTTCAAATCTCTTTCATAGTTCCACTTGAGCCAGTCCAGCTGCTGTTGCGAGAACGTCCAGATCTTCTTGTTGGAGTTCGGAAGGTATAACACGAAACTGTGCGAGTGTTAGACTGTAGTATTTTCTCCCAGGCACCTCGGTTACTTACATGAGTGCAAAGCCTATCGTGAGCACGCCCTCGATCAAAAAAAGCCACCTCCAGCCCTGAAGACCATGATGACCGTCCAGTTTCAGTATGCCGATTGCTAACAGCGTGCCAAAAGCATTGCCGAGCTGTGAGCCTGAGTAGAGAATAGCAGTACGAAGGGCAACTGTAATGCTCAGCGATGTCTAGGAGCACCACGATCTTGACCAAACTTACTCTGTTTCCTATTATAGAACATAGACAGATAGAAGAAGGCTCCTGGAAAGAACACTGCTTCGACCACGCCGAGCGCAAAGCGGCAAGCAATAAGTCCGCCGTAGGATGATACCGCCGCTGTTGCAGCAGAGACTGCACCCCAACCAGCGACTGCGCTACATATCCACACAGCTGGCCATCGAATCTTGCTGAGCACCAGATTTGAGGGGACTTGCATCAATACTAGAAGCTTTTGTTAGTCTGATCAAATGCGAGGATTGAGAATATACGTACTATAGCCCACAAACAGAATGCTCACGCATGTGTTATATTGCTGAACGGACATGTTCAGATCTTCCATTATGTTCGCCAGCTTACTCGCAGCAATGTTCTGACGGTCCAGATAGTTCCTTTGATTAGGAGTTAGCGTTACTTGAAAGGCACTCGTGGTTTAGCAAACTTACAAGATGTAGAGAATTGTTAGGGCAGGCATGACGATACAATCCAGTTTCAACGTCGTCCATTTTCCGATCTTGGTCAACTCTTGCTGACTGAACTCGCGAAGAGACTCGGGAAGATCGTCAGAATTATGTTGACCATCTTGCAGTTTGTCAAAGTTTTCGACGTGCTGAATGGCAATCTTGTTCTCGTCGGCAGACATGATTGTGTATCGTCGTGTGATGAAAAGAAGGCAAGGAAGTAGGTATGCGTGAGTCCATGTACTTATGCTGTGCTCACTTCGGGAATAATGGTCTTGATGGCGCTCTACGAAACCCCATGGGGTCCAGTGTCGATCATTCATCCTTACAAGCTGACCCCCATCTGGCCGCAGCAGGTGGTGCGGGGTTCGATTTGACCCCCACGCATCTATCAGCAGATACTTACCCAGGCATTCTCGAAAGTCCAGTCCCAGATTGTGCGGGAAGACCGGTTTACGAAGACATCATCAGATCACCTCTGAACCGCTCTCATAACAGTCATGTCTGGTGTATTGAGCCTCTTTTCGCTGCAGGACCGGACTGCCGTCATCACTGGTGGGACGAGAGGAATTGGCCAGTCGCTTGCGATTGCACTAGCAGAGGCTGGGGCCGACATCGTGTTGATACAGAGAAACTCGGAGAATGTTGCTACCAAAGAGCAGATCGAGAAGCTTGGGAGGAAGGCGACCATATACGAGGCAGATCTTTCCGATCAAGGCCAAGTCGGCGGGTTGATCAAGCGGATCGTGTCAGAGGGCCACGACTTGAGCATATTGGTGAACTGCGGTGGCATACAAAGACGCCACCCTCCACATGAGTTTCCAGATGGTGATTGGAACGAGGTACGTTCCGAACCTCGCGTAGGCATACGACGACTGACATCTTGGATACAGGTACTCCAAGTCAACCTCAACACCGTCTTCACACTGTGCCGTGATGTAGGAGCTCATATGATGACACGAGAAGGGCCTCACCGTGGATCTATCATCAATGTGAGTGCTTGACCAAAGACTCTTGACAAAGACCGTGCTGATGATTGCGAGATTGCATCTCTAGTCTCTTTTCAAGGAGGCCTCAACGTACCTGCCTATGCTGCAGCTAAAGGCGGAGTTGCACAATTGACGAAAGCGCTGTCAAATTCGTGGGCTGCACACGGCATCAATGTCAACGCTGTAGGTGTACTGGCAGAACAAGGCATGATACGGCATCATACTAATCAGCGTGACAGATTGCTCCGGGATATATCCACACCGATATGAACGATGCTCTGATCAAGGACGAAAAGCGTGCAGCGAGTATTTTAGAACGTATTCCTGCTGGACGATGGGGCCTGCCCGACGACTTTGCTGGTTCCATAGTATATCTTGCGAGTCGAGCAAGCCTGTATGTGTCGGGAGAAATCTTGACGGTGGATGGAGGCTGGATGGGTCGATAATTACCTGAAGTATAAAAAACACGATACGACGGACCGCAATGATCACCCACCTCATGTTTCCTCAAAGCCTGTGTGCATGACCGAAACATATGTGAGCAATTGTGCATCAGCATATCCTTAACTACCCGCCAGCCGAGCGATTGACTCGAACTGAGCTTGTCCGGGTCTTTGCAGGCCGTAAGTGGGGGTCACAGGTCCAAGCAATTCAGAGCGGCAATATGAGCTCGGCCTATAAATCAAGCGTCTCCCTCACCTGTTGTTACCACGAACTATTACTATCAGCATAGCACCCAGAATGGCACCAACATCGACACAGGATTTCGATGCTACTGCATCCAGACCAGCGTCTCGAGTCGAAGCAAAACTGGAAGCAGGCATCTATGTTCCCACTGTGGCTTTCTTCAAAGACGACGAGGAAGTGGACATGGAAACAACACGCAAGCATGCTCTGAGGTTGGCCAGCAGTGGCATAAAGGGCATAGGTCGGGACGCTGAGCTGCAAAGAGCCATACATATGCTAACGTTGCGCAGTGACACACGGTAGCAATGGAGAAGCCGCACATCTCAGCCACGAGGAGCGAATTCTCATCACTCGAACGACTAGGCAAGCACTCGACGAATCTGGCCACGGCCACATTGTCAGACTCATTGTGGGTTGCGGGGCGCAATCAACAAGAGAGACGATCAAGCTCTGCAAAGATGCGGCTTCTGCTGGCGGCGACGCAGCTCTTGTGCTGCCACCGAGTTACTTTGCCTCGCTCCTGTCGTCGAAACTTCTTCTTGACCACTACCGGAAGGTTGCCGAGGCATCACCAATCCCCATCCTGATCTACAACTTCCCAGCAGTCCAAAGTGGTATCGACTTGACGTCAGATCAGATCATCGAGCTGGCTCAGCATCCTTCGATTATCGGTGTGAAGCTCACCTGCGGCAACACTGGCAAGCTGGCTCGCATTGTGGCTGCTACGAAGCACTCAGGGTTCTTGACGTTTGGGGGATCTTCTGACTTCCTCCTGCAGACATTGGCGGTCGAAGGCGCTGGGGTGATAGCAGGTTTGGGCAATCTCGCACCGGCGACGAACGTGCGACTGATGGAAGCATATGGGGCCGGCGAGATAGAGCGGGCACGAGAAATACAAGCTGTACTGGCTGAAGCGGATTGGGTTGCGATCAAGGGCGGATTCGTTGCCGTCAAGGTCGGCCTCAACCATTCGTTTGGATACGGAGGACAACCAAGGTCGCCATGTGCGATGCCTGAAGTAAAAGTGCAGTCGGAGATGAAGATTGGCTTCTCTCGACTGATGGAGTTGGAGCGCAGTCTTCAGAAGCCTCAGTAATCAGATGCAAAGCACCAGACTTGGGCACCACGCCAAAGCCTTGGCAAAGCTCCTCTCTGTCAGAAGGCTCATGTTTAGCTCAGCATCTGATGAAATGCACAATGATGTCGAAAACTATACAGTGTCCATGGGGATGCAGTAAAGTGTAAACTCTCTCTGGTTAGATCTCGAGTCAGGACATCTCTGTGCATTTTCATGACGAGGATGCCGCTTTGCACCTTGGTGGGGGAGTGTCGAAGTTGTGCGAAAGCTTCTACCGTCGGACGCGTCCGAGGGGTCAGTCCTTCTCTTCTCAGTTTACATCGACGTGACAAGACAATTCTCGTCGTGTGCGTACATGGCTGCTCATACTGCCGGTGTCAATCAATAGTAGTCGACTACCAGAATATCTGCTCACGAACATGATACGGCACTGCTGCAGACCTTGAACGCGTCGCCTCACGAGTTGACACCCCCAAAACCTCCCGATGCCTCCACTCGCGGTGCTGCGGGGTCAACGCACCTCGGGAATGCCACACATCTATCTGTCCCACATGTGGGGGTCACGTCCACTCTTGCATCTTCTCGCAATCAAGCGATCACTCAGTGTGTCATGATGGACACTCCACAGCTCAACGGATCACAGCAAAGACGCAAGAGAGCGAGTCGAAAAAATACTCCCAAACGCTTTAGATGCGATCATGAGGGCTGCACAAAGGTATGTGTATATTCGGTTGCATTGCGTCTCGTATATTGACAGATCAGATCTACTCTCGAGCCGAGCATCTACAGCGTCATCAGCTGAATCGTGCGTCACATCAAATGAAGCCGGGTAAACCTCCTTGACATGAAACAGACAAGCCAAAGCAATTGTATCAATGCCAGATTGAAGGTTGTGATCAGACCTTTGTGCGCCTTGACCTTTGTGTGAGGCACCAAGCCAGACATGGCGAAGCTTCGATACCAAGAGATCAAGATGATGGCGCTGCAGTCCTTGCAAGCACATCCCAAAGTGCTGTAAACCTTGTTGCGGATACGAACCTGGATTTCCAGAATAATGCTGGGTCCGAATTGGTCGGCCCTCCATCTCTGACACACGGATTTGGTGTTACAGATCCACATCAGAACATAGTTCTGGACGCAGGAACGGAAATGCTGGACTGGGGACACAACGAAATGTCAGAGGATTATTCTGGACTCGCAGCAACTTCTCCTCAGCGAAGGAGCGGCAATTTTGTGACTTGGTTGTTTGATAGTCCTGGCAGCCAGCAGCAGAACTTCGATCTTTCCAACTACTTGCCGTACGTGGATTTTGGTCTCGATTATTGCTCTCCGACCAACGACTTCTGGCAGCTCGAATCCAACTCAGCAACTACCAGCGCTCCCACTGGGAACACCGTGGCTACAGTACCAGTGTCTAACGCGTTGTGCGAGAGTTCCAACGACCACGGACTGAAATACTATGCCCGAGTGTCTATTAGATGCAGATCAAAGATTGTCAATAGCGTCAACTCGTTTCTCGAGAAGAAGCGCCCACCAGGGCTGCGAGACACTGTTCGAGAGCAGGATCTGTTGTTCAGCGCTGATGGAGTGAATCTACCAAATCTGACAACGAAAGTTCTACATGACTGCTTGGATAGCTTTTGGTCGCGTATAGCGATGCAACTCCCTGTCATTCATCAGCAAACTTTCTCGAGCGATGACTGTCAAGCGCTTCTTCTTCTTGCAATGCTTATGCTAGGCGCGAGCCAGATAGTGCGCTCACATCCAATCGGCACACGAAACGACTACCGCGTTTTTGCAGATCTTATAGCCATCAACCTGCGGTGGGAGATTTTCCCAGAAGCTGAACCTCCCATAACATTATGGGTTGCTCAAACACTTTTGTTGCTCGAGTTTTACGAAAAGCTGTTCTCATCTCGTCGCCTCCACGAGCGTGCGTACATCCATCACGCGTCAACTCTCGCTTTGCTAAGGCGAGGCAGTCCTATGGTCGGCCATGCTGAGGACGAAGAGCCCCCAACTCGTTGTCCCTCGCCAGGAGTGACCGCACAATATCTCAACGGCCCATCCAAACAAGCTACCTGGTGGCGTCGCTGGGCACGAAATGAGTCCTGGCATCGAGTCGTCTTTGCGGCCCTACAAATGGACACACTACACGCCGTAGCCTTTGGACACGAAAGTTCGATCCTGCCTTACGAAATCAGACTTCCGTTGCCGTGCGATGACTCAATATGGGCTGCACAAAGCCCTGAGGATGTCTGGACGTTGGAGGAAACATTTTCCATGCATGGCATTAGCCAGCAGCCCTTTCTAGATAGCCTCAAAAGATGCCTGCACGGGCACGAAGTCCATTCAAACCACGGTGCGCGAATTATCTTGGGTTCTGGACTATTGAGTGTTGGCTGGCATATCCGACGCCGCGAGAGGAACCAACAGTTCTTAGAGTCGAACCCATCAGCCCACGAGCAAGAGCGTTGGAGGTCTCTACTTCTCAACGCGTACACCCACTGGTGTCAAAGTTTCCAAAAAGCGCTCGAAAAGTCAAGAGCGCATAGTCGAATTCTTGTCAGCGACAAGGATGTAGTTTTCGATCCATCAATCCTATATCGTCTGGCATTGATCACTTCCCACGTAGACATTCTGGACACTCAACTTCTCGCGGGTTACAAGCGTTTGCTCGGGCGCAAGATCACGGATAAGGATCATCTTGCTTGTGCAACAAGAATGCGTGATTGGGCGGCCACCAACTCGTCCAGAGTGGCTGTCTCTCATGCTTTCCGGCTGCTTGACGAGACACTTCTGGACAAAAACTTGGTGTCTCGAAGTCAACCACTCAGCCATGTTACGACAAAGCACTATACTTGCCGCACTGATGCATCTATATATCGTCCTTGGATCTTGTATCTGGCCGCGTTAACGATATGGTCGTACCAATACGCTTCGGGTCACAGGCCTTCACAGATCATATCGCAAGGACTTGATGCTGATCAATCATCAGGGCAAACCCTTGCTTACAGCTACATTCGGAGATGTGCTGAGTCAGGCATCGACAGCTTTCCAGGCCAGATGTCCGTTCAGGGATGTGGTGCAATCTGCAAGCTCCTGGCTCAAGATTTTGCGTTCGCTGAGTGGGAGTTACTCTTGGAAGCCTCCAAAATACTCGACTCGTGCGCAACCACAATCCTGGAAAGAGCTTGAAGTGACAGCATAGAGGCAGCTTCAAGCATATATGGCAGGAAGATGTTATCTAGAAAGACAACTCAATCCAAGCTCTCACATGGCTACACGTCATCAAAGCATGGAGGAGAGAACATTATTTGTTCGCATTGTTTGCTATGCCCAAAATCTGTCTACCACTCTCTGATGGAGCCATCGGGCCCAAAGAACTCTTTTGGCTGCCACGGTAGGGTCTCAGCGGATATCTTGCGAATCATCTCCTCATCTACATCGATTCCCAGCCCTGGTCCAGTGGGAGCCTTGACATAGCCACCATCAATTCCGAATACTGACTGGTCCTTCAGGTACGTGTTGAGATCAATATCACCTGCTTCTGTGTTATAGTGCATACCAAGACTCATCTCCAGGATGACAAAGTTAGGAGTGGAAAGTCCGATGTGCAGCGATGCAGCCTAGCATAGAATGGTCAGTTATATGTCTGTGTGAGAAGATTTTTGGTTTCATCTGGCGTCAAAGTCGTTACTCACAAAGGCAATGGGACCCAAAGGACAGTGCGGTGCACTGTTGAATGTTGGTACACGTGCTTGATCCAAAACTTCTGCACGACTTACATCGCAACATCGTATGTTTCCGCCATGTTTGCGAGGCGCTTCGTCTCTGATATGCCACCAGCATGCGCGATATCAGGCTGGAGAATATCGATCACCCCTGCTTCGAAGAAAGGTTTCGCGTCCCAGCGATGGTACAATCTCTCCCCAAGCGCAATCGGAATGCTTGTTTGTGCTGCCAACTGCTTGAGGGCTTCTGGGTGTTCCACCCTACCAAATTTCTAATCAGTATATTACAAGCACACTCTCAAAGATGTTCTTACAAAATTGGCTCCTGGAGTGACGCAGATGTTAGCATCATTATCTATACAGATTACAGCTTCACTTACTTCGATGAAGAGTGGGCGGTATGGCTCCAAAGCTTTTGCCAGCTGTTTGGCCATTGGGCGATGAAGCCGACCGTGGAAATCAAGACCAGCATTGAGGCCGAGGCCCTTGACGATCTTCAGTCGCTCGACCGTCGCGTCTAGTACCGCTGCATCATCAAGCCAACCAATGTCTTCTGTAGCATTCATTTTGACACAAGTCAATCCCTGTTCTTTCCTTGCTTTTCTACACGTCTGTCAGCTATGTTTTACTGCTTCCGTCAGAAGATTTACTTACGCAGCGTTCTCTATGTCGGCAGGTCTGTCACCACCAATCCAGCAGTACACCTGACACTTTTCTCGAACTTTGCCGCCTAGCAACTCATAAATCGGGACGTTCAACCTCCGTGCTGTGCTTGTTAACCTGGCGTTCATCTCATAGTGTTAGCAGACCAGCAGTTTCTCACCTTTGAGGTCCCATAGCGCGATATCGATTCCGGATAATGCGCTCATAAACACAGGTCCTCCTCGATAGAAGCCTAGTTGACATGTTGGTCAGAATGGATTTGTGGTCTTGATCATCAAGTTCTGTCCATACCAAGTCTCCAAATCTACATCCGAACGCGTTGTTAGCTATTGTAGCCTACCATGGCTCGAAGATATGAACTTACCAATTGCCAGATGTGTTCAATGCGGCTTTCATCAGTCAGCAAAACGTTCTTGTGTTTGGCTGATTTGGTGCACACTTCGCGTCTTGCCCAATCAAGCGAACAATGATCTCGTCCAGTGCTCCTTCTACAGCCAGAGTATGACCTTCGAGAGTTCCCTCTCCCCAACCGACTAGGCCGTCTTCATCAGTGATTTTGACAAAGAGCCACCGCGGCTTTACTCTAAAATACTCGATCAGCTTAATTGGCGCCATGTCGATCGGTATGTTGTTGATGCAGCGTGCAGCTCTGTAACAAGTCCGGATGTAGTTTCTTCGGCTGCATGTTCTTATACGAATTGTGATCAGCTCTTTTCAGATGCCGAGATCAGGATTCGGCTTGTATTGTGACGAGGTCGGGGGATGTTCTGCAGGAGCGAGCCCCGCAGATCCGCGTGGGGGTACCGGGGTCGCTTTGGGGGTCCACTACCATCGTGGTCCGATAGTCTCAAACGACAAACTCTTCATTCCTGCGATCCTCAGAAGGAGGTTCAGAGCGATTTCAGTCGCTATGGAAAGGCACAAAAATGTTCAGATCAAACTTGTGTCCACAGAGAGCCTGACTCTCATCGCATCTCGACGGACACTGAGAAGCTCAGTGGATGTACCGTGCATCTAGTTATGATATTTTTGCACATGAGAAGGAGGCCCGAAAGATCTCAGTTGCTCTTTCCATCATAGAGAATATGTTTGGCTGCTTGTAGCACAGTACGCCTTCTTGCCCGAAGCAAGATATCATTGAATACGCGTTCTCAAGTGGCCATGATATCGAATATTGGAATGGCTAAATTACATTTAAAGCTTTACCGAGCCTACCATCATCCGCTCCAGCTTTCTCGTATTGACCATGCTACGCTCAATCTCTCTGACGTTGCTTGCGCCGATAAATGCCATGTTTGTCTGCAACTCGTTCCTGAGTATCTGTATCATGCGCCTGACACCGTGCTCACCGTATCCGCCAGACATGCTGTACAACACTGGTCTCCCGATACCGACGGCAGTCGCACCTAGTGCTAGTGCCTTGATGATATCCGTGCCTCGTCTGATCCCACCATCGACAAAGACCTGCATGTGTTTGCCCAAGATATGGGGAGCATATTTATCAATCTCGAGAAGTGTCAGGATGGGAGGCTGTGCGGTATCTTGAGATCTGCCTCCGTGGTTGGAAAGCACTATCCCATCGACTTTGTGGTCGAAAGCGGAAACGGCGTCCTCGACTGACTGAATACCTTTGATGACTATTGGCAATTTAGTAGATTTCCGGAGCCAGTCGACCATGTCCCAGTCCAGATCAGCATTAATAAATCCAGTATTGGCTTTTGCAATGCCAACACTTTGTGGTGTCTCGACAACTTCCTCTAGCTTCTCCTCTATCTGCCCAGTTGTCAGCGAATGTGGATTGTTCTTGAGGAAGTCAGACTTACGTCCACTATTGATTTGGACCTTTCGTCCCGTTCACGATTACCGACAACAGGAGAATCAACGGTAAGCCATATTGCTGATACACCAGCTTTCTCGACTCTCTCGATGAATGTCTTGGACTTTTCCAGGTCCTTGTCTGCATACAGTTGCCAGAAAACAACCTGATCCTGGGAAAACCGTGCGTCCATAATATCTTCGATCGGGATACTGGACACAGTATTGACTACCTGTATACAGCCTTCCTTTCCAGCAGCTGCAGCAATGGCACATTCACCCGATGGATGCACCAATTTGGCTAGTCCGACTGGCGAAGTGTAGATGGGCAAAGCAGAAGGGAAACCGAGGATGTTGGTACTGCAGTCGACTCGTCCAACTTTTCGCAGTATCCGACCACGTAAGAAGACTTCTTGATAAGCTGTTGCATTCTCTCTCATGCTGATCTCATCGTCGGCTCCCGAAGAGACATAGGCCCATGCAGTTGGCGTCATAGTCTGAAGGTCAGCACAAGATCGACGTTACTTCGAAATCGCCAACACACCTTCTCTGCTGCTTTTTCGAAGTCACTGACACTGATCAGAGAGCTCAACGGCGGACTTTTCTTGACTTCCAATTCTGGATCCGGCTTTTTGTCCATCTTCGGTAGTATGGTTGA
>Ga0268251_10000468_pt1 | contig 12811 bp, 16 predicted proteins | sample AgamicAsMae_FD_200527 | JGI IMG/M metagenome (GOLD analysis project Ga0268251, IMG submission 200527) | Agave microbial communities from Guanajuato, Mexico - As.Ma.e (v2) (version 2) | ecosystem: Host-associated > Plants > Phyllosphere > Phylloplane/Leaf | place: Guanajuato, Mexico | collected...
TTGCCCTCGTCGAAGCTGTGGTTCTCAAGAGCGTCCGAGGACCAAAGGTTGGGTGTCTTGGCGTCGGCGTAGAAGATCTTTGTGTTGAACTGGGTTGTGATTTTGATGCCGCTGCGACTTGTCAGATGATGCAGACGGGATAAGACGAGCAAAGACTCACGCAACGTTGCTGTAGATGACCTGGACCATGCAGATGTGGCCGCTGTCGGTCATGAAGTACCAGGTCTGGGTCTCGACACAGGTCGAGTCGATTGTGATCCACTTCATGTCATTCCTGGTCAACTCGGTGTAGGGCTTGGTCTTTGCCTGCTCGCTGACGGGCTGGATGGCCGAGGGTCCATAGATGGGCTCTTGGGTGCCGGCGACATTGGCCAGCCTGAGGTACAATCAGCGGCGGCCATGCAGCCTTTGTTGCGGCGCAGCTTACTGTTGTTTCGCCCAGTTCATCATCTTGGCGGTGGGTGTATGGCGATGTGCGTGCTTGACAAAGGGTTATATGTATGCGAACTGTGCAGATGCTATGCGATTAGGTGCTTGTCAGTGGTGTGAGGATGTTGAGAGAATATTCGCCGTGTAGCTCTTCTGCCCCTCGGGCGTCTAATCACAAGATTGTCGCTACAGCCCAATTTGCTGGAGATGACGTCGTAACGAAATTGCACAGCGAGGCTTTACAATTCCTCACCGGATGCTGAAAATACATCTGTCTATCAAATCCGAGCTTACAAGCTATTGCTGTAGTCTGATACTAACCTCAAGTATTTATCCGAGCATGCCTCCTACACGGTACGCCACGAGGGGTTCATGTTCAACAAGCGTGCCTCAAGCCCATCGAGGTGCTTTGAGCTCCGACCATGATTGAAGAGCTTCGAACCACTTTTTCTTCGCTCTCGACTAAACAACCCTCTTCCGCTTTTTGACAAAATGCAATTACCTACTTTCTTTGACCGTCTGGCTGATATTAAGCATCCATAGCAGCTGATAGGTATCTCTCAAGAACGAGGCAGTGGAGCAGTGTCTATGTCACATGGTCGTCTATTGATTGACATGGGTGCATATGTTCTAGTTCTAGCTTACCAGACCGCTCCAACGTGAGCAATAGTGAGCTCCAGCTAGCCGACCGCTCGCGACCTGGGGTTTTTCATTTTGCTAGCAATTGCCATGTCCTGTTGATTGTTGTATGTGCATGGCCTTGACTATAAGCATACCGAGGAATACCTAGTACGGCGAGGTAGTCGGATATGAGGGCCGGGAACAAGATCTTGATGCCTCGGCCAAGCCTTGTAAGGAAAGCGATCAAGGCTCGTCCAGGATCTGGCAGCGCAAATGAGGGGCAGACGCATCTCTGCGCTATGCCCGGCTCCCACCTTGACTAAAGAGATTGTGGTTGTGTGGCAGAAATTTTCTTCTCATTTGCTTGTTGGATACATTGTTTCGCCTTCACTCAAGCCCAAGCCCCGTGTTCTGCCGAAAGCTCATCTTGCCTGCTCGTGGTTGAAGAAGAAACTGCTAAAATTTTGCCTTGGCCGTTGGCAGCCGCGTACGGTACTGAGTCTGAGTCAAATTATGACGACAAGGCCGAAAGCTTTCGTCGCGCTGTTCCATTCTCCTTCTTCTCCTTCGCAAACAATTGCACTGGTGTCCAGAGCATCGGTGAAGACATTCTCGTTACTGAACTTTGCAACTACCCAATTCATATATTCCCATCGCTCGGGCCCGCCTTGAACGTATATCCATCGACTAGATCGACCCCGTGTGGACCCGTTTGACCAAAAGCGGCGTCTCGTTTAGCTGAGCAGCAGCAGCACGCGTTTCCTCGTCACATCGCTCACACTCACATCGCTCACACTCACATCGCTCCCCTGCTCGAGTCCATAGACACCACCTCGACAGTTGCAACCCGGCCATCACTATTAGATAATCAATCAACGTCCATCCATATACCGGAGGCTTTCATCTCTTTGCCTTTAAACGTCACCACCCTGCTGGGCCAGCACCGCGTTCAATCATCTTGAAGCATGGCTTCTCAACGCGGAACAGACTCGCCATCGCAGTCTGACCATTCCGTTCGCTTTAGTACACAGAACCAGGAGATCGAGCCAGAAGCCAACCTGGAGCCCATTCGCTCTCTGACCGGTCATGACGCACACAGGGAGATTCTGACTCCCGAGGCAGAAGAGGAGCTGAGACAGCTCAAGACGACGCTTCAGAATGGCCTGCAATCAAAGCGTATGGAGCACTATTCTTTCGAGCCTGTGTCTTTGCCAGGCTCGCAACCCGTCTCCAGGGTATGTCTCATCTGAATCTGGCTCGTACAACTTCACTACTGACGCGCCATCAACAGGTGCCCTCAGGCCAGTCCCACAGACGACCCGTGATGCCAGCAGGCTCCGCGCATCCCTCTCCTCGCCCGTCACCCCCAGCTTCAACCTTCCACTCTCCGCCACTTACTCCTTCGGCATCTCGCTCCAGAGAAGGCAAGCCCGTCGCCAGCACAGCTGCTGCCGCCTCTCAGCTAGCCAAAGCGAGAGCCGGTGGAGATATCGCAACTCCCCAGATGTCCGCCCCGTCCTCGCCTGCACCTGGCTCACGAGCTCCTTCGTCCGACGAGACTGGTGTGTCAGCCCATCCTAGACAACAACCTCGCTTCTCCCTCGGTCCTGCTGGTGATTCTGTGCCTCCATCGCGTGAACACAGCCCTCATGCCTCGGGTGCGAGTACCCCGACTGGCTCGGGAACAGTTACGCCCTCTGCTACATACACCAAGCCATGGCCACAAGGCGACAAAGATGATCCGTATGCACGAAGCAAGAGAGCACCTCCTACTCGCAACGTAGATTCCATCGATGCCCGCTTCCGCTTCGGCAACAGAGACCCTCGCAAGGGACATAGCACCTCTGGAACTTCGCTAGTCTCTCTGCCTGCAGCTGCGACCAGCTCAAGCTCAGCGAGCTTGAAGCCATCCGATTCCGACAAAAGGACAAGTTTCTTCGGCGGCAAGAAACACGATCACCATCATGACGATACTGTCAAGAGCGACAAGGCCGCTTCCAAGGTCAGCTTGAAGCGCTTCTTCAAGATTGGCGATAAGAAAGACAAGAGCCGCGCAAATTCGCCTGTCAGAAGCGGGTCTTCTACACCATCTGCTCAATCCCAGAGTATACCCTTTGCCGATGATCACGGCTTGGCTTCCAAATACGGCAAATTCGGCAGGATTCTTGGCTCGGGTGCCGGTGGATCAGTCAGACTCATGAAGAGAACTGCTGATGGCAAGACGTTTGCTGTCAAGCAGTTCCGCGCCCGCCACACATATGAAAGTGAGAGGGAGTACAACAAAAAGGTTACAGCTGAGTTCTGTATCGGTTCAACCCTTCATCACGGCAACATCATCGAGACGATCGACATCATCCATGAGAAGGGCAATTGGTTTGAAGTTATGGAGTATGCTCCATTCGACCTCTTCGCGATTGTCATGACGGGCAAGATGTCGCGCGACGAAATTACCTGCTGTACTCTGCAAATTCTCAGTGGTGTCCTGTATTTGCACAGTATGGGTCTGGCGCATCGAGATCTGAAGCTTGATAATGTTGTGGTTAACGACCATGGCATTATGAAGATTATCGATTTCGGAAGTGCTGTTGTCTTCAGATATCCTTTCGAAAACGACATCGTACTGTCTACTGGTGTGTTACTTTCTTGAATACCTGAGGAGGAAGCAAGCTAACTGTTTCTAGGTGTGGTCGGTTCGGATCCCTATCTCGCCCCCGAGGTCTACGACAACTCTCGATACGATCCGCAACCAGCGGATATCTGGTCGATAGCAATCATCTTCTGCTGCATGTGCTTGCGTAGATTCCCGTGGAAGGCGCCAAGAATCTCAGACAACTCCTACAGGCTTTTCGTCTCACCACCGGATCCTGGGCAAGACCAGCTCCTCGCCCAATCTCGACAGTCCATCAGTAACGGACCAGGAAAGACGGAGAATGGTTCTTCGACTTCGGGAGATCAGCCCAGCCAACAGATCAAGGGTCCATTGCGTTTGCTCCGCCTACTACCGCGTGATACTAGACACATCATTGGCCGTATGCTCGAGCTCGACCCGCGCCGACGTGCCACTATGGATGAGATTCTTGCCGATCCTTGGGTTCAGAATGCCTATGTATGTAGGCAGGAGGAGGGAGGAGAGTGTTATCACGCTCCTGGTCACACCCACGTCTTGGAGCCCGGCGGTGCGGCTCAGGCACCGCCTAAGAAGTAGAGGGCGCCGAGGAAGAAGAGTAGCCTCGAAAGCTACTCCGAGCCGTGTCAGTGGTTTGTGATGTTTTGGATAAAGCTCTAGAGTAGAGTCGGACGTGGATGAAGACATATGGCGTTTTTGGGTTTCTGCTAATAAATGCAAGATGCTGGGGCGCAAGCGACAGAGAATCAATGATGATGGACGAATTGGATGAGACGAGTACACTCGAGTAATACTTTACATATTCCTGCCTACAGGCTGTTATCGCTTCCTTCCCTGCAGTCTACATCGTTGGCGTTTACTTCTCGTGACTTGAGTGTTGTCGTGCTGAAGGATAGAAGATAGGTCACATCCATCAGCCATGGTACGCGGTCGGGACTCGGCTCCGTCCATTGAGCAGGCGCAAACTTATCTACAGACCACGGCAGGTATGCTGTCGTGCGTGCATATCTGCTTGGAACCCTCATGACTGCATGCGTTGGACGAGAAGTAGTCGGTAACATTTGGCCCGTCTGACAAAGTCCCTGCGCGAGAAGTCTAGATAACCAATCAGAAGTAGAAAATGGGAGATAGCAACAAGCTCCACAGGATGTCTAGCACGGATGATGGAGTTGTGGGAGCGGATCACGCTACCGGCCACTATCTTTGCTCTCGAACGTCTTGGCAGGATGGTTGAACCAGTCATAAGAACAGCTCCTCGCACGTTGTTGCGAGGATTAAGGACTCTTCTCATGAAAGACAGCCAAAGGCCCGTGAGAAGGCAGTATAGACGTAAATCATTTGAGTAAAAGCCCACGTGCTCTGGCAAAAAAACGAGGACCAATGCGAACATGGTGCCTCGAATGAGGCACCGCGTCTGCTTGGAAACTTTAAGAAGAGAGCTCCAGCTCGTCAACGACGGTTCTACACCTTCTTCCTCGCCCTCGTCGCTTAATGTCAAGCACCTGAAGATCAAACCAGACGATAATTGCGACTTTGCGGCGGCTACTGATTTCCAGTCTGTTGGTGTAGGGAATAAGATCCCGGGGTTCAAGACTTCTGCCGGTATGCATAAAAGCTCAATGCATCGAGTCTGTTGTTATCTTCAACGTCTCGGGCTTTTCAGGTTGTGCTCAGATCTGATGTTTTGTGCTCGATAGCATTCTTCACTTCTCTTCGAACCAATCTTCACCTGGGCGTATCGCCTCCACCTTCGCCAATGTCCACGCCGCCGAGTATGAGAGCGAGTGCGTCTTCGATCGGCCCGCCCTCTCCGTTACAGAATGCGATCGACAATGGCTCCGACGAAGTACCCGAGGGCCCTCTTGCAGGAATCCCAGATCTCAAGACATATGTCGCGGAAACAGAAGAGGAGAAGTTGGCTGCGCTGAAGCTGGTCGCAGATGGTATCGCACAGACCCGGCAGACGGCCAACCGCATCCTGATGTTCCACCCCGTCAACTTTGGCATTTTTCTTGCCTTCATAGCCTTTGTCGGCCAATACCTTTACAAGTCTCGTGGTTCTGACCTCGGTATTGTTATTACAACCTCTTCTGGACTGATCATGGCTGCTATGGTCACAGTCCGCCGCTACACCAATCCATACATTGCACTTGCCGAAGAGACGCATATCAGCATGCTTGAAGATTCGGATGTCCTGGTCACAAAATTTGGCGACGAGGTGATTGGAACTGTGATAATGGGTTGGGTAGATGGAGAAACAAAAGGCAAGAGACGCAAATGGAGAGCTGAGATCAAGGGCTGGGCAGTAAGATTACGATACCGCGGCAAGGGCGAAGGCATAGCTCTGCTACAGGAAGCTGTCAATTTGGCCAAGAAAAAGGATGCTGACGGTATTTCGTTCGCGCCCGACCATGCAAGTAAGTGCTTCACAATGCTCACACACACCCGACCCGATCTAACAGCAGGCAGATTCCAGACGCGTTCTTTGGGACTTCTACAACGGGCCTTTCGACAAGCAAGAGAAGAAGGCCGAGGCCAAGTTGCAGGCAATGTGGGACAACAATGCAAAAACCACAAAGTCGAAGAGAAGATGAGCATCTAGAGCTCTCGCCTTATATTCTGATATCCACATTGATTCTCGAAAGCACTTTCCAAAGAAGTTCACCACACTTATGATCGACTGACTCGCGGCTTCTGATCTTGTCAGCAAACTCGAGTGCCGAAACATCTCACTCGGTGGGTCTGTATTGTGGAGGAGCAGCGATTGCATGGGACGAGACTGTGCTCTGAGCACTTTTGCCGTTGATCTCTCCCCTAGTCAGAATCGGGCGTGTTCTCATGGTCGAGACCGTCACCGAGATGCAAGAAACAACCGTCGCGAGACTCGCAGCCCCGGACATCTTTCATAAAGCACTGAAGGCATACATCGTTACTCTTGCCATACACATCTTTAACTTGCTCGAGTCTTTGTGCAAGCGACCAACGAAGCTCAAGCCATATTTGCAACCACTTACGTCGCTGGGCAAAGCCATGGGTGCGATACTTTCTCGTTCAAGATTCCATAAGCGCTCTCAGCTCAACCTTTGGACAATAGACAAGTCATCTATTCTGTATTGGAGACTCGAGAGCCAGAATTTCTCGAAGCCCATCTGCATGCAGCTGTTCCTTCCCAAATAACGCTGCCACGCGAAGCTTCACAGCCGACGCCGTTTTCAACCAACGCCTCTATCAACACAACGGTTTTACTGATAGGAAGCCTCGCCGTCACAGAACACATTTTCTCCAGCTATACGATGTGGAGCCGTCTGCATTCTCTCAAGTCTAGCCAAAATCGCACTTGAACCAACACATACCAAGTCTCGGCTATTGAAAGGGAGAGGTGAACGTTGGAATCGTTTGCTTTGTCTATCGATCTGGCAACGGTGCATGTTTGCCTTACGCTCAGCCAACCTTTGTAGACCCTTCTGGGCGGACTGTCTTTGGAGTTGAAGATATAATGTCCATACCCTGTTCGTTTGTTTGTAGTTCAGCAGCAGCTCAGTACAACTCCTCTCCTCGAAGATCTGTGGGTGTTATCGCCTCGACTTGTTTCATTCGTTTGATCAATTCTATCGACTTATACGTCCTTTAATTCTCTAATATCACAAATCATGCGTTTCGACACTCCCATCACCCAGGTGGCTCTCGTCTCTCTGCTCGCCAGTGCAGCAGTCGCCGCTCCTCGCAATGTCAAGACAGTAGAGGTAGTGGAGGTTGTCGACATTGTCGAGCGTGCCCCACTCGGCCTCGTGGTTGCTCCCACCACTCGTGTTGGTGGAATCAACATTGTTCTGCCCGAGTTTTTGGCTACTTCAAAGAAGAGTTCTTCGTCTTCTAGCAAGACGAGTGCAAAGACCACTTCTTCCAGCAAGAAGAGTTCTTCGACAAGCAAGAGCTCGACCAAGTCCTCTTCGTCTGTCAAGAAGACTTCGTCGACAAGCTCCGCTAAAAAGACTTCATCGTCATCTTCAAAGGCTCTGCCTGCCACCAGTAAAATCCCTGCAAAGGTGTCTAGCGTCCAGTCTAAGATCTCGAGCGTCGAATCAAAGGTCTCGTCCAAACTGGCCTCTATCGCCTCGCAGGCCAGCGTCCACAAGTCCTCTTCATCCTCAAAATACAGTGCCTCGAGACAGTCACCAGTCGTCGCTGTCTCGAAGGCTAGCTCCTACTCAAAGGCCAGCTCTTCGCCAAAGGCTGTTTCTTCTTCCTCAAAGGCTGTGCCTACCACCGCCAAGATCCCTGCACCGATCTCTGTCATTCAGTCCAAGATCTCCAGCGTCGAATCCAAGGTCTCTTCTAAGTTGGCATCTGTCGCTTCTCAAGTCAGTGCTCACAAGCCTTCTTCGTCAGCAAAGGTCAGCTCCAGCATTGTCTCTTCATCAAAGGCTAGCTCCAGCGCTATTTCTTCGTCGTCGAAGGCTAGCTCCAGCGTTATCTCTTCTGCTGTATCATCCAGCTCTTCCAGTCTCTCTAGCTCTACATCCGCCGCCGCCTCATCTTCGAGCTCCTCGGCTCTCTCTTCTTCGTCATCTGCTTCAAGCAGCTCTGTTGTCTCTTCCACCCAGGTATCCTCTAGCTCATCTTCGAGCATCATCAGCTCTTCTTCTACAATCCAGAACAGCACTTCTTCGGCCACCGCATCTTCCACCGAACCCACCAGCTCCTTTGTCTCCACCACCAGCTCATCAGCCCTTTCCTCGTCATCATCTTCCACTTCTTCAGACTTGTTGACCGAGTCCTCAACTTCCTCAACCCTTTCCACCTCATCGTCAACCTCGTCATCCGCAACCATGACCCCCACCCCCCCCTTCTCCAACTCCAACGGCACCGCCCTCACAAACGACAAACGCATTTCTTTGATCATTTCCTCTGTCTCTTCTCGTTTCTCTTCAGCTCTGGCAGCTGAGTCCATCGCCATGCCTTCCTTCTCTTCCTTCTTCACCCCTACTGGTTATGCCACTACTCTGGAACCCAGCGCTACCAGCGTCTTTGTTTCCAAGGTGGAGAGTGTATACAGCAGTTATTTGTCCGAGAAGAGTATTTCGGTTACCCTGCCTACTACGACTACGGCTGCTGCTGAGCAGACCGCCGCTTAGAAAGGTGTACAGCTGGTATTTCTTTTGTTTCTGTTTTCTTTTCACGTCTTTGGGAATAATGTTTAGATGAGTAGATTTTGTTAAGATGTGTCTTACCATGGGTCTTGACGATCATGGTCTGAGATATCGCTTGTACATAGCTTTAATTTTTGATAAGAGAAAAAATTGTTTTACATCAACACAGACATCTCCAGAAACCAATTATATCTAGGGAGCTTTCTGAGAATAGTCGGAGAAACATTCTACTCGGACTGCAAGAACCTGAGCATCAATTGGACTCATTATGATCAGCAAGTCTGTCAGCCTTGCGCCTCGAGAGCCCCTTGATATTGAGCCTCACCATGCGGTAGCACATCCTCCTCATACTTTGTGAAGTCTGTCTCATGCGTAGTAGCTACAGAAACGCACAATTTTCTCTGTCAGATAAAAAGCAAAAGTCGCAATTGTCATCGGCTGCTTCACGGAGGTCCTCTATTACTATCCTGCTCAAAGAAGAAAACGCAAGGATAACAAATTTTCTAGCAAAACAAACAGCAAAATCATTTGTAAATGTTCATCAGGAAATGTGCAAGTTTAAAGGTATTGTAAAGCTCTGTTTGCGTTGCAGAAAGGGTTTATCTGTTGCACCTTTTTCCTTTAGACAGCAAGTATCACAATAGATGTGTGTCCGTTGGTTGAACCAGAGATGCTTCTAATTTCTACATGCACAATGACTTCAGATCTGGGGGTCTTGGTATAATACTCCAAGTAAATCGATAGCAACTTACGAGTGTGAGTAATCTTGTCAGGAGCCATCTTCAAGATTTGTTCTTTGCTGTCAAAGGTCATTTAGTTTTCGCGAAGATAAGTATCATGAAGGTTGTTAGCAGACAGTGCGTACGAAGGATCAAAAAAAAAGACCTGTAGCCAAGGTCATCAAGATCATCTGCGATTACCCAAAGGATACTGCAGAATGATGAGACTAGATGGCTTTTTTCGCCGGCCGTCGTCATTGTCAAACTTACAAGCAAAGACCTAGCGTGGTGATTAAAGAAAACTTCGACGGCAGACTGCCGATGTTGGAAGGAGGTCAGTCAGAATAGGCAACAACGAAGTAACTCTGCTGCCTGTTGGAAAGGTGATTTGCCATGTACAAAGATTATAATTCTGATGTCGCTCTTTGCTACAATATAAATATACAAACGATTTGTAGTTGGTTCATCAAAAGTCGTAAAAAAAACGCAAAAACAGGACTGGACTATACATCTTCTCCATCCCCTTCCTTTCTACCAAGCAATCTTGGCCAAGGGACCCTGAGGGAAAGCTCTAACGAGCACCTTTCTAATCTCATCCATGACCAGAATACCCAGCGCCAAAGGAATAGGGATAAGCCAAAACTCAATGGGCACAGTGGCAGTACCGAAAATGTTCTGGATACCGGGCTCCATGGTGACGAAGATGGCGATGGCGAGAGAAACAGCCATGCCAGCGAGCAACCAAGGGTTTCTGCGTTCAGCGCGGAAAGGATCAGCTTGGAGGATGGACATTTTCTTGCTGCGCACGCTGAGCAAGTTGCCGAATTGCATAATCACCAGAGTGACAAAGTAGACGCCTTGGCCCACGGTGTTGAAGTGGTTGAGTTCGGCTTGGGAGTAGCCGTGGAAGCCTTCGGTGTAGCCCTCGAAGGCGAAGAAGAGGTCGCCGATAGGGATCTTGGCGTGGCGCCAGTAGTAGAGGAAGAACATGGCGTGTGCGCAGATGGTTTCCATGACACCGATGAAGAGGTAGGCTTGGGTGTAGATCTTGAGGTTGATGAGATGGTCCTTCTTGTGGTTGCGGGGAGGTAGAGTCAGAAGGTCGAATTCCTCCTTCTCCATGATCAGCGACAAACTGAGGAAGAGATCGGTAAAGACACAAATGATGATCATCAAGAATGAAGACAGTGGCGAAGGTACACCGAAGAAGACGTTGAGAATGACTGGCCAGATCTCACTGAAAGAACCGGCAGGCAGCAGATAGGCAATACCCTTTTGAAGGTTCTGGAAGACCAAGCGACCGAGACGGATGGCCTCGACAATCGAGTCGAACTTGTCGAGGAGTACCAGATCGGAAGCTTCGAGTGCAACATCAGAACCAGCGGCGATGGCGATACCAACATCAGCAGCTTTCAGAGCGGGTGCATCGTTGACACCGTCACCAGTGACCGCAACGACGTTATCACGGTCCTTGAGCTCATTGACGATGCGCAATTTCTGCTCGGGGGTGGTACGGGCGAATACGATTTCCTCGTAGCTGCAAACGATGTCCCAATCGTCGTCAGTGAGCAAGTTGATAGACGGTCCTTCCAGCAGCAGACTGTTGTTCACACGAGCACCCTTCTCGCTGTCGTTGACAAATGTCTGACCCTCAGCGATGGTCTCATAGGTGTCGGGTTCGCCGCTGTGCGTGAAGATGCCAACATTGCGAGCGATAGCAGCACCAGTAAGTCCGAAATCACCAGTGACCATGAAGAAGCGTGCACCGGCACGGCGACAAGAAGCGATAGTCGGAGCTGTTTCCAAACGAGGTGGGTCGGTAATACCAAGGACTCCGATGATAGTCAGATCAGCGAGACCGTTCTCCAAGATCTCGTCTCCGAAAGCGTTGGTGCCGAGAGCCTCTGAAGGTACGTAATGGCGTTGACAAAGAAGGATGACACGTTCTGCGTTGCGGGACAGACGTTCTTGGAGAGCACTGAATTGTGCCTTAGCTGCAGCGTCAAGAGGCAACACGGAATTGCTCTTAGCAGACCAGTAGGAGGTGGCGAATGGAAGAAGCTTGTCAGGGGCTCCCTTGACATAGACGAGGAACTTGGTGTCCTCAGGAGTGACTTCGTAGTTGGCGCCAACTTCATCGTGAAGTGTGAGCATCCACTTGTTCTTGCTGTTGAAGGGAATTTGGTATTTGCGAGGATGAGCGTCGGGAAGGGTCTTGGTAGAGTCGGAGTGAGCGACCTCTGCGAACTTGAGCACGGCTCCATCGGTGGCATTGCCCTGGACCTCGCGATCCAAGACGGGAAGATCCATCGATAGAGGGTCGAAAGTGGCATCGTTGCACAATGCTGCAGCGCGGTGGAGCTCGGTGAGTACGGTGCTCTTGCCAGATTCCATCTTTGCAAGAGCCTCAGCAACAGTAAGCTGCTCATCGACAAAGCCGACAGTGGTGACCACCATTTTGTTCTCGGTCAAGGTACCGGTCTTGTCAGAACAGATGACGTTAACGCAGCCCAAAGTCTCGACTGTCGAAAGACCTTTGGGTAGGATGTTGCTGTTCTTCATACGGCGGGCGACCATCATCAAGGTCAAAGCGACTGCGACGGGCATACCTTCTGGGATAAATGCAACGACGCATCCTACAATGCTAGTTAGCGATGAATGAAAGGGGCGTCGCCAGGTTCCACGGATACTCACCCATTACGTTGTTCAACATGGCCACTACGCTCATGTAGGCGGGATGGTCGCGACGCAACCAGCCGACCCAGGTCAACAGGATAGCCAAGGCAAGGACGATGGTTAGGCAGACAATGATCTTAACAAAACGGTTGATCTCCATCTGGATGAGAGTTGTTTGTTCCTTAGCGCCAGCCATGGCACTGGAGATGCGACCCATACAGGTGTTCTTTCCGGTCAAGACGACGACACCAGTAGCAGAGCCATTAGTGACCATGGTTCCCATGAGACCGATGTTGCGACTCTCAAGGAAGTTCTTGTCAGTAGAGTCGACAGCACCTTCGATCTCATCCGACTCTCCAGTAAGCATGGATCTGTCGAAACGAACATCACCAGAAGTTGCCAACAGACGGATATCGGCGGGTACTTTGTTTCCGATACTGATCTTGACAATGTCGCCAACAACAAGATCGGTCGAAGGCACCTTTGTAGTTTGTCCACCACGAATGACGAGAGCGTCCGCTGGTAGGAGGTCGAGAATGGCGTTCATTGTACGGCCAGTAGACCAATCTTGGAAAGCTGAGAAGCATGCT
>Ga0268251_10000469_pt1 | contig 12800 bp, 11 predicted proteins | sample AgamicAsMae_FD_200527 | JGI IMG/M metagenome (GOLD analysis project Ga0268251, IMG submission 200527) | Agave microbial communities from Guanajuato, Mexico - As.Ma.e (v2) (version 2) | ecosystem: Host-associated > Plants > Phyllosphere > Phylloplane/Leaf | place: Guanajuato, Mexico | collected...
CCGCAAAGAGGTCTCCAACTCTGAGTACCAGGATCACAAGCAGCATCGTCCGAAGCATTCAAGTTTCATGTATCTCTGAAACATCTGGAACAGTTCTTTGTTTCCTAAATCGCTTCGAGAAGGCTTCTCAAGGAACCCACCACAATCTTTACACACTCAGCGCAAGCATACGGCAATCCTTTCTACTAACTCACAACTTTCTACTCGGCATCAATCTCTATCATGGCTTTGATACAAAGAAGCCCGGCATGCATCCTTAGCTGCCTGGCAGCCTGCTTCTCCACTACTGCTCTCGCGACTTTCATCATACTTTTCGCAGCCTCAGTTCTCGAAGCAACCCCCATACACATGCATGCAACGGCAGCTGCTGTGTTTGACATTTTGGCGATCACAATCCTCTTCGTCTTCGTCGTTTTTTACACTTGCACTGCCCGCAACTTGCAGTCTTACAGGTGGGCTCTTGCAGCTGTTACCCTCTTGCCGTTTGCGATCGCTATGATCATGTCAATTTATGTCCTTGGATGGATGTACAACAACCTACCACTTATCGAGACGCACGGTCATTTTGAAAGTCTCCCGTCCATGATCGCTGCTGCTCTCGCCATGTGGGCCTTTTCACTTATATCGCTGGGCGTATATGGTGGACTCTACTGGAGATCGAAATCTTCGTTGCCCGATTCCGTTCTTTTCACCTCAGACCCTCTCCAAAGTTGTATGGATCTTGGCGAGCAAAAGACTCAAGCCCTCTCACTAAACACTCTGTCGCCCTATACACCAAACTTCAGTAGACCAGTGTCGACATTTTCCGATATCTCAGATGAACAATCGACCAAGTTCAGCGTTCGCAATTCTGTACAACAATTCCTCCGACACGGCAAAGGTTCCAAAAACTCGATCAAGAACTCAGAGAGTGTGCGATCATGTTCGACTTCGGAGCGCAGACCTTCCGATGGTTTTGAGACCTGGTCATCCACTCCCGATACAGCTGAGGCAGCAGATGCCTTGACAGCTCTGCGTATCGCACAGCCACACCGCCTCGAGACTATTCCTGGCAGCAGACCAGTATCTCCCGCTCATCCTCTCGATGGCCCATTCGTAGAGGCTTGCGAGGAAGATGAAGAGGCTGACGAAGTCCCTGAATCACCCGAATTCCCTCCTTTCGCACCTTCCCTGCATCGCCGCCCATCTCACCAACAACTGAACCAAGATCAAGGACACATTCACCCTTTGTTCCGCAGCGATAGTCCTCTACCCTCTCCTGCTGCTTCTCCCGGCACTATCATCACCTCCTCACCATTTGCTGGCCAGGTTGTCAGCCCCAGCGATGTGGCATTCGGCTCTCGCAGCCGCAAAGGATCTGTACTGAGTTCGCGACCGTCCAGTCCAAATCCTGATATCATCCGCTCTGGTAGTGCTTTGAGCCTCAGCAGACCTGCCAGTTCACGGAGTATCAGAGCTCTTGCAGCACAGCAGAGACCTCGTGTGGTCATGAGCCCCAGTCTTGGAGATCTAAGGGCCGAGAGTGACAAGTTCATTCAGAAACCACGGCCGACACTGCACAAGCGTGAACGATCTGCTTAGATGCAACGCCATTTCCCTTTCCCGTCTTACCTCTTACGATATAACGTCTCCTCTGTCATTTTCTTCTGGTGTCCTTTTATGCCGAGCGCTTACCTCATGTCTACTGATATCCCCATGAGCGATCTGTCTCTATATCTCCCCCCCTAAACATCTTAGTGTCTTCTACAATTATTCTCTTTGTCCTTTCCACTCCTTTTCTCCTATTACCCACTATAACGAGCCACGAACTATAACACGACTAACTTATAACTTTTTGAATTCAATGGTGGCATGCAAGCCATTTAATCTCGTTGTTCCTGCAGCACGGCGCGCGGTGCGTTTTAGATAGACGACGGGCCGTTGGTCTTTTCAAACTCTAAATTTCGCGAGCTGACGCCTGACAAGAAACGTTCTTGCGTGCGGACGGTCAAATTTCAAACACGACGCGAACACTGTGGCTCGGCTTGCCGTGTTGCTGAGCAAGAGGAGATGTGTTCGGTACGGAGGAGGCGGATGATGGGATGGCGAATGTTGTGCAGTGTTCCGTGGTTCGGAGTTGTTTTGTGTTTTCTTTGTGTTGGTGGCTTTCTGTTGCCCATACTGTTGGTAAACACCAATATTGCTCTCGCTATAGACATTGCATCGCATTGCATTGAGTCCCAAACGTGACTGTCTGGTCGGGCTTTGAGATGAGAGCCAAGAACATTCCATGTCTTCTAGTGCACATCGTGAACATCTGCGATGCCCTATGAATCTTGATGATCTTCTATGGGTGGTTGGCAGGGAGCATCTGATCGGAAAGCTGGTAGTGAGACATCATGTGCGGTGTAGAGAGTGCTGTCAATGCTTCCATCTTGTACCAGAGTTCTTCTCCAGCTAGAGAGCTGTTCATCTTCGACACTCTGGTTGACTACCTCGCGCGACTCGTCTACACACCGACATGTGGCCAGCATCACTATGGGAGAGAACAGCATCGGAGTTTAGACGGAGTTTCCATTTGGGTGGAGCCACGAGAAACCAGATATCGAGATCAAACAAGAATCTTAACAAGAGGCAAGAGGTGGAATAACCTCTTCTAGTTAGCCTGGTCAGCAGACCTTGAAGCCTCGTGGTCGAATTGAAGATGGAAAGTGTTGGTGGTGGTGGTGGTGACATGCAAACGTGAAGGCAGGAGGAGCAACAGAAACGCCCCGGAGCACAAACTCCGCCCTCAATCTAATCGTCTCTCGAACAAAACACACCACCGTCATCATCCCAACACCATGTTACCATCGCTGATCTCCATCGCATCTCTCGTTCATCAATGATGACCAGGTTTTTGGATCGCGCAAGCGATGCTCACCTCGGACTTAAAAATATCCATCGAACAGCGAGCGGCACACATCAATCTCGGAAGCTCCAGTCATAACAATCTACGCAAAACACTCTGCAGTGGGGGATCTCGGTAGAAGTCCATCTCGGACACGCGAGCTCCGCAACCTTCCTCTCAGGTTTATATTGGTTGTCTTACTGCACACTTCTTACGCGTGGTTGTTGTTAGCACAGGGCTGTGTATGCAATCTAATATAGCAGGCTTTTTCGATAAATCTTCGGGAAGAGAAGCCGCTCGAGCTGAAGAAGGGCTGCACTCTGGCTGGCTGGCTTTTTTATGCATCATGCACCATGCGAGCGAGCATACTTTACATGTGCAGGGCTGTTCTGCATCTTGTAAATGGTTCATGCAAACTCTATTGTTTGGCAGGGTGTGCTGCAAGAAGTGTTACATACTGCATGTTCTGGCTGTCTCGATGGCTTGGAGTTTCATGCAACTCTACATGCAGCTGGACGAAGTACGGCTGCCGGGTATATTCTCACACTACGGATACTCCATCTCCGATAAGGACGGATATTGGCCTACTGGATTGAAGAACTCGCTTGTCAACCCAATGCAAATAAAGTAGCTCCAAGACCGTCATCCCGGTGTTTACGGCTCATATTCAGGGCCATAAGAAAGATCGTCTTCATGGACTGTTGTCAAGCGGGATCGACGTGGAAAAGGACTGGGCATGGGCTCGTCGTCTGGTGGCAGCTGGTATCCATGGACGAAGTTGCGAAGAAGCTCGTCGTCTGTTGGCAGCTGGTCTTCATGAACCGATCGCTGATGATCCTGATCAGAGCGAGGACGTAAGGGACTAGGCATGGGCTCGTCGTCCTGACGCGAGTGGCTAGAAGAGACTGGGGCATCGACGATGCTCTTGCCAAATGAGAATTGGTATGGAGAGGTGTGCTGGGGCTCGCGAGGCTCGCAAGGGAGGGCGGGGCTGTTCATGACACTGTTACCGAAGTAGAACTGATACTCGTGTGGCTGGCGACCATGGACAGAACCCTCCGATGCTTTCTCTTCGACTGAGGCCTGTTCCAGCTGAGGCCGAGTAGCTGCGGGCTGGCCTTCGGCTGTCAGAGTGTTGCGTTCGCGACGACGTGGACGGCGGCGACTGATCTGGTTGTTGTGAGGGCGGGCCTCGCTTGCGGCTTGCACAGGAGGATGAGAAGTAGTAGGAGCGGTGGTTGCAGAGGACTGCCCATTGGGGGTTTGACTTTCGATTGCTTGCAATGTACCGGTAATCGAGGCCTGCTGGGCTGACGGCTCACGCTCTGTCGATTGATCGCTATACACCGGAGAAGTCAGAAAACGGCTAACCCAAGAGATTGTGATTCATGTACGCTATCTCGATATGGGCGCGAATGATGTTAGTGGTCCTAGTTGTCAAGGCCCGATCAGATAAGTTATGGTTTTTGATGGTGCAGATGAGCGTTCTGACGGCTTGATGTTTGTAGCCTGTCTCGGGAAGCTTGTGTCCGATCTCGTGAAGTGTGACAGCTGTAACACGTCGTGAATGGTTGACGAGAGAACTCCTGTACGCGGTGTCAACTACGAATCTTCCTATATGCGTGCTATCGCATATTGGGAGAGCCGAACATTCCCAAATACTTTAGCAGGGGTGACCCTCAGATAGGCACCCAACGAATTCACATAATGTGGTTCCAATGAAAGTGCTTCGTATGCTAAGAGCCATCTGATCGTAATCGTTTCTAACACTGTACCTAAGTGTACGATAGGGGCCGAGGAGATTGGCCCGGAAGTGGCAGATGTCACGCAAGTCCGACTCACGAAGATACTGGAGAAAGAAAGACGGAAGTACAGTAAACGTTCATTTCAATATACCGTGACATGCTAATAATCCATCAATTGCAACTTCTTACCAACCTTGTTCCTCGCCGCAGCCTTCTGACTAGGCTTGATGTTGCCATTCTGCTCTTGTTTCAAGGCTTGCAGCAACATTCCAGCATCGAAGAAGCCATCTGTGACGAGTTGTCAGTATTATGGTTACGCAGAAGACAGAAATAAAACTTACAGCCACCCAAGCCGTCATCATCGCTGACCTGTTCGCTGTCCATAGCGGGTGTTCTAGTGCCATCCACAAGTATACCGCGGGACTTCAATCTGTTGTTCTTAGGCCTGGCCTTAGCCTTCAGTTCCTCTGCTTCTCTGGCACGACTGGCGAGCTTGTCGGTGTTTGTGCCCCTTCTCTGTGTCTGTCGTAGGACTTTTCTCATCTCCAAGAAGTAGCTCTCGATGGCATCAATGTAACGCTTGGTCTGGCGGTGCTTGGAGGAAGCACAGATACTGACGCTGCCATCTTTGATAATGTAGCCAATACCAAACCCATCGCCAGAAGTAGGTCCGAATCCAAATTGACGCAGAGAAGGGTTGCCGCAGTTCGATGTAGAAAGAATCGTGGTGTTCAATCGATCCCATCCACCGTCGGCGAACAGTGACGGCATGACGCCTGAGTTGGTCTGTACGCGGTTCATAGAGCTTCGAGAGCTGCCATCATCGCTCATCACATCAGAGGAGTTTCCGTCGTGCGTACCGTCACCGCTGTCACCATTCTGACTCAGAATCTCCTCATCGCCATCGATCATGCGCTGCCAAACACAGAACAAGGCATACAAATGTCTGTCTTGTCCTTGAGCTTTGGCGCATTCTTTTGTGATCTCGGTGTGTTTCTGACATGCTTTGCGCAATGCTTCTACCTTCTTGGCAGGTGGATTCTCACCCCAGAAGAGTTTGACGAACTCGGTAGACTCATCAGTGACGGGTCGGATGGCTTCAGTGCGACCGTGGTAGAAGACTTTGGTCATGGCAGGTTCGTAAACGCACTCCATCCTGCCATACAGACCATAGTAGGCTGCTTGGAAGGCCATCTGTACAAAAGCGTCTGGAGAGAAGCCCATGCTAGTCATAAAGTTCTTGCCGTATTGCATGAACTCAAGAGTTGCAAACTCGTTCTGCTGGATGAGGTCCGCCAGACGGGTCTCAGCAAATCGCACAGCGGTCGATACCTCGGGCAACATGTCCCACTCCAATCTGTGTGGAGTTGTCGAAACATCGCCGAAACTGTTTGGGTCTCGCTTGGCAGGATCTGGCGAGTCGGATGCCCACAATGACGGTGCTTTGCCGTTGATGGTACGAGCGAAACGCAGAATTGTGTCGGTGTAGACATCAGATGCGAAGCGCAACACAGTATGGCCGTCGACTCCGGTATGTTCGAAATTAATGCCCGCACTGCCATTCTTGCAGACGATGAGTTGCAACTTGTCATACCAGCGGTTGGTACATGTACCGACTTGAAGACCATTCTCGATTTGCGAGGTGCCGCAGAGCATGTTCATGCAGAGATCAGCACCAGACTTTGGCTCCGTATAGTCAAGGCATAGGATGAAAAGAGCAGAGTCAACAATGTTGAGACTGTCTGAGTTGTTTGAGCCTTCCTCTCTTGAGAGAACATCACGCAGACTAGACCAGATCTTGCGGTTCTCGGTGCTGAGCACACCGACAGCGTTTCGTGCGAACTCTTGAATTGGTATCTCTTGTGCATCGTCCACGATGACTTGGAGGTTTACAGTAATGTCTTTCTCGGTCATGATCAGGTCGTTGTTGTCGTCCAGGACATCGAACCAGTAGAACTGGCCACGCACCAAAACCACAATGTGCTTTGATGAAGGGTCTTGGCCAATTTGGCAACCGTGTTCGGTGGGGATACGAGCAGTACCGAACAGACGAGAGTATTGATACATATCCAGAGGCTGACCTCTGAGGGTGTCTGGCTCCAGCTCTTCCTTTCTCACTGCTCTGACGAACGAGAGTGCGGATATGACGAGGGATGCGGCGCGGGTAACTTGGTTGTTTCTAGCCGGAGTGGGATCGTCTTCGAGCAAGAAGAAAGGGTTTAGATTGAGAACAACTGGGTTGTCAAAGTTAAGGTACGAGTCGTACCCTGGAAAGGTCAGCAGATGAGGCTAGAGCGATTTGAGGGCTGTTTGAACGTACAGAATTGCTCGATATAACTGGATTTACCAGTGGCATACTTCTTGAGCTTTTCTTGAAGCTCTGGACCTTCGGCTCTCAGAAACTCTTGCACAGCGGCTTCGGTCTCTGCATGTTCTCTGGCAGACTGCAAGGGCCGCAAGGATGCAAGGTACTTGTCGCATGACTTATCCAGATCAGGAATGGGAAGCTTGGGCAGCTTCTCTTGAGAAGCAAACGTGACTCCTTGAGAAGTCATTGCGGGCTTCTCAGTCTTATGATCTGGGGCAGACAAGGACTTGGGTATGTCCTTAGATGGAGACTTGGAATGTTTCAACTGGGCAGGAGCGGAGGTTGGAGGACTAGACGAGGCGACAACCTGATCTAGAGAGGTCGAGGTGTTGGTAAGTCTTCTGGCAGTCATGGCGATGATTTGTCAGTTTAAGTGTACAGAGGTGAAACAGTGGTCGAGATGGACAAGCCACGGAGAGCGGTGCGGAAGAAATAATGGCAGTCTTGCAGACAGTAAGATGGCATTTGAATTGCGCGTGAAAAGGAGAAAAAGATCAAACAGGTGGGAGGGCTGGAGAGGTTGATACAGATATATCGAAGGTTATCGCATGTGCCAGCGTCATGCAGGGACCTTGAGGATAAATGGAGGGGCACGTGTTGATAGCCGTTCCTCCGGCTCTTTGGAATGATGAGGGGAATGAAGACGATGTGATTCTTGGGCTTGCCATTTTTATGCCATCAACTCTCGGTTATCACTCACCTTGACGAGATAGAACAAGCGGACCAGTGGAAGACGGGCAGTTGCTTTACACTTGCATGTACAAGTACAATTGTGCTGCACTGGAGTCAAGGCGTGGGGTAATGATGCTTGCTGTCTCTGTTCTAGTGAAATTGTCGCAAAGATGACCAACAACTTGGTTGTAAAGATATTGCAGATGATCTGCCTCGAAAAGGAATCTAGAAAGGAGTAGTCTTCAGATACTCAAGCTCGGCTATTGCAAATGTCTCGACGTTCTGTGGGTGGTGTGGACGACTCTCTGACTTTCAGCAGTTGATTGGAGGCTCTTGTTGGTCACCTCGGATGACCAGCGGTGACGAGGCCCAGACGCAAAGCTGGAGAAGCCGGGGAAACGGAGAGCACAGACGCAAACACGCGTGAGTGTCGCGCCTTCTGGAAGGCGTAAAGAAGTCTGGAAGCAAGTGCGACCGCCGACATGAGAGGTCGAGGAAGTTGGACATGAGCGACATACTGCAGCTACTTCCGAACATCGACACGGAGCCATTCGAGAAGGTGTTAGAACGCCTGGAAAAGGCCAACATCAGCAGCAATGACTTGATGACTCTCGGTCCCATCGATGTTGCCCGCCGCGCCGACGTGTCTATTGACCAAGTACGCGAGCTCACAGCAACTTTGATCACCCAGCTCCATGCTCAGCTTGGTTTTGACGCACTCGAAAACGCCCACGAGAAAGAGAAAGAGAAGGATGACTCAGCCAACTCGGCCAAGAAAGATGGCGCATGGTCACAGATCAGCACTCTGGACGACGAGCTTGACGCAGCGCTTGGAGGAGGCTTCCCTGCTGGTCAAGTCTGTGAAGTCACTGGAGAGAGCGCGGCAGGCAAGACTCAGCTGCTCTTGACTTTGCTCCTCGCCGTACAGTTGGCCCCACCACACGGCTTGGGCAAGAGCGCTCTCTACTTGTCTACCGAAGCCGCTCTGTCAACTACTCGTCTAAACCAGATCTTGACAAGACACCCATATCTGTCCTCTCTCCCCGACTCCGAAAAGCCTTCCCTATCCCGCGTGCAGAGTACCCAGCTCCGCGACCTCGAATCGCAGGACCATGTCCTACGTTACCAAGTCCCTGTTCAAATCGCTCGAGCCAACGTTGGTTTGATCATCGTCGATTCAGTAGCAGCCAACTTTCGCGCTGAGTTCGACCGTGTTGGCGCAAACTCGTCGGATGCTCTGGCTCGTCGTAGTTTACAACTGACACAACTCGGTGCTCACCTGCGTGATCTGGCTCGTTCTCACAACGTTGCGATTGTGGTTGCCAACCAGGTCCTCGATCGATTTGGCCCTGTCGCCTCTCTCTTCGATGCTACCGCGACGCCTCTATCGCAGAACTCTGTCGCCACCCAAGTCTCGAGTGCCAACAACAATACCGCTGCCCTCCCACCGCCCTCACAACAACCGCCGTTACTTCTCTCCACGAATGACCCTTTGTCATTAGACCACCAACAACGCTTCTTTACAGGATGGGGCGATCATCGTTTCATGCGCGACCTCAAAACGCCTTCGTTAGGCTTAACTTGGACAAACCAGTTGTCAGCTCGTGTTGTGCTACTCAAACAACCTATACTCAAACCTCAAGACTACCTGTTAGGACCAGGCATGGACATCGTTGGTTGGAGGCGTCACCTCAAAGTTGCTTTCTCCGCTTGGTCGCGTGATGATAATGGTACAGACGGCGTCGAGTTTGAGGTTTGCGAGGAAGGCATTAGATCGAAGAAGCAGGATGATAACACAGGCACATCCGATGAAGCATGATGGATGTGGCGAAAATGATACGAATTACGATTGAATGACAAGCAAGACGTTCAAATGAGGTGGTCTAGAATATAGAAGTAGAAAGATTCGTTTACGTTCAAGTTGAGCAGACTTCCAAAAGGGCAGGAAACTGAGATTGCGTTGATGCATGATAGAGGCGTTTACTCCAGACGGCAACTCTGCTGTCTGTGTTCACTCTGTGAGTTCAGACAGCAAGTTCAACAGAGGAAGGTGACACTTGCTTCCAACTTCTTCACTTTGCGAAACTCTCTCACTACCTCCTCACTGAGACCTTGTCTCTCACTCCAACACCTCCACTTATCCGTTCGCACTGCCATGTGCAACTGATCTTCCATAACACTGAGCGTTTGATTACATTGTTTTCAACGCCACCACCCTCATCACCATGATCAGTCCGCCTCTAGCTCCGTCTTCAATCTCACTCCCATTAAGGGGTAAGCCTGTCAACGATGCCAACATGGATGCGCTACCTCTAGAACTCAAGCAGCGTATTTGTAGCTTCCTGACACCAAAAGACCTCAAGCCGCTGAGACTCACCTCCCGAATCTTCACCACGGCAGCCGAACGCTACTTCATCAACCGCTTCTTCCTGTTCAACTACCCGGACAGTATTCTCGCACTTAGCGAGATTGTTGAGCATGAAGTCTTTAGCAAGTACCTTACCGCAATAGTTTGCGACACTTCAATGCTCAAAGTATACCCAAGCTATGAGGATTGTTGGCCTGCGCCGCCGCCACCTTCTTGGAACGATTACTGTCCAGAAACTCTGCTTCTCAACGATACGGAAAGCTATGCTCCAACGACCGAACAAGTCATGCAACGTGCACAACATGAATACCAGGTTGCTTACGAGGATTGGGAGGCGAAGACAAGGAACAAAGAGGCTCGCCGGAACTGGTACCAAGCAGTGGTATACAAGAATCCAGGTGAAGCACATCATCTCAGAGTAACATCGACACTTAGGAAAGCGTTCGAAAGATGTCCACGACTCCGCAATCTTGTTCTCTCCAGCGACCATCCGTCAACTGTCGAGCAGAGAAGATTCGACATGTTGGGCATGGATGCACACGGCATTCATGATATGCCTTGTTGGTTCGGGTATCTCATCAAAATTTCGGGATCCCTATCGCAGCTCAATTCTCTTACCCTGCTATACACTGGCTTCGAGGGGCTGCCTGCTGATCAATCAGACCTTGCACTACCAAACCTAAAGCACCTTCGAATCAACAATCTGTCCAGCACGCTTTCATACGGGAATGAGTTGACAAATTGTGCTCTCATCCTTCGTGGCGCAAAATCGCTTGAGACTCTGAGTCTTGCAATTCCCGAGCACAACATCACTGACATCGTCGAATCACTTCGATCGGACTATCTTCGAGTTTGTCTTCTCCGCTTTCGTAGGATCCAAGGAAATACCTTGGTCGACGTTCTTCTACGCCACGCCCCGTCACTGCAGCGACTTGGACTTTCTCACGGATCTGCTTTCGATGGCTGGTTACCAGTTTTCAGAAACATCGCTGGTAGACTGCCGGCACTTCGACGTGTGCAGCTCCAATGTTTGAAGGAGAATTCACATGCCAATATCAATATGACACCCGAAACTGCACTGAAAGCCGGACGTTTTGTCGTACTCGGAGGCTCAGTTCCTGTGCTTCAATTCAAGAGAGGGTATGGTGGAGCGGACTTCTGGTCTAAGTCTGACCAAGAAATTGATGATGATGGCTCGCAACAGAACGAGCTCTCACCCGGCCTCTGGCAGGACTATGAAAGCATGGCGGTCGAGGGATGGGACGGGTATTCATGGTTGCAAGCCTATGAAGATCGTGCACTCGGCACTGCTATCACGCAAAGAAGGTCGAATGGAAGGACATCAGAAGAAGACCTTGCAAGATGACAATGTCAACCACCAAGGCCCATCGGCTTTCAGCTTTAAAGAATGCATACTGTTGCTTTCTACAGAACGAACACGGACTAAACCTTAACATCATAACACTGATCCAAAGTGAGAATGCAAAACGTGATCACAGCCATAATCTTCGACCCTTTTCATTAAACATTAATCCGCCGTACCAAGCCCACCCACATCTCTCTGCAGTCTTCCATCCAGCAGACCTCAAGCGGTCAAACTAACAGCCTGATCCTTAAACTCACCCAAATCCGCAGGCTTGACCCCCTTCTCAAACAGCCAATTACCAACATCCTTACGGTCAATTGTCCACCCCAGAGCAGGATTACTCTCGAGTCCATACCTAACCTTCGCCACACCCACGCCATTCCCGTCCATCAATAATGTCGGCCTTACAATAATAAACTCGCCGACCGTCCTCTCAGCAGCAGGCGTCTGTCGTTGTGCACACACAAGTTCTTCCATGACACGCTTGTCAACGTGCGGGATATGAAGGAACCAGTGATAGAGAGGCACGTAGAGCAAGGGTACATCTCGAGGACCATTTGTGATGCCGGTAGTAGAGATAACGAGTAGTCTCGGCTTTGTCGCAGCTTTGAGCTCATCCAGTGCTGAGAGCAGTGTTGCCATTGCCGTGCGACAAACTTCTATATCGTCCAATGTCACAGGCATGATGTGTAATCTCAACTTTGGCGCTGCGCCGACTCCGAAGACAATCGTGTCGACGATGCCGGTGGGGGTCTGTAGGAGAGACTTGATAGAGCTGATGTCTTTGGCATTGCCTTGGATGATTTCGAGGTTGGCGAGCAAGGACTCAGAGACGCCTTGAGTTTCAAGGGAAGTGGTGAGTTTGGAGGGTGTGCGGGCGAGTGCGCGACAGGAGTAGCCTTCTTTGAGAGCGGCGATGAGACAAGTACCTGCGCATCCACCTGTTGCGCCTAGAAAAGCGATGGTTTGGGTCATGATTGCTGAAGATGTAGTGGTAATGGAGAAGAAAGTGTTCAGGTACAGGTAGTGAATTGTGATTCTGATGTACGAGCCTGAATATGCACCTTTGCGACAGCTTTATACTCTGAACTCTCGGGGCCTCACCGCGGCGGTAGTGTCAGGAAATGCAGCTGCCTGGCACAGCCTGAGTGGAAGGACAAGGTCAAATCTTACTGTGGCTTGAAGGATCACGGACAACGTGTTCTTTTTAATGAAGAGTATGCAGGATTTCTGATCTTATGTTGTCTATAGCATACAAGATTGTTCTGAAGACAGAATACATGTAGACCATACTCAGTGTTCTGTTCTCTAGTCTCTAGCGATATGAAGCTTGACTTCTTCAGCTTTGGAAGGAGCGAGCCAGCTGGTTGCGCAAGAGATAGATTGGGGACCAATTGCCGAGGATGAGCCTC
>Ga0268251_10000470_pt1 | contig 12777 bp, 13 predicted proteins | sample AgamicAsMae_FD_200527 | JGI IMG/M metagenome (GOLD analysis project Ga0268251, IMG submission 200527) | Agave microbial communities from Guanajuato, Mexico - As.Ma.e (v2) (version 2) | ecosystem: Host-associated > Plants > Phyllosphere > Phylloplane/Leaf | place: Guanajuato, Mexico | collected...
GACTCACCACACACAATGATCAACCCTACCTACCTTGCCCAAAGGACGCGCTCGTGTACGCCAGACCTGCCCTCCCGCGCCCTTGCGCCCTCACGCTGACCCCACCTCCTACAGCCGTCAACTGGAGCGATGCCCAGAAGCGAGTCATCAAGTCCTACCGCGATTGGGTTCGCGCTGTATGATGCCCTGTACCGACACGAACGCCCCTAGGATACCCCTCTGATTCTTCTCAGGCTCCCGAGATCCAACAGATGTACTCGCTCAACATGCCCGTTTCAGCCATCCGCACAAAGATGAGACAAGAGTTCGAGAGACACCGCTACGTCCAGCAGTTGAAGACCGTCGATGTCCTTCTATTCAACTCTCACCAGGAATATCAGGTAGGCTGTCGTCCACCGCCTCGATCGAGCCACATTTTGACCCCATGTCACCTCAGGAAACCCTCAACTTCTGGAAGCAACTCACCCACGTTCTCAAGTACTTCCGCGCCGAGGAGGACCCCAAGTCTGCACTGCCCAAGAACTTCATCCAAGGTTTCCTCGAGGTACGCATTGCCTTTCTGTCAAATCATATGCAAGCTTCTTGTATTGACGCTGCGATTTCTAGGGACGCAACTAGAGAACAAAACAATCATGATGCGCCTTTTGATATTCCCCAGCCTTTCCATAATGATACCATTTCAAACCGCAATCCCCTTGTGTCCATATGCACAAAAACGCCTGTAATATGCATGCTTCTGGCCATATTATCATGCCTTGGAGGCATTGAATGCATCCCTTGACACGGTGAATTTGTCAACCACCACATCGCAGAGATCCATCAGGTCGTTCAGACCCTTCTCCAGAACATCGTAAACATTAACTTCGTCTGTGGGCTGGTCAGCAACTTGTCTTTCCACACATGAGAATCATCTTTACCCCAAGTTTGGATGCGCAAGTTCATTTTTGCTTCTGAGGGATGGGGAATTGAGTAACCGCAGAACTCAACATCGGGGCTGTGTTTGCATGAGTATAGTGATTCCGAGATAGATAGAATAGTCCCTCACTTTTTCATGATGATGTATCGTAGAGCGTTTCCAAGAGTGTGGTCTTCCTTTGTGAATTCGAATGAAGCGGCAGTATCGGTAGATCCAGGCAGCTATATTTCATCAGATTCTTTCTTGAACATTCGTTTGTAGTTTTCCGCTGCGTGTTTTCGCCATCGGCAGACAAGATGTGCAAAAAAGAAGTGACACAGAAAAAAAGCATGAGAAGAGAACTTACGACTCTGATGCGCTGAGGCTCGACGAGCTCAACTTCGGCATCGTTCACATCAGCGCCGGCATTGGCATCGGCCATCTCGAGATCTCCGTTGGTAGACATGATTTGTTATGTGTTTTCTACGATGAGCAAAAAATGTTGCGATATAGCATCGTAGGCGGGAGAAGTTTGACGCCAAGCAGCTGCTTATCTTATCAATCCTGCATCTCCGTGCTGACCATCGGCTTCTGGAAAGATGCTCGTCATTTCTCCGGAGCCAAAGTGATTCCAACAACTTGGAAACACAATCACCATCACACACATAATCAACATGTCCGACAAGCAAATCCGCAGTGCCGTCATCAACCGTGACACCAACGAGACCAAGATCCAATTGGCTCTCAACCTCGACGGTGGTTCATTGGAGCAGATCACATCCGAGGAGAATGGCGCAGACAAGTCACACGCTGCCCAAGCTTCAAAATCACAAACCATCGACATTGACACTGGCATTGGCTTCCTGGACCACATGATCCACGCTCTCGCAAAGCACTCTGGTTGGAGTTTGAAGCTCAGATGTCGCGGTGACCTCCACATCGACGACCACCACACTGCCGAGGATGTCTTCATCGCCATGGGTCAGGTACGTTGGATGGAGAATCGATGTCACAGCAGTAGTATATTGTGCTCACAAGTAACCAGGCCTTCAAGTCCGCCATCAAGTCAACCGCCGGTCTCGCCCGTTTCGGCTACGCATACGCTCCCCTCGACGAAGCCCTCGCTCGTGCAGTCGTCGATCTCTCCAACCGTCCCTTCTGCGTCACGGATCTGAAGCTCCGCCGTGAAAAGATTGGTGACCTGAGCACCGAGATGCTGCCCCACTGTCTGCAAAGTTTCTCTCAGGGCTCCGGCGTCACAATGCACGTTGATGTTATCAGAGGTGACAACGACCACCACAAGGCTGAGAGTGCTTTCAAGGCTCTTGCTGTCGCCATCAGGATGGCTAGCACACCCGTCGTCGGCCGCGAAGGCGAGATCCCCAGCACAAAGGGCGTTCTCTTCTAGACATTGCCCTTGTAGATCCTGCTTTTCAAGCATTGTGTAATGAATATCTTGATGGTATATCGCCGGCCTGCAGAGAGGTCTCGAGCGGATGTATTGCCAAATGTTTTGGGTGCTCTATACAAGCCAGCATGACAGTTTCCTCATCCCCATCCTGGTCCATCTCGTTCCTTCTTTATACCCTGATCTTCCTGTCTTTGCACCCTGCCTGCAAACATTACGCCTTCCTTGCTCCTTTTCGTTCTTGTACCAGACCGGCTTGTGCAAGTCTGATCCCAACAATATCGCAAGCCCACAGCTCGGTGAAACCCGCTACTACGACCTCGATGCTGTCATGACTAGCATATCCTTTTCTTGAAGCAGCATGCCTCTACGATCTGCTTTTGCACGTCAAGCTGATGCTCTGCTTGATCCACGAAGGTTCGTTGTGTCCTCTTTGTAAGCTGATCGGCCGCGCTGTTCTCCAACGGACAGCATCTGAGCAACAAGCTCCCCTTCTCTTACATAGTAATGACTTCTGTGCCCTTCAGCGTTATCAACGTGGTGTACATAGCACGGCCTTTTCCATAGTTTGCATGAAGGACCATATGCCTGTTGTCGCCCCAGACCGACATGCCACCAGGAGCTTTGAGTCCGTTTCCATCTCCAGTCCTAAACAGTGCACTGCTTGCACGGGTGTAGGGACCCTTGAGATTTGTCGACGTTGCATAGGAGACCGTGTATCCTGAAGTTGCGAAGCAGCCACTGCTGAAGAAGAGAAAGTAGACACCAGCTCGAGAACGCGTCAGAACTGGAGCTTCCAGAATGCCCTGATCTGAAGCGCCCTCGTTGTCCAGAATTGCAACCGCATTATCGGTAAAGGTATAGCCATCAGCAGCCACCGGTTGGAGCATCAGTGGCGTGCCGACGATAGGTGCAACAGTGTTTCCGCAAGCGCCACCTCTGCCTATACTATTACCATCGACTTTAAACACGACATATCGTTTACCGTCTCTGTCCTTGAAGCCGGAGGCATCGATAGCACCTCCTCTGGACAACGGACAGAACAGCGCGTCAGCCAACCCAGTATATGGACCCAGGATTGTTGGCGACGTAGCAGCGCCCACGCAATGCTTTGATCCATCTGGTCGAGCGGCAGTTGTCGCCGAATAGTACATGATGAAAGAACCATCGTCCTGAGGGCGAAAGTCAGTCACCGAGAATTTGCCTGTAGACACAGGGTACCCACCAGTTGGCTAACATCTGGAGCCCATGTCAAATAGTTGGCCATTCGCACCCAGGGTGGAAGTACAGGTAGAGCATCAAACTGCGAGCCATCTGCATTCTTCACTATCGTCCAGTCCTCAAAGTTGGTGGACTGGGCTACCTGGATCTTGACATCGGTACCTCTGGTATGCGTAGCGAATGCATACCATGTGCCGTTGACCTTGATGATACTTGGATCCGGGAAGTTGGCTGTGATGGCGAGGTCGATTGTCGCTCGCTTTGACAGCGATATTTGGTTTGTCAGGGCTTCACACCTAGCGATACCGAGAATCGAAACCAGGATCCATATCAGAGTATATGCCGAACTTCCGAACATGTTCGCGGTCGACGTGAAAAATAGAAGTTGCTAACGCAGAGCGGCCGTGTCCACACAAGTAATACCTACTCTGGCAACGGCAAATGTTATGATCAACGGGCGACCGTTGCGAAGGAGAGACAGATTATTATCTAACTAGAGCTGAACAACGTCTGAATACTCACAGTTGCATCTCGCTTGATGGAATCGAGGATACTTTCGGTCTGCCTGTTGATCGTCTCCAGTTACTTGTCGGCGGTAAAATCGTGAGGGGTGTCGAGAAAGTCTTGTGTGCAGCGAATCAAAAGTCGTCTCGAGGGACGTACTCACTCGATTAGATACTCAGACCGCAATCTCTCACGATACATACACACTGCCATGGACAAGGCGCTGCCAAGCTGATTCGACTTGGTTCGGAAGTCGCGACATTCTGATGGTGGTCACGGAGGCCGATCTGCCGCGTTCACAGCCTCGAGTATCGAGCATTGCAAAGGCTACAATCTGATGTAAGCATACTCACCCGAATCTGATGCAACAAGATGTCGATGCCCATGCACGTGAGACCATGAGTGGCGATTATAATACACCTTAGTACAGTATGCATGGTCCAGAAGCTGAGCGATGGAAGAAACGACTTGATCGTGGCTGCGGCGGGAAGCCAAGCCTATCATTGGACCCTGTGCAATCGAAGGATTCTGGTCCATGAGTCGGTGTTCACGTGCCATAACGACGAGCTATTTTTCTGGCAAAATGTGATGGAGATGAGAAAACTAGTAAAGACCTTTCTTTTCGGCTCAGCTTGCGAAGCCACGTATTTGGAGGCTTGACTGGACAAGCCAATCAGCCGAGCAAGTATCACTTGGGATCTCACTTGCATGACAAGTCGATAATAAACATGAGAGACTGTCGATAGGCTTTAGACGGGAGATTGGTTCTTTATCGTTCATAGAGTTATATATCCTGGAAAGAAGTCTCGAGGCAGTTTGTGTATAGCAGTTGAGCATACAATCATAATCTGATAAGATGAATGTCTATGAAACCGAGGTACTGTAATTAGCCGGCACAAGAAGCTCCGACTTGTAGGGCATTCGAAGATGCTGTCAGACAGAGCTCCTTCGCACCCTGAATGAAGAACTAATACGCGATGCTCGGCTGTCATATCAAGCCTTCTGCTGATCGAATCTCTTTGACCACAAGCTGGCCGGTGATCATCACGACGATCGGAAGAATTCAGACCTCTGAGACCTCGCTTTTGAGGGTTCCTGGTTGCTGGTTCTCGGAGTAGTGGCCGATACGAGAGCCGTAACTCGCAACATAAAATGACAAGACAGCCTGCCAAGCAACCATCTGAAGTCATGAGAGACACCGCGCTGCCCATTGTTGGTATAGCTCACCGTGCAACGGAGCTCGCTATCGACAAATTGGCGTAGAAGGTCGATGAGAACGCAACATGGCGCTGCTTAAGGACGTACCCTGACTCGACCCTAGCCCTGGCCATCCTCGTGGCAAAGTATAATCCGCACGGCGCCTACTGTCGGCTCCTGAAGCGTACGTAACTACTGTACATCGCTTACCTGCCCACAGCCCGTTCAAATTTCATGGTCTTCTAGGGCGCCATCGCTGGGCGCGGTCTAGTTCGTCTACGGGATTCCAGCCTCGAGTAGTCAGTGCCGAAGCGCTCACCAATAGCATCACCCATCGCTCCGCAGGGCGGACGTTTGCCCTCTCCAGATGGGGTAAGTCTTGGGGAGGATCCCCTTGACATGGTCGTTTTGCGATCTACGCGTCGATCTCCACATGGGTTAGTCAATATTAGTTGCTGGCACCCATGATCCTTCTGGCACATAGGTCTTATTGCTTCCATCAGAAGTTTTTTGTAGTTACTCTACCCCAAGACTCTTATTCCTGACGTACGCTTGTCCTGATCATCATCAGTCTCATCTCTTTCCTTTGTCCTCCTTCGTCAACGAACTGTCGAAGGATAGCCACCAGATCAAGGTCGAATCCTCGTTATAGGTTTCTATTCCTTGTCAGCTTGTGACTGACTGAGACGGGAAACATGGGTCTCATCGAGAAGCCTAGCGATCCTCACGGATTGACGCTCGAGGCATGGGCTCAGGTAAGTCAGAGAGCGAATATTGTACAGAGGACATAGCTAACTCTGTCAAAAAAGGGCCTCATGTTTGGCAGTCTGATGACCATGGCATGTATCACAATCGCAAACATGCGAAAAAGAGTCGTCCTCCATCATCTCATTCTCATAGAGGTTCGTACATCATGTATCCCCTCATCTTCTACCCCGTCTTCCCCAAGCTGGGGAGAGCCTCTGTGCGTCTGTCACTCTCGGTCTTACCGCGGTGCTACAAGTCTAGACCTACGACCTTCTATCACTGAGCCCGTTTACTACTATCATACATTCCACTGATACGATGAGTTTGACAGTTGATATTCGGTCTATTCCAAGGAACGTTCATCTTCCCCGATCCACCGTACTACGGATGGTATGAGTCTGTGGGAGCTTTGTTCCTCAACATCAGCTGGAGTTTACACAATGTCATCTCATGGATGAAGAACAAGCCATTCTTGAGCCGAAAGATGTCCATGATCTATATCGGCACTGTCATAATGGTCCAACCTTATTGGGTAGCAGAAATCGCTGCAAACTTTCTCTACTTCAACAACATCAACCACAAGGTCTTTGAACATCTCCGGCCCTTCGAGGCATTGTTCAGGTATGCAGACGCTCCACTTTTGGAATCACTCCAACTCTAACCTGTACAATAGGGACCCATGGTGGATCTTCACAATCTTGAATCTCGTCTACAACATTAAGAAGAGATACGACTTTGGCTTCATCGAGCTCGTACGCATCTCTCCTCGCTTCGGTGTCTTACTCGTGGTGATGACCCTTTCGGTCTTGTTCCTTTTCGTCGACATTCTCAGCGTCACCCACGTTATCCCAAGCAAAGGACTACCCGACGGCATCAACCCGTTCTGGAAGTTGTCTTTCATCTTCAAATGCATGACCGATACCGTCATCCTCGACGACTTCAAGACAGCATTGGACAAGATGAAGGACTACAGGCTCAAGAGAGTGGCAAGCTATGTGGACACGTACGATAATGCCGAGAGAGGGTCTACAGAACCTATCACTGTTCACACAACTGTTACTCAACATGAGCATTATGAGAACAGGTCGAGGAATCACGACGACAGCAGTCTCAATGGCAAGGACTGGGCCACTCATTCTCACATTGAACTAGTTGAGCTCGAAGAAGCCACGCCGCCGCCGACAATTCGTACACAGATCGGTTGAATATGCTCTTTCTACTCTCTCCTCTGTATTATAATATCCTATATCATTACTCCAAGAGCAGTATCCGTGTCAAACCGCTTTCTTGTCGAGTGATTTCTCTGATTTTCGGGGAGCCACGTATACTTTCGCACACTTCCAGGATATGCGGCGAATCAGATAACCACGATGATCATGATCGCAATTTTCCTGGGACTGACTGTACCTGACATGTTCATCAGAGCCCAGGCTGTATCTTCTATGGACAGAACATCGCAACAAATCTGTCAAAGGAAACAAATCGGGTCTCGAAACCACTTTCAACGATCACCAAGAACTAAGCGAACGGTCGAGTAAGTCTGAGTTTTTTTTGGTATTTTGAACTTTGAACTATTTGCACTATTCAGACTGCTTGAGATGCCTTCCTTCTCATTCTTTTCTTCCTCGCTACACTTCTAGACTGCGATAATGCCCACTGCTGCGATGGCAGCGGCACAGAGAACCCAGACCTCATGGAGCTCCGAAACTCATCGCGGTAGCAGCCGCGTTCTCAGCACGACGCACATGCGGGTTGCCTCTGCTACGAGGCGAGTTGTGGACGTTCGATGGCTCACGAGTGTCAGTACCTGTAGGTGTTGGATAGGACTTGATGCCAGTAGTATAGCCGATGGTGTTGGTCGCAGTCGACAACCCGTAAGCCACCGAACTCTGCCTTAATCCTTCGACCTCGTCCCTTTGAGTTTCAGCCTTGAGATCCTTCGCGACCTTCTTCAGTCCCTCTGGGCCAGCTTCGACTTGAACCGCGTTTGATGAAGTTGCTCCGAGGTTGGCTTGTGCCAGCGACACCTGTCCGTTATCCAAGTCAAACACCCAGTATCCGGCTCGCATGACAGAACTGGAGATGAGCGACACCCGATGGAAAGCGCTTTGTGGCGCAACTGCTAGCTCGCATATTGGTTGGCCAGTACCGTCAAGCACTGGTCTGCCATTCTCCGTCGTGATCGGAGTGAACAAGTCGGCTAACTCGACGCGCAATTCTGCGGTGTTGCTTCCGTTACCGGCGAATGTGATCTCGAAGTAGGTGTTGTTAGCGATACCACGAGCAATTTCACTGCAGGGCCTAACCATGGAGGATTTATCTGATGAGAGTTCCGCCCCGGTGTACTCGACGATCTCGTAGTACAAGCTCATTGGTATCTGCCATAGAGGGGATCCTGTATCCAGCATCGTCAAGAGCTTAGTGTCGTTGGTAGAGCTGAAGATTGTCTGTCCTGATCCATTGGAGGGTCGCACCCTAATCTCCTCGAGATATAAGAAGAAATTGTCAACTCTTTCCTTACCGTCGTCACGCACAAGATTTAGCGTGGACAAAGGACCCTTATACTTGTCTGTATCAAGCCCGCCGAACAATATCGAGCCGTATCGATCTAGAGTGTGTAGATAAACACTGTAGAGGCGTGAGGGAATGGCACCGGCTTGTACGAGTCCTTCAACGAAGGTTGGGGGCAATCCTATTCTGCCTTTCGAGTAGCCAAGCCCCATGATTCCTGTATACGGTTCGATCGTGTGCTTCAGTCTGTTGGCGAGCCCGAATGGGATTTTTGAGATGACCAAGTCGTCTGAAGAAGATGTTAGTAGGTCTATACCCAAACATGGAGGCTCTGTCCTACTCATCTGAACCACATCTCTGACGTAGTCACCTTTGAACCATGTAGATCCCGCCATGAACTTTTGCTCGAAGGCTCCAGGATTGGTTTTCTCGTATGTTGAGGATTTGGTCAGATCGAAGGTGCCGCTGTTACAGCCATGGGCTTCACAAAACGACGCGTTTGAACCCAAGACGAAAGTTTGTGAGCTTCCAGTATCAATTATAATCGTCTGCAGCTGTCCAGGTGTACCAACAGTGAAGTTGACGTGGTACATCAAGCCACGCGAGTTGCCAACGCTACTCATCAAGGCAAGCTCGATGGGTTTTTGATCGGGGTTTGCTGCTCTTACATAGCATGCTAGCAGAAAGAGAGTTGCGAGAACACCTGAGAGCTTCATGATTGTTGGTAAAGAAAGTTAGGTTCAAGTGTAGACCAGATATTGAGTTGAGTATTTTTGAAAGAAGTTGTGAAGAGGAGATGCCAAAGGGTGGATTATATACAGAGATGTGATCTAAGTATTACTCATCGTACAACAAAGCAAGTGATCGTGGACTCACCATCTTGAGTCATAAGGGTGAACATCCGGGTACAGCATATCGCGTGTTTATCTCAATTTGAGGCCGTTACCAAGAAGGCGGACATCTATCATTCGAGTCGTGCAAAAGTAGAGATCGTGCGTAGCGTGCCGAACGTGGCAAAAGTTCGCAAAAGGTCTCTTCTTAGACATCTATACTGAGGGTGGGTGGTGCTCGCGGGGTTAGAGAAAGGTGAGTGGCAAAGAATACAGGTCATCGGCAGCAGAACATGTCCTGGGATTGGTATCGTGAGTAAGTGATCCTAAGATGGGCTACCTAGATTTTGAAGATTCGCGTGCAGCTTGGCAATATTACGCTTGTAAAGGCTTCCGAAGACCACCAAATGTAAGCGCGGCGACTCCAAGCATGCCTGTAGCCCCGACAGCATATGCGACGTCACGACCAGCCCACCAGTACAAGGAGCAGAAGGAGAGAGGTCCTAGGGTGCGGCCGATTTGGCCAAATGATCTGTGGTTTCCAAGCTTGTTGCCGCGTTCGGAAGCATCAGCTTCAAAACTGCTCAGACTGTTGAGACCAGTCACGACGGTGGCGCTGGTTACGGCGAGCAAAGCAGCAGCACCGTAAAGCTGAGCCTCAGTTGTGAGACGAGCGAGGAGAATAAAAGCAAGCAGGCATGATACAACACCCAGCTGTACGACGCGAAGGGGATGCATACGGCGGGTCACGGTGCCCTGGAGGATGGAAGCGATGATGCCAATGAAGCCGAGGAGGCGCCCGGTGTCCTTGCTGCCATAATTGAAGAGGTCGTAGGTCATAAATGGCAAAGAGAACTCCATTCCACTGAAGAAGAGGATGAAAGCCAGGTGGGTGAAGTTTAGTAGAGCGTGCGAATTAGTGCGGCGAGTCAGGGGCTTTTTAGCTCCGTCTGTTTTTTCTTCTTTGATGGCAGTTGCGGTGACAAAATGCGTCTCGGGCAGGTAGAAGTAGAGGTATAGAGTCTCGCTGACGATGAGGAAGAGCGAGAAGCCAGCAGCAGTCGCAAAAGGGTTGCTCTGGACGATGGTGACGTTGGATAGGGCAGCACCCAGAGCAGGGCCGAAGGTGAAGGCAATGCTGAAGCAAGCACCAACAAGAGCCATGGTAGCACCACGCTGCTTGTCGTCGCTGATGTCGGTAGCAATGGCCATGGCCAATTGGACATTTCCCTCGCTCAAGCCACCGACAACGCGACTGGCGAGAAAGGTGCGGAAGTCTGTGGCAGCAACCCAGAGAGCAACACTGAGGATGTTACCGACCATGCTCCATAACAGGGCAGTGCGACGGCCGTAGCGATCCGACAGACGGCCAATGACAGGTGACGCGATGGCCTGGCAAAAGGAAAAGAGCGAGCCTAGTGCACCTCCCAACAGGACAATGTCGTAGCGGTCGTTGATAGGTTTGGCAAAAGTATTCTTGTATGCATTGAGGAGACCCAGGACACGAGAGAGAAGGGTCGGGCTTGAGGATGAAGACGAGGTAGAGGCGTCGACGGCGCGGTAGAACTCGAGGAGCTTGGGGAACAGCGGGAGGATGAAGGTGAAGGAGATCTAGAGGCACGAGGGTCAGACGGACGCTGGCAGATGGGCAATGGACGACGCGACTCACCAGATCAAGCAGAAGCGAGATGAAGAGCACCTTAAGCACCTGCTTACGCCTTTGCGGAGTTATTACCACAGCTGCTTGCGCCATGGTCAAGAGATGGAGGCTGGAGCTTGTTTTGTTGCGACTGAAGAAGCGTGCACTCGTCTTAGAGTGATTGCGCACTTTTTGCTCGGATTGATGTTCTTGTGTTGTTGTCTGAGGAAGAGATGCGTGCCACAGGAGGTGGACATGTGTAGGCTTTCAATCGATTGACAAATAAAGCACCTGCTTACTCGACCAGCTGTTGAGAACCATCATGATCGACATGCCACAATGCAGCCACGCCTCGGTTCATGCAGATCAATCAGCTCCGTGCTCATCATCTGTCTCAGTGTCTCGCACCCTCGCATCTCCTTCGCTATGATTATTGCATTATCTAGGAATGTCATGACTGCTGTACTGTCCGGTCTGATCAAAACTCCAGCTCCTCAACCTCCATGCCACACTCGACGCACGTCTTGACGGTTGCTCCACTCTCTGGATTCTCGACCGCTCGACCCCATTCATGTTCGTGCTTTGAGCCCCAAAGCTTGTCTCCAAACTTTCCTCCCTCGACCCCCGCCTTCTGGCGCTTGTATGCATCCACCCGCGTTCTCCTTTTCAGATCGTTCAACTTGCTCTTGAATTTGGCCTCCTTCCTTCGCTTGGCCTCGGCCTGCCTCTTTTCAAACTCCTCGTCCAATGCTTCCGCGCTGCCCCATTTCTTCTCCGAAAACGCATATTCTTCAACCTGGTACCGTAGATATAGCATCATGTTGTTCCATGTTGACTTGTGTGGATTCGCCTTCTCCATCCGTGGTAGTAGTTGCTCGTCTTTGAGTTCCGGGTCCGTGAGGAGATAGTCTTCTCGTGCTTCCGTCTTGGTGAGCAAGCTGTACTTGTCAGGGAACTTTTCCTGACACCCTTTGCACACTTGACATCCAAACACATCGTCCCACTTCCAATCGATCTCCAAAGTGCCACACTCTCTGCATTTTTTCTGCTCCTTCGGCGCCCCCAGAGCACTGAGCCCCGGCTCGTAAGGGCCAGCTCTTTCATTCTTCAACTTCTTGATCAACTGCGCCTTTTCCCATTCCTTCAAGGTCATATTGGCAGGCTTCTGCTCTTGATTTGGTGTATGAAGTGCTCTATTGTGAGGATCGTCCTCGGCTGTCAAGAATCCACCCTTGGTATCCGTCATCTTGCTAAAGTCATATTCGACGAACTTCTGAAACTTTTTAGCTGCCTCGATGCCTGAATCGCGGGCCGGTTTACTGAAGCCATCTTTGTCGCTGGAGGGTGGTTGACGAGCGTCGCGTTGGTTTGGTTCTACTGAAGCTCCGGATAAAGCTGTGTGTGGTCGTTTCTGTCCGGCGATGAAACCTGAGGGCGTGCGGTTTGCCGGTGCTTCTTGACTCGATGCAAGCTGCTGTGATCGTAAAGCTTTTGCTCTCAGGCGCGCTTCTTCCTGTACATAATTTCAGCATTTTGTGTCCTTCTGCAGTTGACCAATTTGCATACCATGCGTCGAATCTTTTCTGGCGTCATTGGCGACCGTGGTATAGAGCCCGGTCGAGCTGTTCTCGGTGGCGTCGCCGCTCTTTCTGCGTCTACCATGTTGGATCCTGGCGCCTAAGAGTCGAATTACGCGAGTGAAAGTCGAAGTGGATGAGGCGGTCGGCTTGGCTTGTACCTAATGGCCGGAAGTAAGAAATGGATGGATGTGTGAATGTTGTCGAGGCGGCGACACTCACGGCAAGCGCTACGTCATTTGGAGAAC
>Ga0268251_10000472_pt1 | contig 12742 bp, 13 predicted proteins | sample AgamicAsMae_FD_200527 | JGI IMG/M metagenome (GOLD analysis project Ga0268251, IMG submission 200527) | Agave microbial communities from Guanajuato, Mexico - As.Ma.e (v2) (version 2) | ecosystem: Host-associated > Plants > Phyllosphere > Phylloplane/Leaf | place: Guanajuato, Mexico | collected...
ATCCTCGGGAGGTGGATCATCGGGTGGAGGATCGAGGTAGGCATTCTTGCCCTTCTTTTTCTTCTTCTTGCTGGCCGCAGTTGTGAAGCCTGCCCAGTCGTCTTCTTCCGCGGGAGCTTCTTCGACGGGAGGAACATCCTCTGTCTTCTCTTCCTCGTCCTTGTTGTCCTCGTCATCTAGGGCATCCCAGCTGAAAGCACTCTTCTTCTTGTCCTTTTTGCCCTTCTTCTTCCCGTCGTCCCATTCGTCATCGTCATTGCCTCCTCCTTCTCCACCATCACCTCCAGCACCATCTGCTCCTCCACTACCTCCAGCATCACCCGGCTGATCACCATTGCTGTCGCCCTCGGGCTTCTTTTCCTCTTCGTTGTCGCTGTCCCATTTGTTCTTTGCCGCAGCAGCGCCCTTTTTCTTCTTCTTGTGTTCGCGCAAGTTCTCACGGTATCCAAAGTCGACTTTCGGTTGCGATGCGCGAAGTGGCTCTTCGAGTCTTTGAGGAGTGACAGTAGAAGTAGTCGGTGAAGGCGCATAAGCCGGCGGCTCGATATTCAGGGTCGCGAGTGCATCGCTTGTCGTATAATCAGGTGGGCAGTCGTTCAGGCAGTTGTTGTAACTCGGGGGAGCTTCTTCGAGATCGAGAGAAGGTAGAGTAGGTACTTTCAGCGGATTCGTAGACGTTTCGTCGTGATGGTCGTTATATGCAAAGCCAACGCATTTCTGCAGCAGTCGTTGGGTCGACTCGCTGGTTGGTGGAAGCTTCAGGTCGAGAAACTGCGGAAGACGCGCCGACAACGCGGGCGCGACAGGAACCGCCATTTGGTCCCAATCTACTGCATCAAATCAAAAGATGCAGAAGATGGCGAGAACAGTCGTTGTGTATTTGGGCCAGTTTCGAGATTTCTCGAGTGTATTCTGAGAACAAAACCCTGAGCGTGTCGAGTCAATACCGCGCCATCAAGCAGGGGAATAATTGCGGCGGCTGGGAAGATGCAATCAAAAAGACACCAACCCAAGCACGGAAGCCGATAATTCGTCGCGGAGCGAGCAGCAGTCACAAGACTATGGCAAGATGTGATGCGCCTGTCGTATCCCCCTCTTGTATACAGTAGTACACCAATCAATGCAAAGAGGCAGCAAGGGTTCTGTTAAATTCCCCTTGCCGTCGTGCAGAGGGAAAAAAAGGAGAAAGACACCGACTTACCAGAGCGTCTCGAATGCCACACTTGTACTTACCTACCTTTGATCAGTCATAGGTATCTAGCCGGGAATATTCGTCCGTATGGATAATGCGCCATAGCTGTCGCTCGCCCCGCTGCATGAAGAGGGGCAAACCGCAATCAACTTGTCGTGGATCGTAGAGCCGACTGACCGCCAATTTGGCGAGCAAAAGAGGGTGTGGGGCTTCTCTCCAGTCTTGCCGGATTCACCCCCATGGCGTGTCACTCGTAGCGGCCGTCTTGACGAGTTGGAAGCTGCCATTCTTTGGTGTCTCCCTTCTTCATGTGTCCATGTTACTGTAAGACAGGTCGATCCAACATCTTTCTGAGCCTCAGAAATTCAAATGGCAAAAATGAACTCACTGCAGGGCGATGTGTAAAAACTACGCGCATGAGCGTGACCCTGCATGCAAATGCATGTCGGCATTGTCTGGAGCCTAGACGGTTACGCATGGCGGTGTGAAAACTTGCAGAAAGAGCAGCATGCAATCACGCATATATCTTCGTATACCGGCTCCCAACATTGTTAGGACGAACCCTTGTGGGAATACGCGGCTTTCTACAGTGACACTAATGTCGAGAACACGTCAATATTGCAGGGCTCAAAATGCATTGTTGGAGATATGTGATATGTTTCATTCATCGTCGTCATTGTCTGTTTCCTGGTTTATGTACCTCCCATGTCCGTTGGTCGTATGCGGTTGTTGTTCTCGTGGTCTTCATGAATGTGTTCTTTGATCGTCGAGCAAGCTTCAGGATAGCTTAACCGTGAGTGACCTTGTGGACGGTACCGTCATCGCCAACGTGGATATTGAGACTATGCCTTTATCAGTCCCGTTCTTGTTTGTTCTATCTTCTCGTCGTATGCTTACCGATCGGGGTTGTGGTCCATGGTCATCATCGAGTCGCCCTTGACAACGCGGTGCTGCTGAGGCAGGTCCTTCTTTGCGAATGTCTGTACGACCCTTATCAGAAACAAAATCTCGAATCGTAATAGGTAGAAGAGCCGGCACATACCATGTTGTCGCTGCTGTCGCCGAGCTTCTTGCCCATGAGCTGGTCCATCCACTTGGAGGTCTTGTCGTCGCCGCCGCTGGACTGCATTCCGGGGATTACGAGAGGCATGATTGAGTATGTGATTGTTGGGTTGTGATTTAGTGTAGGTGTCTTGGATGTTCAGGTGAGACGAGTTCTGAGGACTTTATGAAGTTTGCGAGTGAGGAGGGGCAGGAAGCCACAAAGGTGTTGCCTTGGATCCCTGCCACCAAAACGGCCGGCCCTATGACGTCGGGGTTGACAACACAGAACGGCTTGAGATAGGCTGGACAAAAGTTGATCAAATGACCTTTCTTACGTACAAGCTCGAAAACGCAATTCTTGTAGTATGATAAACTCAGATGCTGTCCATTTTCACATGTAGAGGAAAAGGTGGGCTTAGAATATAGGTGGCAGGAATGCAATTTCGATTCTGAGGCCGCCTCCGCTACTCGATGCATTGCCATCACTTCTTGAGCAAATACTCTTTGCTGACCAAAGTTTGGAGGACGCCGTAGACTCCAGATATCGGCCAAGTGGACCATACCTTCTCGGTAGCCCAAGATCTCCATCCTTGAGGGCTTTCACCACTACTTTGAACGCAAGCCTTATCAAAAGCACTAGGCAGATGCTCGGCTTTGTACTTGCTCCTCAATTCCCGATATGACTTTTTATCGTAAATTTCCCAGAACTCTGTTTCGGAATAGAATGCTTGAGCATACAACCATTTCCTGCCTCCGTGGTTTCGCACAAGGCTCTCCAGTTGGCGGTTCCGCTCGACCGCCTCTGCTGGATTATTCGCTCTATTCGGACCCCAGACACCGACGTTGATAAGCAGATCGGTTCCGATGGCCTGGGGATGGAAAGAGGACTGCTGTGTCCATGGCTTCATTGGGCATAACCAGAGAGGATAAAACCCAAACGTCTTGTCGACTGCAACGATAAAGTCTCTGACATTGGCAGCAGGAATTGCTAGGTCTTGGATGATATACTGTTGCATGTGTCCACTGGCATGCAGAGCATGGTACATCGTGCTTGTTTGCATAAAGTCGTCCAGAGCCCATCGGGTTATACGATTGAACGGGACCATAAAATAGTTGAAGGCGTATTTGCCCATCCAGAAAGCACCGCGATCATAACGGAAGAGATAGTCGGCTAAAGGTACAGCCTCTGTAACCGGGCCACCAGCTTTTTGTGTCGTTCGGTCCGCATGCATGTAAAACCACGGATCTCGAGGACCTTGGAATCTCTGTATGCGTGTCTCACGAGATACGGAAGATGTCAGACGGCCAGTGACAACTATACCTCGGTGCAGCGAAACTAGAAATCCGTCGACGTAGTCGTTCTCAGAGTCTCCGCATGCGGTCTTGACCTTCTCCAAGGTCTCTTCTAGCGACTCGCATGGGGTGTACGTGGTTTCGACGTATCTCGCTGCGTCGACGAGCTGTATTTCCATCAAAGTTGTCACTCCCAGCGTGCCCAGAGAGCTAGTTGCACCATAGAAAAGGTCCGCTTTCGATTCTGGAGAGGCCTTGACGACTTCTCCATCAGCCAGCACGATCTCGATCCAGTTTACAGTACAGTCGAAAGAGCCATGTTTGAAGCTCGAAGACTCTCCTCCGGTGCCACTAAAACCCCCACCAGCAGTAATACCTTTGAACTCCATTACCACAGGTGGTACCAAGCCAAGAGGCAGTGTTGCTTCGACCAGCTTGTCCATCGGAACATTGGGCTCTACTAAAGCTGTTTTTGTTAACTTGTCCACCGAGAGGACATGATTTAGAGAACTGGTGTCGATCATCCTGCTTCGATCGACCGAGTAGTTCCTGGTCGAGTTGGTGGAGCCATGAAAAATTCGAAATTGCTCTTTCCGTGAGTACAAGTCTTTCAAACGAGCCGATATATGTTTCACGGTCTCATCATGATTGTCCATTTTGATTGAGCGCTGTGTTGGTGAGGGCGATGTAAAATCGATCGATGCTGCAGAGCTGGTTCAAAGGGTGACTTTGTAGAATTGCGACCAGTAGCATGAATGTGTATAGACATCAATGCATGTCGAGCGTGCAAGTCAAACGACACTTTGGTTGCTCCTTCCGCAGGCACCCGGTACAAGCCCCACAGCGAATGCATCGGTTGGCATCACTCGATAGCAACGTTCTGAATCCTGGGCGATCCATTGTGCAATGCGGGCGGACTTGACCGGAGTTCCGACTAACCATTTTTTCTCCATTTTCTATCCACCACTCGTCAAGTAGCGTGTATTTCCATCAAAAACAATCGCGCCAACATGGACGGTGCTGAGGACCGTCCGGCCAAACGTCAACGTATCGGGAAAGCATGCAAATCATGTCGCACTTCGAAAGCGCGCTGCGAAATCCTACAGGACGTTGACGCGTGCCATCGCTGTCAAGTACTCGAGTTCGTTCCCGCCAAATTGCCATGGCTATCACCTAACATCAACTAAAGTCTCGAGTGTGAACTGCCAAAGCGTAGCTCTGCTCGTGCTCCGGTGCCAACCTCCTTGATCGATGGCAATAACAATGTCGAGGCTCGACTCGCGCGAGTGGAGCAAATGATTGCCAAACTGTCCGACGCGGTCTTTCCTCATGCCGAGTCTACCCTGGCTGAAGACATCGATGCGACGAATGATGCTCCTCCGCCGGGAGACGATACCACCGACACAGCCATCGCCAACGACTACCCAAAACCTGTCGAGATTCTGCAAGACTTGCAATCCGAATTGTACGCCCAGTCGGGCAGGCCTTCGTCAGAACAAACCGATTTGGTTTCTGTGGGTATCCTGTCTCTGGACGTCGCAGTCCAGCTCCTCCGAACGTGAGTGTCACAATGCGGGGCCATGCTTATGTTACTGAGCAGTCTTTCTCTCCTCCCTATGTGCCGAAATCTATCACTCCCGCCCCGCTCTCACGACGACATGTAGGCGGAGTTGAAGCCATAGAAATGCACAGTCCTTTCTGAACGGAAGCAAAGTCCAAAGAGAGCCCCATGATCTCAGAACTCTCTGTGGATGCTTCCTGACTAGTCAAGAAACTGTGCATTTCTATAGCTATCCGCGTGACACATCTCGGATATGAAACATTGATTTATTGGTCATACGGTTGCTAACCTTCTAGCAGGTCTATCGACAGGTACAGCAAGTGGATCCCCTTAGTCGAAGTCGTCAAGTTCGTCAGCAATGAGTCTCAAGATCTCTCTCGGAGCTCACCTCTTTTGATGAACGTGCTCTGCTTGTTGGCAACTCGATACCACCCTGAAGTTGTCTCGCAGACAGTACAAGATGTTTACAAGCACGTTAAGCGCCTCGTCGCAGATGCAGTCATCGATACACCTCCAGTCGCAAGCAGTGTCGTGCAGGCGCTGACACTGCTCTGTCTCTTCAATCCTACTGTGCAGTATGACAAACCTCTGGATAGTTGGCACCTGAGCGCCAGCACTGCCAACCATGCAGTTGTTGCTTTCGGACCGATCAATGTTAGACAACCGAGCGTTGCAGAAGAACGCACTACCGAGCAATTGCGCGTGTTGAGTGGACTCTGCCTCACTCATCTTCAGCACTCGATCGGCAGTGGCCGGCCAGTCAGTATATCGATCCGACTCATGGAAGGTTGTCGTCGGCTACTGGACCGCCCTACAATAATGCCATCCGATACACCATTGATTGCCGAGCTCCAATTCTACATCTGCCTCCACGCCGCTCTACAGAGTCCTACGGCGACTCCAGATTCTGCTTTCGCGCCTTGGAATCTTGCATGGAGCCGCTTCCTTACTAGCTCTGGCCCGCCCAGGACTCTTGAACTTTCTCATTGGTTTGGGCATCTATTAATACATCGCCGTAACGCCTCGTCTCAGCAAGGCTCCTCGCCACAAGCCATACACGAAAGAAACATACCAGCCTGGCGGGAAAGCGCGAACATCGTTTCACAATTTGTGCGCCACTCTTCAGACCAAGCACTTGATCTACCTGACTTTGCGTTCTTCATCGCATCCTATGCTGCACTGGTGCTCTGCGAGAGCGCAATTGATCATCATCTGGTCGAAAACCTGCGAGCATATTTCTTCAAGGTTGCATGCAACGAATCACACATTGCGTTCAAGCATGGACGTATCTTACAACGCGCACTGGAGAGATCAAGACACGCCGACCCAAGCGTCGAAGATGGCACAATTGCTGGCGTTGAGACGCTGCCCTTCACTGCTGGAACGCCTTTGCCTTCTCAGGTTATGGGAGCTGGTGATTTTGATGCCTTGGCAGGATTCGAGGTTTTTGGCGAATACTTCACTGTAGAGAGTCTGTTGTAGTGCCTGGCCATTGACAACGAGCTGTCTCACATCGGACAAATCCGTCTTCCAACGCATGGCAAACACCAACCTGTAAGTCATACCATTCTTTATTCACTCTCACGCACAAGAACGGCCATGAAGACACAAAAGACAAAAACAGATACTTATGATTCCCAACTACATCTTCCTGTCCTAACCCTCTACTCTTCTGAGTGTATGGGTCAAGTAGGAGGAGGGACATGATTGCAACAAAAGGCAAATCGGAGCCACGAAATTAGATTCCCTGTCATGAAAGACTCCAAAGTTGAGACTTGATGCTGACCGAGAGTCGCAGGAAGTCGTTATGCGGAGGGCGGTCAACGATCAATCTTCCCAAGCAGTTTTCCGACAAGTTTCCCGACAAGTTTTCCGACATTGCTCAGCGGAACTCCGCGGTTCTCCGCCGGATTTAAGAGTGCATCTCCACAGTTCGCACCTTATGGTAATCAGTTCCTCCGACGGTGTCCGACGGTCGAGATATCTTACAAAGTAGATATTTAAACTGGTTCACCCAGCCCGATAATTACACTGTCGTGTTCGAAAATTCAAGCCACTCTCATACCGCGTATTGTTACTTTGCAATGCCTCTCAGGTTCGAGTCACCAGAAAGATCTTCATCTCGAAGACCCACATGGATTCGCCAAACATCCTCGAGCTCTCCGATTCCGTCAGTCGACTACACAATACAACATAGCTACCACAAGGCACTTGACGGATACGAACCCACAGCTCTGCTTTCAATGGACTCCCTCGCCGCAGAGCTGGGTCTCGATGGGATCTACATCAAAGACGAATCATCACGTTTCGGCCTTCCTTCCTTCAAAGCTGCCGGTGCCTCGTGGGGTTGCTTCCGCGCGCTGATCTCGCACTTTTCTCTGGATCTCACCACTGCCACCCTTGAGCAAGTAGCTTCTGCCGCCAAAGATCGAGGGTGCAAACTGCTAGCTGCTACGGATGGCAACCACGGCAGGGCGGTCGCTTGGATGGCTCGTTCCTTTGGTATCGAATCCTCCATCTATGTCCCTCACGATTTGCACCCGAACTTTCTGCGGTTGATCGCCGCGGAAGGTGCAGAAGTGGTTGTAGTTCAAGGAGACTATGACTTTGCTGTTTCTACGGCTACCTCTGCTGCCGCTGCATCGAAGAATAACATCCTTGTGCAAGATACAGCCTTTGAAGGTTACGAGGATATTCCAACCTGGATCATCGATGGATATGCGACCATCTTTACCGAAATGGAGGAACAGTTGCGTGAGCTGGACGCACAACCGACCACCATCATTACTCCTGTTGGTGTAGGCTCTCTAGCCCAGGCTGTAATCACATACGCCAAAGGACAAAGAAATCTCAAGGTTGTAGCCGTAGAACCAGATACGGCGGCATGTCTCCACACTTCCCTGGTCGCTGGGAAGGCTACACCCATTGTCACTTCCAACACGATCAATGCTGGCTGCAATTGCGGAACGTTGAGTTCCATCTCCTGGCCGTTCCTTCGCGACTACGTGGATCTGAGCACTACAGTCTCCGACTTCGAGACTCATATCGCAGTGCAAGAAATGCATCGTCATAACGTTAATGCTGGTCCCTGCGGTGCTTCTGGACTCGCAGCGTTGAAGAGACTCATCGCCGAGGGACATGTTGCAAAAAGATCTTCGGTGATCTTGATCAATACCGAAGCCAAAAGACCTTACGATATACCTCTTGATGTCAGTGCTGATGATGTTGTGACCTTGACCCAACAACTTGTCCAAATCGATAGTTCAAATCCTTCGCTGGACACGACAAACACTGCACCAGGAGAAGCCAAAGCTGCAGCGTTTATCACGCAATGGCTACAGTATCGTGGTATTGAGACACACGTTGTCGAGTCAGTACCAGGTCGCCCTTCTGTGGTCGGAGTTGTTCGTGGCAGCGATCCCAACGCCAAGTCTGTCATGCTGAATGGTCACATCGACACAGTATCCTTGTCCACATATGGCTCGGATCCTCTCAGCGGCAGCCTGACTGATGGTAAGATCTACGGCAGAGGTGTGCTAGACATGAAAGCCGGAGTTGCAGCCGCCATGACTACGCTTCTACATTTTTCCACGCACGGCAGCAAAGGCGATGTAATCCTTGCCGCTGTAGCAGACGAAGAAGACAAGAGTATCGGTACTGCCGCCGTCCTCGCCGCAGGCTGGAAAGCAGACGCCGCACTGATCCCCGAACCTACTTCTCTGCAACTATTCCACGCACACAAAGGATTCGTGTGGATCGAAGTGACTATACTCGGAAATGCCGCGCATGGGTCTGATGCGCAAACAGGTGTGGATGCCATCATGTCCACTGCCACGTTCATGAAAGCAATGGACAAGTACGCCGAAACGCTGGACTCGGACAACGTGCTGGGACAAGCGACAATGCACTGCGGAACCATCAGAGGCGGGGAGGAAAACAGCAGTTATGCCGCCTCGTGCACGTTGACCCTCGAGTTCCGCACTGTGAACGATGACAGTACTTCTCAGTCATCTGCTGCCATTGTCAAGGACATTACAAGCATCCTCGAGAAGCTTGCGGCTTCGGACAAAAAGTTCAAGTTTGGAGTACCCGAGGTGCTGTTTGAGCGTAGACCTTTGCTGCCGATGGCGGTGACGCATCCTTTGCTCGTTGCAGCAAGCAACGCAATTGCTGATGTGCAAGGGGGTAGAGTGGTCCAGCCTACAGCAGCCAAGTTCTGGACCGATGCCGCATTGCTGAGTGAGGCTGGAATTCCTTCTTTGGTGTTTGGACCTGAAGGTGAAGGACTGCATGGGAAAGACGAATGGGTGGATGTGCAGAGTATCAAGGTCGTGGAGCAAGTCATGAGAGAAACCATCGACAGGTTCCAGGAAGGTTAATAGCTATCTCGATGAAAGGCAGTAACGAGAACAAGACTCTGCATTCGCATGACCCTTGACTTCTGATATGGCAGACGCCGAGATGGACGAATCACGGGACACGAGCACAGTATCACGGTCAAACACAAGACAAGTGAGGTTGAAAATAGAATTGATTCATTATACATTTTTGCTAACTTGGTTGAAAAGATCTGTTACTGGTCAGCAACATAATCCCACTGGCTGTGTGTATGTATAGCATGTGTATGTGAAGGGTAAAAGGTCAGTTCTCCAAGGTGATGGTATCTTCAAAGACGTGTCTCAGTAAGAACACAGCGAAATATCATTTTTGTTCATCATTATGCAAGGGCGTGGGGAAAGATGTGGGTAGCGACGGAAGCGAAAGAAACTTACAGCTTGAGACGGCAGGATGATCGACATGCCGAGGTGATACTTGACCTATGCCAGGGCAATCAGCAATGGCCTTCCATGTTTCGATTGAACAAGGCGGTGGGATGTGTGATTGCAGTCAGGCTCTGTTGACGATCAGTACTGAGGCGAGGAGAGATGATGAGGAAATCGCATACCATTAAATCATTATACATGTCCACAACGGATAAGCCTTCGTTACGGGCAAACCGTTCACGGTACGAAGTTTTATCATCATGCAATGATGATGGAAGATTGTTGTTTGGAGATCAAACTGCATACCTGACGAAACATGTTGTTAGTAAAGGACTCAGGAGTCAAAGTAGCAACGGTCGGCAAGCATCAAGTGCTATGGGCTTGAAGAACAGTTAGCAAGGGTTTATCAACATCGAAGACGTCCAGAAGCTTACCATTCAACATTCTCAGAATTTTCAGTGTTTTGTGTTCATGTCCGACCAGCACAATATAGGCTTAGGAAGGATCAAACAGTGTGAATAAAATGTTCATCATTGTGAAGAATGCCCATGCAAATGTGGTAGAAGCTGACCGCAAGCTGAGATAGAAGCTGCATACCTAAACAAAACCAGTCTTAGTACATGTGTTGGTCAAGACAAGAAGTGCAAGAAATGTGCATGGGCGCAAAACAATCAGCTGACGATAATCTCAACAAGCAACTCCCGGCCGAACATCCCAAGAGTTTGTACGCTCTTGTTTCAGCGGATGCCAACCGAGAGCGCAGTCTGTCCGCCCGTTCGTTCAAATCTTCTTCATATTGAAAGGGGGGAACACGGATCGATGGGTGGAGCGGTGGGTAGATACCTGATGCACATCGAGTTAGCTTGGCTGTTCCAGCAGAGCAAAGTTATGAAGTGCAAAAGAAGATTTGTGGCAAGATAGTCAGACAAGGCTGAAACTTGATTTTAGACAGATTCGACATTGTATATTCAGGTCGAGGAATGCCTTTCCGTGAGTCGGTATATCATCACCCAAGCCGGGGAAAGTGTGCAGTGTGGAGGAGTTGTGGGTTGACCAACCTTTTGAGAAGTGAGAGGGTGTGCCGTAGATAGCACACCCTCGATGCGACCAGCGCATGTTGACGAATGAGAAGCGACTCTAGGGAGGACTGTTCATACAATTGTTAGCATGATGATGCAAGAAACAGTTGCTGAAAGAGTGGTGATTGTGAATCAAGTCTCAGTGTAATTCTAGAGTAATTGTAATCCTTCACGACGCTATAGGAGTTGGATTGTTCGTGTTTATTGTATCATCTCTGTGATGGGTGTGATGGACGTGGTTGAGGGATAGAAGCTTACCTGATGCTGAGAATCTGACCGCCTTGTCTGCGCAGTTTCATAGATGCGACAGAAGCAAGGCAGACAGCAATTCCGAGTCACAGCTCGTGTGAGTGCGCGCGTATTGGCACGCGATGGTTTGTTTGTTGTGATGCAGGAGAAGAAGTTGAAAGGACAAGAAAAATTGCAGACTTTGAGGAAGCCGCGGCCGGTTGAAGTCCGGCTTGCTCAGAAGCTTGGACCCGAACGCGCTGTGAACGCGGAGCTCTGGATTGGCATGTGAAAGGCGACATGACGATGCTGTTGATGATGGTCAAGCAGTCGTCGCCATGTCCTTCGCCGAAGGCTCGTCGCAGTATGCGCAATCTCCCAGACTGTCACACTTCACGCACTACGACGCCTCGACACCACCACCCCCGCCCCCAAAGCCTTCGAGCGGCAGAGACACTCCATCTCGAGGCCCCCCACTGCCACCTCCGCCGACAGCCCAGCCATCATCCTTGAACCCAGCAGACGCCTATGCCAACCAGCATCAGAATCAGACCCCACTTCCTGCACCTGGTTGGCTGCCTTCGATCGTTCACGATCTGTCTACCGATGATCTCAAAAGACTGCTCGAGAATCCCGACTTACAAGCTGCTCTGCTAAACGACTACGAGAGCACGCATCCCTCGATACCTGCCTCTCAAGATAGCTTGCGTCAAGTCCTTGACTCAAACCTCCAGATAGCTTCCTCATTACAACAAGTCGAATCTCGCTTGCTCCATCAACGCGCCCAAACCCAATCTCGTCTGATCGCTCTTCGCGCTCTCGAACAGCAGCACAAGTCAAAGATTGTCGAGACCGAGGATACTCTGAAAGGCTTCAGCCCCATGGCTTTATACCAGCGTCTCAGCGCCAGCGCTCAGGAACAAGATGCTTTGGTAAAAGGAATCGAGGACAGCTTCCTCGACGATGGCGGTCTTGCTCCAGACAGAGAGGTCCAGGACTTTGTCCGTCGTTTGAGAGAAGCCAAACGTGTTGCCTTCCTTCGCAATCAGCGCAAAGAACGTTGGGATGAAGGAAGAGTTGGCGGCTGGAGATGAGCTTGTGATGATGTCTAGCAGATTCAAAATAGTTTATCGAATCAACCACAGAAAGTCTCCTGATGCAACCCTTGCCTAGCACTAACCCCATCGGGTGTCATTATAGGTCTCACCAACGGCTTGAGCCTCAGAACGCATACCACTTTGTAGAGACCGCATCGCTTATCTTATCCTTGTACCATTCGGTTACCGCATTGCCTATCCAGCTACGGTTGCCTGTATTATCAGTCCAGACCAATTGCTCATCAACCACCAATCGCTCCATGAACATAAACCCTTGGCTTTAGTCACCTATGGAAGTGAAGAAGATCGTGGCAGTCGTGGTGGTCTTACTGTTCTCTAAGATCTGGTGACGTTCTTGATGGCTTCCCTCTGAACCACTAGCGCCAACCTGACATCTCCCAATTCATGCATCTCGACTCGACCTAGCTTCCCTTATGCACATCAAAACCTTGTCAAACATTTATCCGACCATCATCAAATCACAC
>Ga0268251_10000474_pt1 | contig 12717 bp, 9 predicted proteins | sample AgamicAsMae_FD_200527 | JGI IMG/M metagenome (GOLD analysis project Ga0268251, IMG submission 200527) | Agave microbial communities from Guanajuato, Mexico - As.Ma.e (v2) (version 2) | ecosystem: Host-associated > Plants > Phyllosphere > Phylloplane/Leaf | place: Guanajuato, Mexico | collected...
TCCCCCTACCCACACGACAACCTTCTGGAGATCAGATGGAAATTGACGGTCAACCGACGTCGAATGGAGCTGTTAAGAAACGTACCTTCGAGACTTTTGATGATGACGATCTCCAAGCTAAACTGGCGGAGCAACGCCGTCAAGCATTGAAGAAGCGTAAGAAGACCGATGCTGCTGAGCTGGCTCGCCGCATCCGTGAAGAAGAATCTGCAGCCGCCATGGAGACCGCCGAAGACGGCGATGAACCTGGTCTTGTCATTGATGAGACCACCGAGTTTGTAGCCAACCTCAGACGCCCACAATCACCAGACTCAGAGGATGAGCGCACGAGGGCTACCTCAACACCTGCTGCTGGCGATGTAAAGGACGAGGACGAACAAATGCAAGAATCATACGCCGCAGTAGAAGACGAAGAAGATGCTCGTGCTCGTCAAGAAGCAGAAGAACGAGAATCTGCCGGTCCAGCAGCAATGACATCTACAGGTTTCGAAGACGAAGAAGACACCACGTTAGGAGCCGGAGGTATCCTCAACATGCTCCGCAAACGTGGTCTCGTCCAAGACAACGACGCCGAGAAAGCCAACGCAGCCGTTCGCGCCCAACAACAGTTCCTTCAAGAGAACCAAGCTCTGGTCGACGAATACGATCGCAAGACCAGAGAAGAGCGTGAAAAAGACCGCAACTCCGGCCGCTGGGATCGCATGTCCCATCGCGAGCGCGAAAACTACCAACGCCAACAGAACGAGCAACGAGATGCCTATCTTGCACAGCTACAAGCTGAGCACTTCAAGCGCTCCTACAAACCTAATGTTCAGCTTCGCTACAATGATGAGGATGGCCGTGAGATGAACCAGAAGGAGGCGTTCAAGCATCTTAGTCATAGGTTCCATGGCAAAGGCAGTGGAAAGCAGAAGACTGAGAAGCGTATGAAGAAGAAGCAGGAAGAGGATGATAGGCAGAGAAAGTCGCTGCTGGGCTTTACTGGTACGAACGAGGCTGTGGGCGCTACGGCGAAGAAGAACAGGCAGGCTGGTGTCAGATTACAGTAAAGAAGGTTGTCTAAGCAGTAGTACCTATGTCATTTGCGTTTTATACGCATCAAACAATCATCTACAAGTTCCACTCTTGCTTGTTTTGGTCGTGGAAGGCGCCTCCTCTTTTCGTCGACGATGTCCGTGCCAGCTGAGGCTTGCTTCCGCTCGCGCTTTCCCCGACCCGTCGTCCAAACCTGGACCTCTCTCTTGCTTTCCACACGACATCTTCCATCTTCATATACTTGTTCACCACGATAATTCGTGACGCATCCCTCCAGAATCATGTCCGGCCTCGAGACGCAATGGACTTCGATTTTGAGGTTGCGAGCTGAGATGCCTGGTTCTCATTGTGGCTGACAGCGCGTGATAACCTGCCTGCATCTCGTTGCATTAGTCCAGCCTTGCTGCAGACCGCAGCCCGGAACTTGGGCTCCCAAGGCATGCTTCGAGCATTTTAGCATGCAATTACAGCGAATAGACTTCAACAGAAGCTCCCACGAAGTCGCGTTATCTCAGCGGTGATCTGTGTACGGTCTTGGAAAGCGGGACGGATCGACGGACTCGAGGAGATGATAAAGATGAGTGCTGCACACTTGCTTGTGTCGGGATCTGAACCTCTATTTCCTTCACTCCCTCGGGCAGGCTATCGCTTCGGTCGGCGTGCTGTTACCACTAGGAGAGCCCGGCCTGCTCAAGAACTCGTTAACACTCGAAGATGGCACACAAGCTCGAAGACTACAAAGTCGGATGGATCACTGCCCTTCCGATCGAAGCGGCTGCGGCAAAGTCAATGCTCGACACCATCCATGATCGATTACCAACACCCGACCACGATTCGAATATCTACACCTTTGGCCATACCAACTCTGGTAACGGGACAACGAACAGCGGACATAATGTCGTGATCGCTTCTGGCCGTCCTGGGACAACAACCGCTGCGACCGTCGCCAACGACATGCGTCGGACATTCCCCTGGCTTCGCATCGGCTTGATGGTAGGCATCGCAGGAGGTGTTTGGCACCCTGACACCGATGTGCGTCTTGGAGACATAGTCGTTGGAGTTCACCCCAAGGGCGAAGCTGGTGTCGTCCAATACGACTACGGCAAACAAATCCAAGACGAAGACTTTATCAAGACGGGTACCATGAACAAAGCCCCTGCGATTCTACTCAACGCCGTGACCGCAGTCCAAGCAGACCATCTGGGTCTCGACGCGCCAGATATGGCCTACGTTACTCACCTTGAACGGACTAAGGCCAAGAAGTTTTCGAGACGCCCTGCTCAAGACAGGCTCTTCCGTGCCCCATATCTACATGGAAGTGGATCGTGCGACGACTGCGACGAAAAAGAACTTCGTGATCGACCTGTACGCGAATATGCGACGATTCCTAAAGTACACCATGGACCTATCGCATCCGGGAATCGACTCGTTCGTGATGCCGTCTTTGCAGAGGAAGTCAGGAAGAACTACGGCAATGTGTGTTTCGAGATGGAAGCTGCAGGACTCGACGACTTTCCTTCGCTCACGATCCGAGGCATTTCCGACTATTGTGATACCCACAAGAACGACGATTGGCATCAGTACGCAGCTGTCGCGGCTGCAGCATATGCAAAAGAGCTGCTAAGCGTGATACCACCAACCGCAGTAGCGCAGCTTCCACAGCTTGGTTAGTTAATCTATCTTCTTATTCGTTGCACATCTCCACGTCGCTACATCAATGTGACTGTCATTCGACCCACTACCATGTCAACTGTTATTAATGTCTTCTCATCAGGTAATACGTATTGGAGAGTTCCACGCAGACCTAATCCGTTGTTCACCGGGCGTCGGTCACTTCTAGACAAGATGAAGAAGCACCTGATTACCGAGCGTGACACTGAGAACCTTCCAGTGTTTGTTCTTCAAGGCATTGGTGGCGCAGGTAAGAGTGAAGTGGCCATCAAGTTCGCGGCCGAAAACAAAGACAGGTTTGTACTAGCTGATTGGATCCTGCGACAACTACTGATCGAGTCAGCTTCTGGGGTATCTTCTGGATAGATGCCGAAAACAAACAAACAATGGAAAAAGGATTCGCCGGGATTGCTAGAATGCAAGTGCCTCCATTACAGGACACAGCATTGGAGGACGTGACGCAATGGCTTGCAAACATCAACGAATCATGGCTTCTTATCCTGGACAATTGTGATGATGTGAAGATTGATCTTGCCGAATACATGCCATCGCAAGGTGGCAGCGTCATCATTACAACTCGTCTGAGAGCATGTCGGACCTACGGGACATGGGAGGATCTCGACGATCTAGGGCCGGACACTGCAGCACAGTTGCTTCTCAAAGCAAGCGGACTCGGGGATCGCGACGAAAAAGCTCTAACACGGGCTGCAGAATCAGTCGTTTCCATTCTCGGACAGCACGCGCTAGCTCTTGTTCACGCTGGAGCTTACATCAAGATGGGATACTGTTCTTTGAGTGGATATGTCCAATGTTTTCGAGAGGAGCAGATCCGACTTATGGATTTCAAGCCTAAACAACAGGCATCACGATACAAAAGCGTTCACGCAACATTCGAGGTTTCCGCAACAGCTTTAGCCACCTCCAACGAACATGACAGTCACCTTGCTCTCAAGTTGCTAAACATATTGGCGTTCCTGAATCGAGAAGCTGTCGAAGAGAACATCTTCATCAAAGCCTTCGATGAGTGTCAGCGGCTGGAGAGAACATGGCGAGTTGTGTGGAAAGAGAGTATATGTCAAGGAAACCAATGCCGCGCAACCGTAAGCACCCAACATGACTTCGTCGCCGAGTACCACGATGATCTCGAGGTTTTGCCCAGGTTCGAAAGGATGAAGAATGTGCTCTGCACTTGGAGAGGAGACTATCTTCGTTCAACCGAGGGCAAAGTACGGCGGTCTGAACCGATCGAGCCCTGCTGTGCAATCCGGCCGATGATACAGAGTAGTGAGACATGCCAGAAGTCAAATGACATTGCCTTAGAACAGAATGTCCTTCCTGGCACCTTTGAAGACGCAGAGGTGCCAGATTACCCTGAGGGTGGAGTGTCTACCAATGATGCTGACGCCAAAGACCATGAAGTCCATGAATCCGGCATCCACAACAGCGATAGGAAAATTGAGGCCAATGCAGGCTACGATGATGCAGATGGTGACATCACTCACTTTTGTGATGCGGATGAGGACTACGGGTACTACGACGATGGTGAAATTGATCATCCTAGTATTTGGCATTGCAATAGGATCCGATCGAGTGGCCTTGTCGAACGACGAAAGACCACAAGACTGCGCGCTGCCTGCGTACGCCTTGCGAACTTATCTCTTGTCAAAGTTGATGACGGCAGGATCTCAATGCACCCTCTCGTGCACGAATGGGCACGAATTCGGCTTAGCGAAGTTACGCGACAGCACGCTTGGGAACAGACTCTTTCTATTCTTGCTTTGGTACAGTGCAACATCGACCGGAAACCGTTCTGTCTAAGGCTGGTGCCGCACATAGACGTTTGCGCTCGCGACATCACAGCTGAGGGCAGCTGGGCAGCTGCGTCCTTGAACGTTGTACGAGCTTTCCACATACTGGCTTGGAGATACTATTATGACCACCAATTCGAAGCATCACTCGCAATTTTCGAGACTCTGTCCATTTCCTATCACGTTCCGCCTCATACTTGGTCTCACAAAGGTACTCTTCTTTTGCGCGCCAAAGCAAAATGTTTCGAAGCGTTGGGAAGATATGAAGACATGTTGAGCTGTGTGACTCAAATTTTGCAGGTTACAAACTGTTGGTTTGATTCGGACAGCCTGGAGGCATACCAATCGCAAGCGCTGCTGGCTAATACTTATTCCCTGGCTGGCAACTTCCAAGACGAAGTCGATTTGTATGAATCACTGTACAAGCGCAACCTAGAGACCTTCGTGCTCAGCAATAGAGAAATGCCCCGATTCTTGACAGGGCTTATTGGTGGGCACAAAAGCCTCGGTAACCACGAAAGGGCTGTCGAACTATCGATCGAGAGGCTTCGGATCACTCAGAAGGTGTATCCACCTCATCATCCATCTCTGCGATTTTGTATGAGTGATCTAGCAGGGCTGTACATCACTGTGGGTGCAGTCGAGAAGGCTATCGCCTTACTTGAGGATGAGGCAAACTTGGTTATCAAACAGGCTTGGCGAGACCATGAGTCGGTCGAGCTCATGTCTGTTTTGGCGAGAGCTTATGAACAACTCGGTCGATCTGAACAAGCGAGCCCAATCCTCGAAGAGATGCATTCATACTACACGAGGACACTTTCTGTGGAGTATTCTGGACAAATTGATATCATGTGTCGACTCGCATGGATCTATCGTAAGCTTGACAACTGGCATCATGCAATGAAGTTGTTGGAAGAGGTAGTCGAGCTTGATGCATCAATCCTTCCTCTAGAAGACTCGGGACGATTGTCGTACATTATTTATCTAGCAGAGGCATACCTCAAACTTGAAAAGCCAAGTCAGGTAGTGGTGTTGCTCGAAGAAGTGGTCGGAATCGATACGACACGTCTTGCTCCAGATCATCCAGAACGTCTGCGGAGTATAGACCTTCTCGTACTGGCCTATCTTAAGCTTAAGAAGCTAAGACAGGCAGTTCCATTGATGGAAGAATATGTTGATATTCATGCGACAAGTCTTCTTACAAACGATCTGTCCCGGTTAGGCAGTATGAACACGCTAGCGAAGATCTATCTTGAGCTCAATCGGCCAGAGCAGGCAATTCCAATCCTTGAAGAAGTCGTCAGATGTTTTCCCGTGGAGAATTCATTTCGATTCGACCCTATGGGCACCCTTGCACAAGCCTACATCCGACGCGATACACCGGTTCAGGCAATCCCGCTGCTAGAACAGATGATCCATTGCTTCTCTGCGGACAATATACCGAGCTTGGCTATCATGAATACTCTCGCGAGAGTCCATAATAGCATAGGCCAGCCAAACGAGGCAGTTACATTGCTCGAAGAGTTGGTCCAGTCACATACATCAAGTCCTCCAGATGATATGGATCGATTGCACAGTATCATTCTGCTTGGAGAAGCCTATATCAATCTCAAGAGGCCAGAACAGGCAGTCACATTGCTAGAAGAGCCGATCAAAAGTCTTCTGACAGACACTCCAGAACGACCTCGTGGTATATTCCTGCTGGCACAGGGGTACATTCGTCTTGACCAGCCAACTCAGGCAGTGACATTGCTCGAAGAATTCGTTAAGAGTTCTCCTGATAACCCTTCACAGACGCTGATTAACAGTATGGCGCTGCTAGCAGATGCATTTGCAGACCTCGGTGAACACGAGAAAACAGTTTCGTTGCTGGAACGTATCGTTGCTTGGGACATCGATCATCTGGCGGAAGACAACGCAATTCGTCTCGCAAATATGTGCAATCTTGCATGGGCTTACACGAGACTCGGGACTCGTGAGAAGGCCGAAGAGGTAGTTTCATTGTACGAGAAAGTGATGGAAAAAGGAAGAGAGACTTTACACGCCGACCCGGAAGAGTTGAGGTGTACCCAAGAGAGACTTGCTGATGCCCGGGAGAAGCTGAGACAAATCTCTGAAGAACAGTTGCCTGTGGATCTCAAGAAGGTGCAAGGGGTTCTCGATGTCACAGCAGACACACTCACAGACAGCACAGTCTACCAACACCTTCGGAACCTAACGAAAAGAGCAGTGCTGATGTTTTGATACTCGGATCCATGTTTGTACGAGCATGTCAATAAACATTACGTTCTACCAGCACTTCCAAAGACTTCTGGAAATATACATAGCTTTGACGGATGTGGTTGACGGAAGTCAGCAGGACGTCGGCAGCAAAGGACTCGTGGTGTGAACATGAAAGTTGGTATTCTTTAGGAAGGTGACTCCGCCTGATCAGCATGTGGCTTCTCGTCCGGTCGTCTACTCGAAGTACTGCGGTCTGAACATCAGATTCAGCCTTTAGTATGGCTCCGGAACTAGCGTGAAGGACGGAGTTACTGTGACGTGGGAACACCCACGATCGTCTCTTGCCGGCGGAAATGCTTCACAATACACTGTTTGGGCAAAAGCAAAAAAACATTGTCTTGGCCTTGCTTCTTTGCCGCGAGGAAGGCACAACTGTCTGTGTTTGGAGATTGAACAAGGCATTCGGTTGTTCGAGAGACATCCAGCACCTCTGACTTTCGAACGATGCATACATTTTTGGGTTTTGCATTGCTCCGACAGCCGGAAAGCTTCACTGTACGAACACGACCTCGGTCTCTAACGAGAAGAGTATCGAAGAAGTTATCATACAGTTGGCTTAGTCCTTTCCCCAGATTAACTCTTTCCGTGAAAGTTCTGGACCCTGCAAGCTTGTTCCATCAGCTCGCACCGTTTATATATCGAACGGTGCCGAAACGGTGCTATAATCATTCAATTCGAAGGGTCCACCCGCTAACCGTGATCTACAGCCATTATAGGAATAATTCTGAGATCATGAGCTGGGCGATCAGACATTGACGCTCACATTCCTGCTATTGGGAGTGGAGATGTTGACGTCTCGGATGGGAATTGCACCATGAGAGGCAGATTTGGCAACGATTGCATCCTGCCGGCGTTCCGAACATCCTCCAGCTACAACGGTTGATATCGAAATTCAAGACAACGGTGACATCAGGCCACGATAGTGAATAAAGATGAATGAATATATACACAATGTAGGCCAAACTCTGGAGACCACAAGCTCTCGTGTAGCCTTCTCCTTCGCCTGACATACCTACAACTATGGCGCAGCATAAGTTCTCAGTGGTGACACTACTTACTCTACTCTTTTACGTTGCGGTTGTTCAATCTGCAATCATTCAAAAGCGAGCGACCTCTTCGAGTGTATCGAAAATCTCGTCTTCTAGCAAGGTCTCTTCCACCAGCAAGGTCTCGTCTTCCACCAAGGCTTCTTCCACCAAGGTCTCTACTTCCAGCAAGGTCTCATCTTCAGCTGTTAGCAAGCTCGCATCTGGTGCTAGCATCTCCAACCCGAGAACTGGCTCGACTACCTCGATTGCTTCAGCCGATGCCACCGGCTGGTATGCTATCCCTCAAAAGGGCATTCCTGCCAACAGAGCAGATGCCATCGCGACCAAGCAAAAGAACTTTGGCTATGGACCCGCCGTTGCCGGAGGACCTTTCTTCCCCAACGGTACTCTTGGTAACACTCTGATCAACAACGACGTAGCGAGTCTTCAAGCCGAAGCCGAGACTCAGATGAACGACTTGAACGCAGACGCTCAAGCTGCTACTTCCGACACCAGCAAGTACAACGGTTTGAAGACATTGAACGACTATACTTTGCTTTACGATGATGAGTGGCTCAAGACACTGCCTACCGGTCCCATTCCTGGTATTCTCACCAACTACACCCAGGATTTGTTATTCTCCATGGAACGTCTCTCTCTCAGTCCTTACCAGGTCCGCAGACTGAACTCCTCGAGCACTCTCAACTTCAAGGTCGATGATGCCACTACAAAGAAGATCACCGGCATGACACAGCAGCAGCTGCTCACCTCTGGTCGCCTGTTCTACTCCGACTACAGAGATCAGGCAAAGCTTGAAGCTACCACAAAAGCTCGTTATTCCGCAGCTGTGGATGCTTACTTCTACATCAACCAGACTTCTGGAAACTTCTTGCCTCTAGCCATCCGTACGAACCAAGGAGCGAGTGTCATCTACACACCTGCAGATAGCGCAAATGACTGGATGCTCGCCAAGATCATGTACAACGTGTGTGATATCTGGTTCGCTCAGTGGGAGCACTTGCCCAGAACTCATGAAGTTGTCCACATTGTTTACATGTCAGCTATTCGATCTCTGAGCGATTACCATCCTGTGAAGGCTGTTCTTGACAGATGTAAGTTGGTCCATCATCGTCTCCCAAACAATCGACTGATTTCGCAATTTTACAGTGATGTACCAAGTCTTTGCCATTCAGCCTCTGGCACAGCAAACGTTGTTCTCCCCCGGTGGTGTTGTCGACATTGCCTTCCCCTACACCTACCAGTCTGCACTCAACTACAGCAGCAACTATTACTTCACCCGCAGTGGTTTCTTCCAGTCTGGCTACTTCCTCACTAACCTGAAGAACCGCGGATTGATCAACTCTACTACTGGTCCTCAGCTCAAGTCTTTGCCCTACTACGAGGATGCTTCTGTCATCTACAACGCTCAGCGTACTTTCATGACCTCATTCGTCAACTCGTACTACTCAGCAGATTCAGTAGTAGCAGCGGACAAGGAGATTCAAGCTTGGGTCAAGGAGGCCAATGGCCCTGCCAAGGTTCAGGACTTCCCGGCTACTATCAACACGAAGAACACACTCATTGATGTTCTGACTCACATGGTAAGTAATTAGAACGTGCTCTAGTACTCAGACATGCTGACTAACGGATGTGACAGGCTCATCTTTCCTCGACTGCTCACCACACCGTCAACACCAACGAGCTCATGTCTGCATCGGCCACTCTTCCCTTCCACCCCATGTCCCTGTGGCAATCCGTCCCCCAGAAGAAGGGCACAGTCTCAAACCCTGCAACCTTCTTGCCTCCCTTCAACAACGCCCAAGAGCAGATTGGTGTTGATGCCCTGTTCTCTCGCCAATATATCGCTGGCACCAACAGAACCTGTAAGTGAAGCCTAACACCTTGTCTTGATTATCTGTGTACTGACTTGAATTAGTGAGCTACCAATTCGCCGATGACGCTATGCTCAAGCGCATGAATGTCAACACCAGAAACGCAGCTGCAACCTTCAAGAAAACCATGGATGCCTTTAGTTCCACAGTCAAGGCTAGAAAGTTTGACTCCAAGGGTTTGTCGCAGGGTATGCCGTTTGTGTGGCAGGGACTGGATCCTAATGTCGCACCTTTTGGTGTCACAGTTTAGATGGTGAATGTGATGGATGTAAGAATAGATTCCTTTGTCAGAGTTGAGTAGTATTAATGGTCGAAGCTTCAATAGCTGTCGGAGAAATGTAAAATGATCGACACTCTTTTCCCGAATATAAGGCTGGTTTCCGTGATCCTGCATACTCAGCTCCATCATCTGAAACGCAGTTACCGCCCTGCTTGTATGTGAATGCCAGAAGGAGAATATTGTACTTCGGCTTAAACCTATAGGTCGTGAGTTATGCATAGCGAGTAACCACATGGGAACATCACCCGCACTCGCCCGTGTATACATCCAACATGTACTCTTTATCTGCATATCTCCGCAACAATCGACGGTCTCGACCCGGTCCGTGTACTCTTCCTATATGCAAAGCCTCCGCCTTACTCGACTCGTCTCTATGCAGTTCGAGGATTATATCCAAGCACTCGCGTCCACTCGGGACGAATGTCATTGTTCTTATTTCGTAAGGAAGCGACTATACAAAACTTCCCGCGACACCAGACCCCCGCCCTCTCGTCCTGACAAATCTACGGAACCAGGTCCGGAAAACCAACACCGCAAGACTTCCCGATGGCAGAAGTTGGACGCTCCACGCGTGGAAAGTATGCAAAGCTCGAGGATGTTCAATTCGCTGCTGCCATGATACGGGATCTCGGCTTGGATCGCCTGAGCCCGTCAAGCCGACCGAAATTCTTGATTCACGACAGAGAATATCCTTATCATGAGATAGCTCGACGTGTGCAAAGGGCGAAGAAGTCAGGCACTTGGATCCAGGAATCATTCGGTACCAAATCACCGCCTGCTTATATCCAAATTGTACCTGCTCGAACCAACGCCACCAAAGTCGATGTGTCTTCGACAGACAACTGCCAACATGCACAGAATGAGATCTCCACCGTCAGTGTCATTGATCGGGAAGAACAGATTGATTATGTGTTCGACTACTGCGCTCATCTGCTAGCCTACCAGAACAATATGAAAATTCTTACCACACCATCTGACCCGGAGGCGATGCAGAAAACCGCAAGACTTTGCTACCATATCTCGAGATATCTCAAAGGAGCTCAGGACAAAAAGCTCTTCGTTAGCAACGACGCAGGAGAACTGATCAGTCGCTCTTCCGCCAGAAGCTTAGTAAATCTCAACAACTTCTACAAATACTGTATCGTTGCAATCGATCTTTGGGATAGACGATACTGGCGTCAGGGAACCGCTCTACTTGCCCGGGCTCTGGAGCTTGTCGAGATAGTGTTGAAGGAGCAAGACCCTAAGATGCTGGACGTTTTCTGCGATCTGTGCATCCTGCTTCCCACTAGGGGGTACGGTAAGCTGTATGAGATATTGCAGCACAAGCTGTGCAGCTTGGTTGAGTGGAGAGCTCGGAGAAAGCATGAACAACAACATCCCTGGGCGCAGATATTTGCTGTTATCAGAAGACTGCCCAGCACAGAGGTAGTCGCGACCTTGCAGCAAAGCTGGAAATGTGGTTACGATCACATAACAGAACTGCTCCCGGAAGATCCGTGGGACGGCATGAACATATCCTGTCATTCAAACTATCAGCTGCGCATAGGCGAGAACGTACAACAGCATTGGGATATGCTATTGACTCGATCGACTCAGTTGCAACACGGCGACGCCAGCGAAATGCAACGACAATTTGCATGTGGCAAGATTTTCCATTTGCAAGGCAACCATCGTGGGGCCTTGAAAACCATGCAGCACGTCCTTTCACAATGTAATCAGGCAACAGAGGAGGGCGAGACAAAGTGGAAGCCCCTGGAGATTGAGGCTCTCGAAGTGTCGGCTCGCTGCCACTATGCCATTCACAAGACAACACCGAGCTCTGTGGAGATGTCGACTGCGGAAGATGTGCTTGAGGAGGCCATCAAGAAGAGTAAAGAACTCCACGGCATCCAATCCGCGACCACAATCGCGTTGCAACACACCTTGTGGCTCTGGTTTACGGAACAAGGTCGAAGTAACGAAGCCGACTCGATGAGGAGAACCATGGATCATGCAATGGGTGGATAGGAGGCACCAGAGTGATCACGAGTGATTCGCATTTTCGCCAGAGGATTACCAATATATCGACGCCGCTGGAGGCAGAGACGTTGCCTTCGAACGTTGGTGATGGAGCGTATTAGAGTCGGTGATTCATGACACGTTGCACCTTCCTAATACGGCTTGATACTGTAAGATCTCAGGCTGCGATTAACTTGCCTCGGCTTCAACATTCAAACACATTCCATCGATCCCTACATGAATGGGTTCCCCGAAAGTTCATCTCCCTCAGTCCCTCACGCAGGACCATGTGCGAGCCCTTCTCGAGACTCTGTCGTCGCCCACACCACAAAGCATTCGCCAGCTCAAAGTCACAGCCGAGTTCCATATCATCTTTGTGATCACTTATGCCACAGCAGATCTCAAGTCTTGGTCACGCATCAAGGATCTTCAACTGCCGGCTGTCAACGTCACTGACTTGATCTTACGAGTGTCGGGCAACCATATCTCTAAGATTAAAACGGAGAACGAGGCCGCTGTTCTATCATGGCTACACAGAAACACTGGAATACCAGTGCCTCGAGTTGTGGCGCATGACTCTTCCATTGAGAACGCACTTCATCATGAGTATATCTTGATGACCCGTGAGGCAGGAGAGAGTCTAGCAGATGTGTATAGTTCCTTCAACTCCACGCAGATGGACATCATCCTCGATCAATTGATTGACATCAACGCTAAGC
>Ga0268251_10000476_pt1 | contig 12703 bp, 15 predicted proteins | sample AgamicAsMae_FD_200527 | JGI IMG/M metagenome (GOLD analysis project Ga0268251, IMG submission 200527) | Agave microbial communities from Guanajuato, Mexico - As.Ma.e (v2) (version 2) | ecosystem: Host-associated > Plants > Phyllosphere > Phylloplane/Leaf | place: Guanajuato, Mexico | collected...
ACTGGCGCCCATGGCATTGTTGTTGTTCTGGTAAAGAGTGTCTTGGATGGTGGGACCACCGACAAACAAGTCATCCATGACCTGCTGGTTCTGCTGGTAAGGTGACTCGGCATCGGAGATGTCGAAGACAGAAGGAGAAGATGTCATGTCGTTGGACATGGGCTGAGCAGCCATGCTGTTGAAGGTCATGGCCGAGTCGGAGTTGTGGACCATGCTGTGGTTCTGCTGCACCTGGCTGGCGAGATGGTTGCGAGCGACGACTTCCCGAGGAGCCGAACCGAAGGTGGGTTGAGCAGCCATGGCGAGTGCAGCAGTCGAGCCTTGGTTGCGAGCGACGTCGTTGTCGTTGTGCTCGACGTAGCTGACACGCTGGCAGTGAGCGACAATCTCCTCCGAGGACAAGTTGGTGGTCAAGATGTTCTCAGGGAACGAAGAGATGTCAGGAGTGTACATGCGTTCCATGTTCTTGACTCCGGCGGTGTCGACAATGTTCCAGCCCATGACACCAAGGTAATCATCTCTGGGGATGACGCCGATCAAAGGGCAGGTGAGCGCCAGGAACTTGTCAAGAGGTGCAGCGTCCTTGGTGTTGCTCTCGCGGATGATTGAGTAAGCCTTAGCGAGGATGCTCCACTTGGCCTTGAAAGGGTCGTTCTGCCACATGCGAGTCAAGAAACCGGAGATGTCCTTCTGCTGGTATGACTTGAAGATGGGAGAGTGGTAACCTGGTAAACTGGTCAGAACAATCTGTGCGCGCTCTCATCACACAATTCAACCTACTTCTGAAGGCCATCCAGGAGTTGAGGGGGCGAGTGGGGGCGATGCTGCCGGAAGAGTGCGCAACTTTCGAGGTTGTCGACTTCTTTGCGCGCTTCTTGCGCTCGGTGATGGCAGAGACAGGTGTAACACTGGTAGTCGAAGCAACAGCAGCTCTCTGAGAGGTAACTGGACGCATCTTCATCACAGCATCGACGACCTCTGCAATCTGTTCAGGCGAATACTTCTCGAGGAGCAGGGCCATCGACTCAGGCATGACGGCAGACATTGTTGCGTGATTTGGAACCGAGGGATGTTTGTGTAACAAAGAATTGAGCGGAAATGGTTGTGCGGTGGAATGTGGAAGCGGATGAGGAATGTTTCAGGAGAAGGACAAAGGAAGTCTGAGACTCGGTGAATTTAGGGGGCTGGTATGCGCTTCACAGTGAGCGGAGCTTCAGTGAGTGCTTTGGTCGATTTTCTCACTTCTCACTTCGCGAGTTTTTTTCTCTCACTCACAAACCTGACGGTTCACAGAAAAATCAGGCACCAGTGTAGTCTTGCGTGATCGGAGTGCAGAAGCGACCGGTGGCTTCACTCTGACTGTTTCATGCCTACTATCATATCGAAAGATTGGTATGGGAAAAAAGACATCGGAAATTGGCATAGGTAAAAACACTGCTATCTTCTTGACTCCAAGTTCCATTCCTGTCAGGTCCAAAGTCTCAAACCTCCAACTTTCCAAGGACCCAGCGACGGATCACGTAACATCTGTTTGCAGCAAAGGGAGCAACGACGTCCTTTCTCTCCAACATTCCCAAGAATCTGCCGAGCGTGAAAGTCTCTTCTGGGCCTTGTCCGTTGACCTGTTCGATTCCCTGCTCAATGTTAGAATATTCAATGATTTGAGCACATTTTTATTTCTTACCTGTGCATAGGCATGGTTTCCGAGATTGTGCTGTATGGATGTCAGCCATGATTCTACCAAAATGCACTCCTTGGTCTCCAACTTACGAACTGCAGCGCTTCGGTCTTCAAGCCGGTCGACGTCAAGGTCATCTGACGGAAATGTGCGAGCTTTGGAGGCAGAGGCTGTTCATGCTATGTCAGCGTGGTCTGCAGAAAGGAGCGCGAGCTCGACTTACTCCTGCGAACTCTCTCTCTTCTGGATAACGCTGTCGAAGTATTAGCACATCATTCCATCTCCGTCATCGTGTGCTGATGGTGTGCAGGTACCTGATGGAAGTAGTCGTTTGCTTGCTGAAACTCAGAACCCCAGGTTGCCAAGATTCCCAAGGCTGCTTGAGGAAGAGTTTGGAACGAGGTGCGAATGACGCGGCGATAGTCTGGGAAGCTGGGGTGCGAAGGAGGGCGTGACTCGAAAGGAGATAAGAAACGGGCAACTGCATAAGATGGCGAGCCTGGCGCAAGGAACTGGCTCCAAGGAGGCAAGTACGATACGTGATGAGGGTTCGATTCCATGGTGGTGTCTGTGGCTGATTCCTTCTGAACTCTCAGTCGCACCAGATTTCTGCGCTTGATGGCATGAATGACCTTTGCCGTTTCTGCGGTCAAAGTGTGCATGGTTGCCAGAAAGTCTTCGTATTCGGCGTGGGTAGCAAAGCGAGTTGGGTCGTCTCGGAGCATGCGGTACTCTGCGAGAATCTCCTTGAGGTGCTTGTAGATCGTGTCACGATCGAAGTGGACTGGTTCGAGGACGTAGACTCTGTGCATGCATCTCAGGTCGGCGATGATGTCTTGGCACATGGCGCGAGTTTCTTCATATTTCTTCTCTTCATCGTCTGTTGATTCTGTCAATGATGTTTCTCAAGTCGAGGCGTGAAGGTGTCATTCTTACAAACTTCGAAGTCGGGCTGCTTCAGCTTGTTTGAGGTGATGTGGATGATCTTGGGATGCATTTTGGTTGTCTGACGGGATGAGAAATGCATCGTGAGAAGATGAAAGGGAGAAGAAGTGTCAAAGTTTGTTGCGAAGATATGACAGACGATTGCTGATACCTGCATCAATAGAAAAACATCTTGCTATTGTTGCGGACTTTTGCCCAACAATACTAGCCAGCCGACCAGCCAGCCAATCACCCTCATATTGTTGTTCAGCTCACTTCTCTTTCACTCTTCCAGCTTTCTCACCGCCGATTTTCACGTCGCCGATTGAATCCGCTTCACTTTCTGTCACTTCGGCGAATCGAACGATCCTCGGCAATTTGACTGATCAAGAGCATGCGGACAGAGGACGCTGGCTGGCAAGTGCGATGCGGTGGTAAATACGGTACAGAGATGTATCGTTCGTGTGACCATCTTGGCCGCGGTTCAAGCGCTACTCAGCACTTTCAGCAATGCGCAGGTTGAGGTCAAGGATCATACTGCCTCTGATTCGCTCCATATCAGTGTGCTGTCTCCTGGTGTGCACGCCCAGTCGCAAGAGACTGTTGTTTCGCCCCCCCCGAGTCTCCTGCATCTTCTGACTCTCCCAAGAAGGGCACCAAAGTCAGCCGCCCTGCCAATGCTTTCATTCTCTACCGCAAGCACCATCACCCCGACATTATTGCAAGCAACCCTGGCCTCCACAACAATGATGTTTGTAAGTTTCTCTTTGTGCGCGCTCTCTTCATGAACAATAGACTCACAATGTTTTACAGCAAAGATCATTGGCAGAATGTGGCGCGAGGAGTCCGAGACTGTCAAGAAGCAGTGGAAGGACAAGGCCGAGAGCGTCAAGCGCCAGCACATTCGCGACCACCTCGACTACCAATACCAGCCTCGCAAGCCTCATGAGAAGAAGCGCCGCATGACCAAGCGCAAGGCCATGGCTATTGCTGCCCAGCAGAACACTCCTTCCGCTTCTGCATCCACCTCAGCCTCTGCATCTTTCAACGCAGACATGCCTGCTGGCAACTCCATCTTCTCGCCTACTCCATCCATCACTGGCCCCTTCTCATCAGTTACCTCGCCTGCACAGATCGTCGACCTTGCCAGCTTCGAGGATCCTTCTCTCAACTACTCTGCCGATGGCGACCTTGCCTCCTTCACCCTCGACTCATTCCAGCCCAACCAGCTCGACTTGTTCGCCGACCTCTTGGACGACCACAACACCGACATGATGTATGGTCCCACCACCGTCCGCGCCCCTGCTGCCTGCACTGTACTGCCCACTACCCTCAACCAGACCATGGCCGATGGCAATGCCGGCGCCCCAGTCTCCAACCCCACCTTCACCACCAACGATCTTCCCATGGCTCAGACCGACCTGACCAGCTTTGAGTCTTCGATCGAGGAGATGCTTGCTCGCGAACTCCAGAACATGGAGCAGGATGGTGGTCTTGCTGTCGCTACCGAGAGTGGCTTCCAGTACAACGACCTCGAGTCTCAGCGTTTCACAGAGTTCTTGGAGCAGATGCCTGAGCACATGTGGGGCATGGAGTTTGTCAACTACTAATGCTCTTTACCTTTGCAAAAACATGGCTCCATCATCTTCAAGCATGGCAGTCTTCAATCATCATCGCGCTTTGTTGTTGTCTTTACAGAAAAGGGACAAGAGGAGGAGCATAGGAGGGGAAAAGGGTCTTTGCATGGTCGGCGTACTGCGCATTGGATGGTAGAAACTTTTTTGTTTCTCTAATAATTTCGTCTTTCAACTTTCTCAAGCAAATAGTGCTTGTTCTTTTCATAGCAATCAATCAGCAATTAATTCCATCGACTCTTTCATCCTGCCTTGAAGTCGCTGCACCATATGAATGTCGGGCATCGCCATTGTGTGCCTTTTTCTTTCGTGCCTGATGGCCCCAGCGGCCTTGCACACATCCAGAAGCTACGCCCTTGATTTTCTCCTTTCTTCCTCGTCTGCATGCTTTTGCATGGCTCTTCATGGCTTTCGCACAACGGAGCTGCTGGTTTGCGGAAGAGCGTTTGCCACGACTCTTTGTTCTCGATTGGATCATATACCATCTCGTCAGCATCGTCAAGCGTCTCAAATTTTGTTCCAGAGCCCTTCGTACTGCCTCGTGCATTAGCAGGAGATGTCAAGTCTTTGGCGTTGACACGATGTGGTATAGTTGGTGAGTTGGCTGCTTCGGACATAGTGCAATCGCCTACCGTCTCCTTTGTGTCCTCTGATACTCTGCTCTTGCTCAGATCAGGCATATTCTCGGTTCCACTTGTGACCGGCTCTTCTGGCTTTGGTTTTGACTGGAAGAAGCCCTTCAAGCTCTTCTGACCTTTTGCAGGAGCTGCCTTCGACGTAGAAGCCGGAACGGCCTTCTGCTTCTTCGTTGTTTGGGGGATAGATGTCTCCGATGCTTTCCTTTTTCTGTCTGGGGACGGAGATACAGCGATCTTCGATGGAGGTGCTGTAGAAGATGCGGAGCCGTCCGTGGCATGAGCTTCTTCGGCTGTTTGCGTAAGCTGTGATGTCGAAGGTGCAGCTATCTGGCTGCTGGTTGACGAAGAAGCTGGAGCAGAGGGAGCGCTAGGTTTCTTGAACATGTCTTTGATGCTCCTTCTTTGAGAGAACTCTGGCATGAGTCTTGCGCTGAAAGGAGGAAGATCTTTGACGCTCCACTCCTTCTGGCGCATGCCGTTATGGAAAACACCAGGCGGGTTCATGATATCGACCAGCTTCGTTTCTGATTTTCCATCGTCACCCTCGACGCTGACAATGTCGTTGAACTCGCCATAAACTGGGCAGTGATCGGAACCCTAAAATTATGTTAGCTCGAGTCTGCAAAGACAGAGATGGTTGTACAAACCATCAGTCCTTCTTGGATATCGGCATGAGCAAACCAATCGCGCATAGAGCCGCTCGCCAGAACAAAGTCGATACGACTGCCAAAGTTACCAGGTCTAGCATTGATCTTGACCTCCCAATGAGTGTACATGCCCGTTCTCTCAGGATGAAACTCTCTGGTAGTGTCAAGCATGATGGGTTCCTCTCGACCTTCGTCTCTTTCACCATAGACTTCACCACCGATGATGAGTTGGTTGAAGATGCGGCGGTTCGGTGTGCTGACGTATTCCTCGCCCGTTAGACCAGCCTTTTTGATGTCCTCAGCCGAGGAAGCAGTGTCGATCAAGCCTCGGGAAACATTGAGGTCACCGACCAAGACAACTCGCTTACCCATCCTGTTGAGTTTGCGTATACGGCAGTCCAGAGCAGATAAGAAAGCGTATCGAAAGTCATCGCGGAGACCATTGGAGTTTGCAGGACTGTAGACACCAAAGAGAACGAAAGCAGGAAACTCGAGACACACACAGCGGCCTTCAGAATCCAGAAGAAGAGGGTCAACACCGAGCTCTGCAAGTTCCATCTCAGAAAGATATCCGCCGATTTGTTGAGATTCTGGTAGGCTGCGGTATTGGGTGGTCGAGTTTGGTGGTGTCAAGACTCCGAGAATGCCTTCTTCAGCTCGGATGGGAGAGCAGGTGGCGTTGCGAGTATAGATACCTACACCTGAATAGCCTGCAACACATATGAGAGAGAACTTCAGAGAACATGCAGTGATGATAAGCAAACCTTTCTTCTGTCTAGGCAAACTGAAATAACAATCCCAGCCATCGAGCATTACCATGTCGTCACGCAAGTCTTTTCTCTGAATTTTGAGTTCTTGCATGACAATGATGTCGGCTTCGAGGATATCGAACATGGCCGGGAAAGTCTTTGTGATACTCCATGGATGGTAGGAAAATGGATTGCGAATGCCATTGACATTCCAGGTAGTGAGCCTCATGATGAAGGAGGTAAAAGAGTCAATTGCACGTTCATACGTAGGTCGAGCATAGTAGAAGAGGTTGAGGACTCATCAGATCATCAATGAGTCTGTCAAGATTTGGTATGAGCGAAGCACTATGCACGCGACTTCCATTTGGAGGAGGACGTGACGAAGGGTATGACGTGTTACTGTAGCCGCGGCAGTCGCGAAGAAGCATGACAGCGGAGCGGAGCGGAGGGGCAGCTTCCACCCGAGCGACGCCAAGCTCCACGACTGACGGTCAATCAGGTGTCAGCCAAAAGCGCATAGCAATTGAAGCCCGCTCTCCACTCTCCACTCAACCGTCATATACCGCAAACATGTTCACCACACGCGCCGCTAAGCAATTGCGCTCTCCTATCCTTCGCCAGCTTGGCCGCCGCCAGCTTCACGGCGCCGGCGAGAAGGGCTTCCAGGGCGCTGCCGACAACGCTTTCAACCGCGAGCGTTCTGCCGTCAAGGACCACGCTGCTGCCACCAGTGGTATGTTATGAGCTGGACGCTGCTGAGTGCATGTCAATTGGCCCAGAAAGTTGCTGACTCAATCTACCACAGACCTCTGGCGCAAGCTCTCCATCTAGTATGCAACTCTCCGATACCCCCAACCTCCCATGTCCTCCTGTCGAACGATAAAGATGTTACCACTCTACCACGATCGAGGAAATCAAGAAAGAATTAAACAGTTCTGACCAAGACTCTCGCAAAACAGCATCGTCATCCCCTCGATCATCCTCGGTGGTGTCAACGCCTACCGCCTGTGGCTCGAGCACTGGGAGCACCAGTCCCACATGCCCCCCAAGTCCGAGCAGCCCGAATACCCCTACCAGAACATCCGCACCAAGAACTACTTCTGGGGTGACGGTGACAAGGTGAGCCGACACCGGAACACAACAACACGAGCCTATAGCTGACGACTACTTCCTCTCAGACCATCTTCTGGAACGACAAGGTCAACTACCACAAGAAGTCCGACGAGTAAACTAGTCCTCTCGTCTGATCGCTGGAATGTATCTCTCCAACAAGAACCCGATTCAAATTTTGTCCTTTTAGCCAAACGCTCCTCTCGCGCTCAAAGAGCCGTAGAAATTGGGAGTCACCTCGCGCCAATTGTACAGATAGCAGAGGCCATGCATCTAAACTATTATCTAACGTTTCGTTTGTCAGCTACTGCTGTGTTCCCGTCGACCATGTTCTTGTCTAGACCCCTTGCCCTTGCATCGTCAATTGCCTTCTCTCTGCTTCTTGGACCGTGCTGTTGTACAGACGTTCCATCTCTTCGATCATGTCCTCGTCGTCTCTGTGTTTGTACAGCATTGCCTTCTTCATCAGACTGTCCAGGGTGCCGTCCAAGTCTTCGACTTTGACATATGCTGTTTCGTCCATATCAGCGTTCTGAAATTCATCAGATGCTCGGAATGTTCTTACCGTCGTGTGCCCGATTGAGATAGATGAATGCAGCATCAATGTGACCAGAGTTCTCCTTCGCATTTATTTCGGGCGTCTTGCCGGCAAGGCCAACATGAGAGTCGGTCAGAATCGAATATAGCTGTGCAATTGTAGTGGTATTGCCGCCTTCCAGTACCTATTTGCAATCAGCACATCGAACTTTCCAGACGTCATTGATAACAAACTTACTTGCGGCATGATGGCATCCACCAGACTTCTAGCTGCATCAAATTCACCAAGGTCGATGAGAATGACAGACAGGGCGCCTATAGCCTCCCACATTGCCGGCATGATCATGGCTCTCTGTGCTGATGAAGCTGCTCGCATTGCGATGCTGAAACCTTTGGTAGGCAGCCCTGCCTTTGCAAACAGTCTTGCCTTGAGGATCAGCAGCTTGATACGTCGCACAATGTCTGCCAAAGATTAGTCATGTCTACTACCGTACGCTGGATGACCTTCTTACCTGCACTATCTGCAGCCTTTGCTTCAGCTACTTGCTTTTCAATGCAGTCAAACGCACTGGAGAGTTTTCCTTGCCGCATCAAGAGTTCGATCTCGAGTACGTGTGTCTCGAAGATAACGCCTGCGTCTGCTGTTTGTCTGATGGGCTTCAGCTGGCGAAGGAACTCTTCGGCGACGAAAAAGTCATTGCTGGTTATTGTCAGTGGACAAACATCATTCGAGCCCGTTCCGAACTCACCGATGGATGGCACGTCTCAGACTGATCATCGCAGCGAAAGCAGTGAATGTGTTCTCAAGACGCAATGTCTTTTCCATGGAGGGGTCATTTTGTCTGAGAAGCTCGTATGCTTCTTCGTATTCACCCAAGATGCTATGCATGTGCGCATTTTGTAACACCACGTTGAGCACATCTGGTCTCGAGGCATCCTGGCTGAAAACATGGTACATAACCTTGCAGTAATGTTCGGCCAGCGGCATCTGACCAAGCCTGTTGAAGATGGCCGAGTGGAGTCGAAGTTGACTGGGTATCATGCTGGAAACATTGTGCAAGCTGTTGAGATAGCTGGACTGGTATATCTGTTCCAAAGCTCTGGCGACACTGCCACCGCTTTCGACATTGACTTCGGCTTGGCTAAGCAGAGAGCTACTGAGGGTTGCCCAGTCTTTGTTCTCCACTGCCTTTTGTTGCAGGAAGGTGATGATGTCGCTTTCGTTGCCTGCGAGCTCGCTGCCCTCACCACCATTCTCGAGGCGAGAGAATTCAGGATATGCTTTTCGGAGATGGGCAAGCCAAGAGAGACTAAAGTGCAGACAACGAGCATCTTGATTCTCACGAGCGGTCGCGATACATTCATTCATGGCGGAGATAGCCTCACCATAGCATCCAAAGTCTGCGTGGAGAACTGCCAGATGCAGCAAGGCATACTGGTGGTATGTCTTGATGTGGTCTGTGCCCTGACTCTCCATGGTGTAATCGAAATAACGATGAAGAAGCTCAATAGCCTTGTTGTATGCACCACTTCTCCAGGCATCAAAGAAACTGTTCTGGTCAGCAACATTACACATCGTTATATCGGCGGAGTGCAACGTACTTGATGAAGTGCATATCCGAAGGCTTTGATGCGCCTTGTTCAACCATGGCTCTCAGTTGGGCTTTCATCTCGTCCGACACTCTGCTACCAAATTTCTGGAGCTGTCCCAGCTGGAAGTGCATCACCTTCTCGACATCATCAAGACTTGACGGTACCGCAGGTCGACCATCCTGTTTGTTCATGCGATCGAGAAGAATCACTGACGCATCACCCTGGTCTGACTGTAACAAATTTGCTGACGCTGCATTCGGATAATAGTTGGCATATGGCGATCTGGGATTCCGCTCGACATAGTTGTCCTTGGTCGGTTCGCGAAAAACAACCAAATCCTCCCAGAGCTGGTAGGCATCACTGAATTGCAACCGTACAGACTCCAGATAGCATCTTCTGACAAACTGACCGATTGGACTTGTTGGGCTGCATACGAATTTTGCCTTGCTGCCCTCAGCCTGCTCTTGGAGCGAAGCCGTCACTGAAGTCTGGTCTTGGAGAAATGCAGTAAACGTAACGAAGTCGTGAATTGCCCAGATGTGGTCGACGAATAGATGGTACAGAGAGCGACCGGGAATAGCAGATTGATGTGATCCCAGTAGAGCCTCGAAGTCTTCGATTGATGGCGGAGTCAATGGTTTTTGGTTGGAGGTATTAAGTGGTGATCTGTGTATCGTGTGCTTGGAGATGAATGAAAGGAGCGGTATCGTGCTCTTGGACGGCACGTTTCCGTCACGGTATAATTGAACCAGAAGGAGTATGCATATTTTTGACGGTGTAAGGAATCGCGACATGTTTAGCGATGTTTTTGTCCAGTATTCCAGACGCTTGCGAGAGGGAAATACGGTCTGGAGGATAGACTATTCCACTAGCAAGGAACAGTCTGCATGGTACACAGAGACTCAGTCTCTAGTCGTTGGGATGATTTGTTGCGATATCCTCGTTCGAATTGATATTGTTATGATTGGCAGGTGCTTTGCGTGGTTCGCCCAGCCGCGGTTCACGTTTGTTTTTGACGCCGTGAGATGGCGGAGCTCTCGAGTCCTCCACTTTCGAAACACGACCAAGAAAGAATGACAACCTTTCGGAGATCCTCTGAATCTTACTGCGGTAGGAAGAACTAGTTATCAAGAGCTCGGAAAGATCTCGTCGCCTGCAAACTATCGGGATTCCACTTTCGCCTCGTGCTGAAACCCCCCACAAAGTCATGGCCGTGACCGCATACCGATCGCGAGCCCGTCGCGAGATAAAAAAAAAAGTGTCGGACTGTGCTTCCATTTGACACTACGTGGTCGCCAGTGGCCGACTGTTGAGTCTATCGTTCTTAAAGACCGAAACTCTCGAACGTGTTTGGACATTGATCATCACAATACAAGAAAACAAAACTCGAGCGGCAAGGTCGCTACCCTCAGGTTCATTCTGGCTAACATATCACATTACTGCTAGACTTGCTTCTTTCTGAGGTATTTGCTCTCAAGGGGCATCATGCTCACAGCTCAATGACCACCTTCTTAGCACTGACACCAGCCTTGTTCTTGTCAAGACCCTTCTGCACGCTCTCCAGGCCTTGACCGACAATCAAGGGCTCGGGCAAGCACTTGAGATCTCCACTCTGGATGGCACCAGGCACAAACTTTTGCCAGACGGCTTCACCAACTTCCTTCTGTTGGGTGGCAATGGTGATTGCAAAGACGCCTTGGACACTGATGTCAGAAGGCTTGTCTTCAGGAGGTGGGAGAACAGTAGCCATGTTCTTGCTACCACCAGCCTTCTGCAGGACCTCAAAGCAGTGCTTGAAAGTTTCTGGCAGAGAGATACTGTCGTAAATACCAGCGAACTCTGCGCCGGTATCCTTGATGGCAGAAACAATGTCTTCGACGACCGAAGAGCTGTTGTAGTCGACGACAGCCGTGGCACCCAGCTTGGAGCAGTAATCGTGGTTGTGCTTGGAGGCAGTGGCGACAACCTTGACGCCACTGGCTACAGCGAGTTGGATGGCGGTCGAGCCAACACTGCTAGAACCTCCCCAGACTAGAATGACCTTTCCTGACGACTTGGGAGAAGCAGTTGGGTATGGAAGCTCAAGATAACCCTTCTGGTAGAGACCAGCTGCTGCTGTCGAAATAGCCAGAGGCAGAACAGTGGCCTCGGTAAACGAGGTTTGCTCGGGGATCTTGGATGTCAGAATTGCGGGAACTGCTGAGAAGAGCTGGAAACCAGCATTCTGAGGCTTGCCCGTACCAAGACCAATGCAGTGGCTAAAACGTACTTGTCAGCATCGAGGCGGTGTCTACAAGGAGATTGAACTTACGCAAGAACTCTGTCGCCCTTCTTGACGTTCTTGACGTCCGAGCCGACTTCATGGACTTCACCAGCGACATCAGTACCTGAGAATTGATTAGAAACTTGACTCAATGAGGTAGGGTAAAAGTAAGTGGGTGCATACCGAGCACGTTAGGGAAATTTTGGATGAATAGGCCATAGTCCTGGATCTTCCAGTCGACAGGGTTCACTGCCACAGCCTTGTTCTTGACGACAACCTCATCTGGACCAGCAGATGGCATAGGAGCATGGTCAACCTTGAGTGGGTTCTGCTTGGCCTCGGTGAGCCAAGCGGCCTTGTTGGCGTTGTTCAAAGTGTTTGCCATCATGGTGTGATGATTGGAGAAAGTGATTGATTATTAGAAGGGGGAAATGTGTCGTTCAAGCTCTAATGGACGTCGTGAGACATATATGCAGTGAGCAGGTCTCGCCATAGCTCCGTGATTGTGTAAGCGGTTCATTGTGATGTCAAGCGGGGCAGGCTTCATTGGTGGTCGAGATGCAGCACTCGGTCTTCGGGAATGTTCCTGCAACCCACCATTAATCATCCATCTCTGACACGGCATAATCATCTCCCATGACCGACTCGTAAGTTTGCTAAGCATGCATGTATACTCTCTACAGGCCGTGAGACTAATGGTGCATGCAGAGTAATAGCTTCAGCCGTCGTGCTGCCCGACGCGACTCCTTCATCACCAAACCGCCGCTCGCCTGCCCCGTCACAAACTCCTCCAGAAACACGCACTGGAACGAAACGTCGCCAATCCTCTTCCTCACATGACTCTCCCAAACGACAACGGCTATCGCCTTCACCAGACAGATCCAGAAGGGAGGACCATGCTGCACCAGCCCGCGAAAGACGCCCTGTGAA
>Ga0268251_10000477_pt1 | contig 12701 bp, 8 predicted proteins | sample AgamicAsMae_FD_200527 | JGI IMG/M metagenome (GOLD analysis project Ga0268251, IMG submission 200527) | Agave microbial communities from Guanajuato, Mexico - As.Ma.e (v2) (version 2) | ecosystem: Host-associated > Plants > Phyllosphere > Phylloplane/Leaf | place: Guanajuato, Mexico | collected...
CAGAAAAGGCCGCCAAAATCTCGCTGGTCGATCTGGCTGGTTCAGAAAGAGCTCAGTCCACGGGTGCAACTGGTGCACGTCTGAAAGAAGGTGCTGAGATCAACCGATCTTTGTCTACACTTGGCCGTGTCATCGCCGCTTTGGCCGATCTTTCGAGTGCGAAGCCTGGTGCCAAGAAGAAGAGCGCTCAGGTTCCGTACCGTGACTCTGTCCTCACATGGCTTTTGAAAGATTCCCTAGGTGGTAACAGTATGACGGCCATGATTGCTGCAATCTCCCCAGCCGACATCAACTTCGACGAAACACTCTCTACACTCCGTTATGCCGACTCTGCCAAGCGTATCAAGAATCACGCCGTCGTAAACGAGGACGCCAACGCTCGCATGATTAGAGAATTGAAGGAGGAACTTGCACAACTACGCTCGAAACTTACCACAGGTGGTGGAGCAGGCGAAGGCGGTGCCGTTGCGAGCGAACAATATCCGCCAGACACACCTCTGGAGAAGCAGATGGTTTCCATCACACAAGCCGACGGCACCATCAAACAAGTGTCAAAAGCTGAAATTGTGGAACAGCTGGATCAGTCAGAGAAGCTTTACCAAGATCTAAATCAGACTTGGGAGCAGAAGTTACAGAAAACTGAACTTATCCACAAGGAGCGAGAAGCTGCTTTGGAAGAGCTCGGTATCAGCATCGAAAAAGGCTTCGTTGGCTTATCGACGCCTAAGAAGATGCCTCATTTGGTGAACTTGAGTGACGATCCGCTACTTGCAGAATGTTTGGTCTACAATCTCAAACCAGGTACGACAACGGTCGGTAATGTTGAGACAGCGAAGACAGCAGAGATCAGACTCAATGGTTCCAAGATCTTGCATGAGCACTGTACATTCGAGAACGAAGACGATGTTGTCACAGTAGTGCCCAGAGACAATGCAGCTGTCATGGTCAACGGTCAACGCATCGACCAGCCCAAGAGACTGCGCAGCGGCTACCGTATCATACTTGGAGACTTTCATATCTTCCGTTTCAATCACCCGCAAGAAGCAAGAGCCGAAAGAGCGGAAGCAGGCAGCAGGTTGAAGCAGTCATTCACAGCAGACGAGATTGGCGATCCTTCATCACCCTCACCATCCGCTGGCCACGATCGCTCGTGGAGTAATGTTAGCAGGCTCAATCCAGATTATGACTCAGACTCTAGAGCCAACTCGCCAATGCCCATGCGTAGTCTGAGTGGTCGCGAGAATGACTACGATCTCGCCCGAAGGGAGGCTGTGTCATCGATGCTCGGCTCAGATCAGAAGATTGCGGCTCTCACGGATGACGAGCTGGACAATCTGTTTGACGACCTACAGAAAGTCAGAGCCGTTAGAAGAGGCAGACCGGAGAGCCGACTGTTTGATTTGAACGAGGACGACTCTGACTCGGTCAGCTCGTTTCCTGTTCGGGAAAAGTACTTGTCGAACGGAACACTGGAAAACTTCTCCTTGGACACTGCTCTTACGATGCCATCGACGCCACAGGACGATGATGAAGACAAGACATTACGATTAGCCAAGGAGGGGCTGGAAACCGAACTCGAACGACAGAAAGAAGAATACCGAGCACAAATACAGTCCGCGCAAGAGATGAACGTCGAAGTAGAGACGATACGCGCAGAGAAGACCAAGATGGAGGAGAATCTCAAAGCCGTCAAAGAGGATATGGAACAGCGACTTCAAGCACAAAAGGACGAATACGATCGTCAACTGAAAGAGCTTCGGAGCACCACTGCGCAGCCTGTAGATCGTAAGACTGGTCTCACAGAGAAGCAACTTCAACTCGTCAAGTCGTGTATCCAGCATTGGCGTCAGCAACGGTATGTCGCCATGGCTGCTGCCTTGCTACAGAATGCGGCGATCCTGAAAGAAGCTCAAGTCATGAGCCAGCAGATGGACAAGAATGTTGTCTTCCAATTTACTGTCGCGGATGCAGGTCACACATACGGGTCGTCATATGACCTTGTTCTGAGCGATATCAGTGCTGATGACGATATGGCTTTGCACACGGCTCGCAAACCCTGCACCGCGGTCAGAGTCATCGACTTCAAGAACAACGTTGTCCACCTCTGGTCGTTACATAAGCTGCGTGCTCGTGTGCGCTTGATGCGTCAGGTGTTCCAATACATGGACAGGCCAGAGTATATTAAGCATTTCCGCCTGGATAATCCATTCTCCGAGTCGTGCCTACCACAGTATACCCGAATTGGAGACGCCGACATCTCATTGGCCGCCGTCTTCGAGTGTCGAGTGCAAGACTTTACCCTCGACGTCTATTCACCATATACCAATACGATGGTCGGCATTGTTCGACTTTCCTTGGAGCCATCGTCAGCTGAGGCGCCATCGTCCATGCTCAAATTCAATGTCGTTATGCACGATTTTGTAGGGTTCTCAGAGCAGGAAGGCACTGAAGTGCATGCGCAGCTCTTCTTCCCAGGCATCTCGGAAGAGGATGGTGCATCCACCACGCAGATAGTATCTGACTTTGACGAGGGCCCTGTACGGTTCGATAGTGTGCACAGCATGAGTTTGCCGCTCGCCAGTCCGCGTGACTCGTCTTTGCGAGTATCTGTGTTTGCGCGAGTAACAGGCACACATCTAGACAAGTTGCTCAGTTGGGATGACATGCGTGATTCAACAGCTAGACCTCAGCTGAAGCGCAACAATTCTCGGATAGCAGAGCATGAGTACTACAACGAAGAAGGTCATGACGTCTTCGCACGTATTCAAGTGCTAGAGATTGGGGAAGACGGATCTTACAAACCTGTTGAGGTTGTGCAAAAGAACATCATGGATCCTGGCACATACCAGCTTCATCAAGGCCTTCAGCGTCGTATCTCGCTGAACTTGACACACACTTCGGGCAACATCCTACCACTTCAGGAAGTTACCTCCTTACGAGTCGGTAATGTTCATTTGGTAGACCCATCTGGCAAAGTGCCCGATTTGAGCTCTCAGCAGACCGATGTGATGTTGACTCCTGTGTCTCCACCAATAATCCGCACTAACCCCGATGGGACGACCAGTATCCATATCGTCACACATTGGGATTCCAGCTCTCATGAGTCACTCCTGCTCGACAGACCCACAGCGGAGGGATACTGTGTCAAGTTGTCATTTGCCTGGATCATGGCATCACCCAAGCTGGCTGAGCCAATAGAATTTGTGACAGATCTGGCAGTGCAGATGCGAGGACGATCATTCATGCGTCAAACCTCGCTGTTCTCGTCAATCTTCAGCTCTTCACGTATCGTTCGCTCGACCAGCGGAACGTTCTCTGTCACCGTCAAACCAATACCATCCAAGAAAGCTGGGGATCTGTGGCGGCTCAGCACATCCAACACATACATCAAAGGCGAAGAGCTGCTTCAAGGCTGGTCACCACGTGGTGTTTCACTAATTCACGACTTCATTGACAGTCGTTCAAGCAAACGGAAGATGGCTGAGATTGATGCTGCAAGAGGCGCGCTCAGCTCACACAGTCTCTCCATGGACATAGTACCGTCCCAAGCAACACAAGGGACACCAGACGAGCGACAGAACACTCTCATTCGGAGGATACTCAAGCTCTGGACAGCCGAGCCAGCCATTGGTAAGCTGATCCTTACGGAGGCAAACACAGACTCGCCTCGCAAGGGGGCCGCGTTCGCTACTAATGGCACAAGTATGCCGTTATCACTGGCGACTGTTCACTTCATACCTAAGAATCCTTCGTTACTCAAAGCTGGATATCTTCTCACACCTGACCCAGCGGCTCGCGAACCATCACGCTGGGTTCGACGCTACGTCGAGCTTCGCCAACCATACATGCATGTCCATTCCGCGACTGCGACAGAGCATGAAGAGATTGGCGCAATCAATTTGAACTCGTCGCGTGTCGATGCAGCACCACAGATCGCAAAATTGCTCAGACGCGAAGGTGGCACGCCGACAGCGGTGGGCAGACACGGCGTCCCTGCTGTAGCAGCACCTGAGAATGTATTTGCGGTGTATGGCAGTACTAAAGCGTGGGTCTTTGCAGCCAGAACAGAGAGGGATAAGAGTGAGTGGATTTTCGCCATTGATAGAAGTTATATCGGGACAGAAGAGTTCGAGGACGACGAAGATGAGGATGACCGTTATTAGCCGAGACGCGAAGTTGGTGGCGCAACCCGGGTCCAGGATCACGCATTTTCGCAATCCCGAGGACAATATGTTTGTATTTTGTACGAGATACCCAATTCATTATTTGTTTGCCTAGTCTATATTATCTCCTACAATACTTGCATACCATTTGAGGTTACTCAGTGAAAGGCTTGATCCTTCGGGAGCGGGAGCTTTCTAGGCAGCCGAATTGCTTATCAAGCTAGCTGCAGATTGACAGCAGCGCCAACGACGTGCACCCCTCTGTGCCTTGCTTCTCCGGATTATTGGAAAAGACACAAGTAACTGATCGTACCTTCCATTGTTCTCGAGAATCGAATTGTTCGAATGCAACGGAGGTCACGCACGTCGTCGGTGTTTCCCCGTTCGCCAATTGACAACAATGCCTTTCAACGCTGGACAGCAGGACCTTTTCGATTTCAACCATGCTGAATTCGATTTCAATATCCAGTTCGAGCAGCTCTTCTTTTCTATTGTACCCTCTGTAGTATTCATTGTCGCATCATCATGGCGAGCCGCGTCTCAACTTCGGAAGCCCACATTGGTAAAGGCACCTGTCTTCCAATCCATCAAACTGGTACATGAGCATTTCACGGCTGCACATTAATCAAGTATCACTGACAGTAAATCTCAGACGACCATCGCTGTCTACATGGCACTTGAGCTAGTACTTTTGGTGCTTGCTGCACTTTCTAAGTTCCAGGCCTCAAGCACGTTCCTGGCGGCGTCGGTCCTCAAGCTAGTGGCTGCTTCGACGATGGTCATTCTCAGTCTCGCTGACCACAACAAGAGTCCGCGACCCTCTGTTCTACTAGGCATTTACCTTTCGTTGACACTTCTACCTGATGCGGCTCAAGCACGGACGCTCTTCCTTTCATCAGATGATGCACCGGAGTTCACATACAGCAGCGTGTTCTGTGCTGCGCTTGGTCTGAAGATACTCATACTCTTGCTGGAGGCCAAGAAGAAATCTGCATGGTTGGCCTGGAATAAGCAAGATCATAGTCCGGAGGAATCCAGTGGAATCTATTCGCTCGGTGTTTTTGCGTGGCTCAACAAGATGTTCCTGGATGGCTACAAAGGAGTCCTGACCATGGACGACCTCTATCCTCTGGATCATGCCTTAGACGGCAAGACGCTACATAGCAAGTTCTCCGCGCATATGGACTACGCAAAGATGAAAGGTGATAAGTACGGTCTTGTCAAGGTACTGATACACACTCTCAAGGGCCCTCTGCTGGTTCCCATCATCCCGCGTCTGGCTCTTCTAGCATTTACATTCTGTCAACCTCTGTTTATCCACAGCATATTGGATTACCTGTCGAAGCCCGAGCTTGACGCAAATTTTGGATATGGCTTTATTGGTGCCAGTGTGTTGATATACTCCGGGATCGCCATCTCAACGGCTCTATATTGGTATGAGTGTTAGCATCTACGACTGATGAGTCACTGACTGATATCAGACTTCAGGTATTGCTATCATCGTTTCCGGACCATGATCAGGTCTATACTCGTCACCGAGATCTTTCTCAGGACTACACAGGCTCGTCTCGGATCATCTGACGAGACTGCAGCAGTAACCCTCATGAGCACCGATATGGAGCGCATCGACGTCGGGCTAAGATCTCTGCACGAAATCTGGGCCAGCATTGTACAAGCCGCTCTAGCCAGTTGGCTGTTGTACAATCAGCTAGGCATACTGTTTGTGGCACCAATCGGAATAGTGCTTGTTTCATTCACCCTTCTGGTGTTCTTCATGAACTTCGCTGGAGACTCTCAAAAGGCATGGATGGCGGGAGTCCAGAAACGTGTCAGTCTGACCGCGACTGTCATTGCAAACATGAAGAGCTTAAAACTGTCTGGACTTTCCGGCACCGTCTCAGATTTTGTTCAGCAACTTCGCGTTGAAGAACTTGCTTCGGGTGGCCGGTTTCGCAAAATTACTATCATCGCTGCATTCCTTGGCTATGTGCCATTCTTGTTCGGTCCACCACTGACTTTTGCGTTCACACAAAAGACTTTGAACGTGGCGAGAACTTTCACCAGTCTCTCGTACATGACCCTTTTGACGACTCCACTCACGCAAATCTTCCAAGCGGTGCCTCAGGTCCTGTCCGCGGTGGCTTGCTTGAGTCGAGTTCAAGCTTATTTGGAGTGTGAGACCCACGAGGATTTCCGCAATCTGAGCAACAGACGTCTCTCAAGTCTGGAGAAAACTACGGGGTCATTTGATAACGCTCCGTCAAGTCCTGAATCTGGTTGTATTATTGATATCAAGAACGCGGAGTTTGGATGGGAACAAGATAAGCATATCTTGCACGACGTGACGACACAAATCAGAAAGTCCGCTCTCACGATCGTGGTAGGGCCTGTTGGATCAGGAAAGTCGACGTTCTGCAAAGTCTTGCTTGGTGAGATTCCATTTTGCAAAGGCGATGTTACGCTCAACGCCAGCGTTTCGCATGTCGGTGTCTGCGAGCAAACAGCATTCTTGTCCAATGGATCTATCAGAGACAACATCGTTGGGTTCTCTGCATACGAAGCCAAACGCTATGCTGAAGTTATAGAGGCTACCGCTCTGTCTTTTGACTTGGACTCGCTTCCACAAGGCGATCTCACCAATGTAGGTTCTGACGGCATAACTTTGTCGGGTGGGCAAAAGCAACGCGTCTCTCTTGCGCGAGCTCTGTACCTCCGTACAGATCTGATTATACTCGATGATGTATTCAGTGGTCTGGATGCTGATACCGAGGACCGAGTCTTCCGTCGAGTCTTCGGTTCTGATGGACTGCTCAGACAACGTAAAGCGACTGTTGTACTCTGTACGCATAGTATCAGCCACCTACCCGCAGCAGACTACATCATAGCTTTAGGAGAAGGTTCCATCGTCGAGCAAGGCGACTTTAAAACTCTGATGGCTCATCGAGGTTATGTGCACCGTCTCAGATCGTGGGAGTCTACGGATGACAAGTCCTCAGCCGATACGTCTTTTCTGGAGCGTACCGCACGCGATTCGGAAGATGCGATCGCTCGTAAGATTGAGTCTTCGCCGTTAAATACGATGCGGACGGTAGATAGTTTGAGACAAGGCGGTGACAAATCTGTCTACAAGCACTACCTTAAGAGCATGGGTTGGATCTTGGCTGGGCTTGCAATAGTTTCCTCGGCTCTTTGGGGGTTCTTCACGAACTTCCCTACTATCTGTAAGTCTCCCATATCTAAGTGCAACACCCAAATACCAATACTTACTGATCGACTGCAGGGCTCACTTACTGGACAAACGACGTCTCGAAGTCTCACCCTGCTCATCCTTGGGCCTACTACGCTGGACTATACGCACTATTCCAGTTCGGTGGACTCTTCTCCCTACTATCACTTGGACTACTCATCTTCATTGCCTCGATCAAACGTGTGGGGGCGAATCTGCACAGAGACGCCTTGAAAACACTCGTCAAAGCACCTCTGAGCTTTTTCACCAGCACCGATACAGGAATAGTGACGAACCTTTTCTCGCAGGATCTTAATCTGGTTGACACAGAACTTCCAAATGCGCTGCTGAACGTTTTGTATGCTGTAAGTATATGCCCTTAGGCAGATCATAAATCGAGCCGCGAAGTACTGATATTGTCTTGCGCAGATATTCACGGCTATCGGACAAGCAGCCGTGATTCCCACATCGTCTCCTTATATGGCTATTAGCTATCCATTTCTGGTTGCTTTGCTGTATGTCGTACAGAAATTTTACCTGAGGACCGCTAGACAGTTGAGGTTGCTCGAATTAGAGGCTAAAAGCCCCTTGTAGTAGGTTATCACCTCCCTCGGACCACTCCTGATCTTTGGGATATCTTGCTCTATACTGACATGGTTTCTAAGCACACATTTCCTCGACACAGCAAAGGGCATTTCCATTTTGCGAGCTTTCGGTAAGTCTTCGAAAGTGTTTGTGCAGGGGTCAAATGAGATTCGCACACGGTTCTCATAGTTTAGACCACTTTGATCACACCGGCCCTGAACGCAACGCGATGCTGACTTTTCTAGGTTTCGTACCGGAGGAGCTCAATAAGAATGCACGTCTGGTCAATGACAGTCAACGTCCTGCATATCTCCTGATCATGGTCCAACAATGGCTCAACCTTGTGCTCAATATCGTGGTCATGATTATGGCTGCAGTGTTGACGACTCTTGCAGTCCGAACGCACTCGAGCTCTGGATTCACCGGTGCTTCTCTAGTAACCCTCATGGGTTTCGGAGAGAGTTTGTCTGGAATTGTCATCTTCTACACTAGACTAGAGACATCGATCGGAGCGATCTCCAGATTGAAGATGTTCGGTGAGACTGTACAGCCTGAGGATAGAGACGAGGAAGATCTTGTCCCTCCTATGCAATGGCCACAGACCGGTTCCATAGTGATGGATGGAGTCTCTGCCAGCTACAAGTGAGATGACGTGATCTCTGTCTTTGCATTTTGCTGACCGAAATCTAGGAACTCTGAGATTCAAGACGACAAACTTCCTCATTTGGCTGTGCGAGACGTCAGTCTCACCATCAGTGCTGGAGAAAAGATTGCCATATGCGGCCGCACAGGCAGTGGCAAGTCCAGTCTCATCGCCATATTCCTTAAGCTACTGGATTCCACCCCGGGGACATCTGCCAATATTACGATCGACAATCTACCACTGTACAAGATCGAAAGATCTGCACTGCGTCAACGTATCCTTGCACTTCCCCAGGAAGCTGTCTTCCTACCTGATGGAACCACCTTCGCTACCAATCTGGATCCTCTCAACATCTCTGACCCCCAGAACTGTCAATCCGCTCTCCAATCCGTCGGCTTATGGGATCTAGTAGTCGAAAAAGGCGGCTTAACAGCAGAGATGTCCGCCGGAACCCTCAGCGCAGGACAACGTCAACTTCTGTCTCTCGCTCGAGTGATTCTCCGCAGACGTCATCGAGCAAGTCAAGGTGCCAACGGTGGTATACTGTTGTTGGACGAGGTCAGCTCGAGCGTCGATCAAGCTACTGAGAAAGTCATGCAGGAAATCATCAGGACTGAGTTCGAGGGCTATACTGTTGTGGCTGTGAGTCATCGTTTGGAGATGATCATGGACTTTGATAGGGTTGTTGTCATGGATCAGGGGAGTGTTGTTGAGGTTGGAGTGCCGAGGATTTTGGCTGAGAAGGCTGAGAGTAGGTTTGGTGAGTTGGTGCGAGCTAGCGAGTAGAGAAATTAGGTATTCGTAATCTTCTGTCGCCGTTGGAGCAAAATATTGACGCCACTTGGCGAGAACTGTTATTTGCTTTCTTCTTTCCTCAGATAGATTGAGTCAGTGCGTAGAATCTGCAGACTCTCAAATGACGTTAAGGTATGACCTTCGTCGTGGTGTTCCAATGTAGGCGTATCATTCAATCGGGAAATATTCTGAAGATCAGTACCAATCCATATATGAGCATTTCGAAGACAAGACGTAACACACAACCACTTGATGCCTTCATGGAAGACTTGTTGTCTGGGAGATACCGAGACCCCAGAGGGGCTGGAAAGACTCGGGTCTTGCTTATGTAAGTGGCTTTTCCCGGGCAAGGTACTTAGAGGAGGTGACAAGGTCCCTGACACAAGATCGTGAGCGTCTCTCTCTGATGTTTATTTTCTCTGAGCTTTTGGAAGATATGAGAAGCGACACTCAAGAGATAGGAGAGGAGATTCAGAGACGCGTTAATGTGATAGGGTGGTCAGTGACCTGATGACTTTCTCGAGTATGAAGATATCGAAGTCTGTGGGACTGCGTCAGAGCAGCAACTTAGACTGTAGTCTGCACCGCTCGTGGTATCTGTCCGAAATCATGAGCTCTGGGCGGGTTCTGTTGACCGAGCATCAGTCGCCAGAAAGTAGGCTATATAGTCAGTCATCGATCTCTGATACAACCATACTGGGGCTAGGGATGTGATAGTACGATCAGGAGTCAGGAGTTATGTGAGTTGTGTGACATCGCGGTTACGGCTTTAGCGATGTTTCCTTTGGGATGATAGTACAGTCAGTGGGTTCATACTTACGGAAATACAAGTATTCTTCTGTATCAGATACGTTACGTACGGCAGTTATCACTAATCAATCCAGCAGTACAGCAAACGAAAGGGCAGAGACAGCTGACTTGCAAATGTATGAATGAGTTCGGCCTGAAGAGAATGAAAAACAGTATCAATGATCTGACAGTGGGATATGCCCAGACAGTGACTCACTACACATTATTCTAGTGTGATAGACCCGAGCATGCAGATGGCCAACTTGTAATCATCACCATCATCTTACTTGGGCTTCCGGCGGGGGTCTGTGAAGCAGATTCCCGGATGACATCTCCTGTGATTATGAAATTGAAGGAGATGATGTCGCAGTATCAGTGTGGTAGGAGAGAGTGGGCATGTTTCTGAGGTTTGTTGACCTGGTCGCTTCGTCCAATTGCCGTGCTTTGAGCTCGATGTTAACATTCAGGATAATTTCAAACGGAGAGTCCGACTCCATATGGATTCGAGAATGGTGCAGGTGGTGCGGAGTAGCAACTTGATGTGATTCACTGTCGGTGTTGGAGTGCTTCGACAAAATTAAGAGGACAGATTGGTTGTCCGCAGGAACTAGGTGTTGGTCAGCACTAGAGAAACAATTCGATTAGACTGGACATGGTTAGCGGTTCTCGAAGACAGTACAGAAGTGGATTTTAAGAGCAAAGAAGGGGGAAAAGGAGCAGGGCAAGTACAAGATGAGTAGTCAAATCAGGAGGAAGTATACTTTAGATACACCGAGCCCCGAGTCCTACGGTAGTCCGAGCCGCAATGTCTTGCATGGAGGGATGAGTATGCTGTCCCCAAGACTCCGGCTCGAAAGACAAGTTTAAGTTCCGGGATAGGGCAAGAGCTGAGGAGTCTGCGTGTCTACTTAGTACAGTGAAGCTTGTTCGGAGGCATATCTTATGGTTCGCTTTGAGGGAGGTCAAAGATCATTGAGACCCGATCTACGAGAGTGTTGACAGTGTTTGGGAATGCTTGCTGGTCAAACAGAGATTTCAGAAGTGCTGAATATAGACGTTGAGCCATCATCTATCGAGTATGAAGGGTGGTACTGGCGATTGGTTGACGAGTCGACATCGCCCTGCGATGTGGCGCAGGAGATGAGAGGAACATTGGCGGGTCCGCACAGGGGGGCTCAATGCTAAGGTTACGGAATGTACGGTCCCTTCCGAGTCTACGCTGCTCTGTATCGCAGCTGTGATTCGTTGTTTGAGGGCGATACCCGCTTTGCATAAGGCCAATCCATAAGTAGCCTAGCAAGTGCACGTGTAAAGGATTGCTGTCGTGGAGAGCCTAAAGTACGACCAAGCTGGGGTACTTGCATCGAACAGAATACTCGAGAGCAGAGGAGTTGACGAAAAGAAGGGTCTCAAAAGGGTTGTAGTTGTCCGCATACCTCCAGTTGACTCGACGTATATATTAGAAAGCGGAAGCGGCTATGCACCCCTCGACCCAGCCCCGAAATACTTACAGCGGCGACAGAAGCCGCCGCTGTCTTCTACGGTTCTTTAATCGCCGTAACTCTCTTCTTGCCGATGATACCTATTGGTCCATTGTTGCGCTACAAGGCTTCGAGCAGCAAGCTGACGCATTGGCGCGCCAAATCAAGTCACAGCCAAGCATACATCATGCAACCCGCATGCACAGCACAGGCATTGGGCGTGAGAATCGCCGCTTACTGAATGAACGATTCTGGCCGTTTGTGGCTTTCCAGGGTAGAGACCTTGCCAGGACAAGAGCAAAAACTATCATAAAGAGGGCCATCCAACCTCTTCAACAACTTCGACTTCTCTGTGCTCTTTAGAAAGTCCTTTGAAATCGAACCAACTTCCCAGTCGACGTCGCTTTCGAGCAACATATTCTCACACGTCCAACTGCTCTTCTTCGAGAAACCATACTATATCCGATCCGGTAGCCATACATGGATCCTGAACTGGTCCTCGGCACGATCCAAACGGTCGTCGGCATCCTTGCTTTCGGTGTTGCTGCTGTTCAACTCTTTCAGCAATGGCCTCGACGTATGATCAGGGTGGGAAATAGTTAAGAACAACCTTGAGGAAGAAGGAGACTGATGAGTGTTCTCAGAACGGTGATGAAGCTTAGCCTCGAGATTTACGGAGCGGCTTAAAGAGGAAACCGCGGAAACGGTACGGCACGCGCCTAATTGCATATTGACACAACTAGGCTAATCTTTCCGTCCAGTGTCGTCGCAATGTATGGGCTATGAAATGATGAGTGGTTTGGCATGGAGAAGTAGCAGTGTTGTCATTATCTTGTTTCGCGTTATGTTACATCTTGTGTAGTTTGGAGTAATCTGTTTTTGTGTCCCGAGAGCGTCCCAGCGTGCCTGCTAAAGACCTTGACATGCGACAGTGATTGATCCCTTAGTATTTAACAGAAGTCGGTGAAATTGTGGCAAGGAAACACAATATCAGAGATGACAGAACTGAAGACATATGG
>Ga0268251_10000478_pt1 | contig 12695 bp, 14 predicted proteins | sample AgamicAsMae_FD_200527 | JGI IMG/M metagenome (GOLD analysis project Ga0268251, IMG submission 200527) | Agave microbial communities from Guanajuato, Mexico - As.Ma.e (v2) (version 2) | ecosystem: Host-associated > Plants > Phyllosphere > Phylloplane/Leaf | place: Guanajuato, Mexico | collected...
GATCAGCGCCATCCTGGAGCGCTCGCCCCAGGCGGCGGGCGCGGCTAGCCAGTTGGCGCGCCGCCTGGGGCGAGCGCTCCAGGATGGCGCTGATCTGGTCGAAGGGAACCGAGAACATGTCGTGCAGGACGTAGGCGAGCCGTTCTGCCGGCGTCAGCGTCTCGTGCAGGATCTATGCGGGGTCCGCATACCAGCATCATCCGAACGTCCTCTAGGCGCTCTTGGATGTGCGGGTATGAGGCGGCGCACAGACGCAACAGGTCGGCTCCCACCGATGTGCCACCCACCGAGCAGACGATCAGAGGCCGCTCTTCGTCGTAGCCAAGGGCTGCTCGCACCTTCTTTTTGTCTGAGTACTCAGCAGGGTCGAAGGCAAAGGTGTAGCCGACGAAGTGGTAGTAGCGGCGGGCGTACTCGCGGCGGTTTGGCAGCAAAAAGCCAAAACGCTTGTTGGGAACGTCCTCCGGCTCCCCGATGAAGAGCGTGAGGTCTTGCTGAGTGGGCGGCTTGCCACGCGGGCCGCCCGCCCAGCCCCAGTTACCCTGGTAGGTAATCAGCCGCTCCAGTGGATTTAGACTCATCGCATCCAGCCCAACGAAGTCGTAGATCATCACGAACGACGCCTTCTTTAGCTCTGGTCGCTTGCCCATAGCAGCGTTGATCTCGTAGGTCTCATCCCCGATTAGCAGGTCGTAGGGGTACTTAGCGCTCACCTCCTCGAAGATGGCCACTGCACGCTTCCACGCGCTCGGCGCCCGCAACGCGAACCGACCCAGGAGATTGAGCGAGAACCCCTCGGCGGTATCCTCGGCAACAGCCGTTTCGTCCCCGTAGGCACCAGACTCGGAAAGCAGCGTCTCACCGGTCTCGGCGATGAGGTGCCTGGCCGGGTCGCCCGCGAGCCATGAGATCTCCACTCCTGGGTCCATGCGGCGCAGCTCACGAGTGATGGCGAGGTCTCTGCGCACATGTCCAAGGCCGATCGAGCCGCTGATGTAGAGAAACCCTTGTGCCAATCATCATGTCTCGCTGTCGTTCTTGTTGTCCTCTGCGGGCATTCCTTTCCTCCTTCCCGACCCGCTTTCCCGACGGGTCCAACACGCACCAACATGATGCCACCCAGCGGGCTCCGGCACATCAGCCAGAGGCTTATTCACCCGAGTGCGTGGAAGGGAAATTCTCGGAAGTCTGCATACAGCATCGTGCGTAGAACGCCACCTCTAAACCGTAGGGCTCGATCCTTAGCGCATCCACACTCCATGACGGACTCCTACATGTTATAGTGTTGGATCGATATACGGGATCTTGAATGCTTTACTGCCACAGTAGCCTTAGATCGGATCACGCACGTTTCCTGCGAGGCTTTGCACCAGCCGGTAAGCGGCGTCGCTACCCCAAGGCCTCATCCCTCCCTTCGGGGTGTCCTGCTCATACTCGGCACCCAGTGCGAGTAGCAATTAGACGGTCAGCTGTACGCTTGTGTGCCCGACGAGGTGTTGGACTGCCTTCGGGTGCATGCTACGCGCAAGCACGATCGTGACGCAGCTGCGCCTCTTTTGATACCACTCTGATACCACCGGGAACGCAATACGGTGCAACACTCAGCATCGCGGAGCACAGAAAGTCGCCTAGATATGGGAGATTGACAAGCCCGTGTAAACCCCCCGCAACGGTTCGATTACCACTGGAGATGAGGTCAGCCATCCGAGTTTGCTCGAGCGGATTTACTGCAACCCGTACTGCAACCGGGCTAGTACAGACTAGTACGCAGTGGACAAACGCCTTCGCCAGAGGTCTCGAAAACCCCATAAACAAGCCGATTACCGGACGCAGTAGTACAAGCTAGAACGTACGCAAGCGAACTCGTAATGAGCAGGGGTAAGCGGTTCGAGTCCGCTCGTCAGCTCTTCATTTTGTTGCGATTTGCAGGTAAAACGTAAGTCCGGCAGAACTTCTTCCAGCCTAAGTTACAGCAACCGTACTGCAACCCGAGCTTGGCTAAGCACTATTTTAGGGTCACAAGAATACATCGCTTACTCTTTAAGTAGATGCATCTTCGGAAGTCCTTGCTTCTCGACTTGGACTTCCCCTTTACGGCGTTCTACGAAGTTCAGCTTAGGGCTGAGAGGAGTGTCGAAGCGTCAGGAGGGTGATGTCGTCCTCCTGATCCCAGCCCTCCCCTACGAAGGAGTACAGTTCCTCTAGGAGTGCCTCCTCCAGGGAGCTCTCCTCTTTGCCGTGTTCGGACACGAGTGCCTGCAAGCGCGCAAAGCCGAACATCTCTCCTTTCGGGTGGTGGGCCTCAACAAAGCCGTCAGTGTAGAGGAGGGCGCTGTCGCCTTGCTGGAGTACTATCTCCTTCTCCTCATAGCTCATCTTGGGCATCAAACTCAGTGGCATACCTCTTGCCCTTAGCTCCTCGCATTCGCCACTGTGCCACACGTAGGGTAGGTCATGTCCAGCGTTGGCGTAGAGGAGGTGTCCGCTCTCAGGCTCGAGGATGGCGTAGAAGCAGGTGACGAACATGTTGGAGGGGATTCGAGCTAACAGCGTCTCGTTGACCCGCTCGAGTACCTCACCAGGGGAGGGGGAATCCAAGGCCCGAGCGGCGAGCTGCAGCATGCCTAAGGTGGTGGACATAACCAGGGCTGCAGGCACCCCCTTGCCCGTGGTGTCCCCCACTACTAGTCCAAGCCGACCTTCAGAGAGTAGGTGAAAGTCGTAGAAGTCTCCTCCTACTTCCCTGGCTGGCTGGTAGAAGGGACTAATCTGCCAGCCCTCCAGGGTGGGTACCTCCTCAGGCAGCGAGGTGTGCTGGATGCGCCTCGCTACCCTAAGCTCCTGATCGACGCGCTCTCGCTCACCTATCTCCTTCTCCAGACGCGCCCGAGTAAGCTCTAGGACACCGCTGCCCTCCCTCCACTCCTCGGCTATCTTGCCCTCCTCTATGCGGTGGATGACGATGGCCCTCACCTCACGCTCCTTGCCATCGGGGGCGAAACCCATGAACGGGCCTCGGTCGAGGGTGCCGCCTATCCTGAGGCGGCTCACCACCCTGTCTCCTTCGGCCGCCATCTGCTCCTCGATGAGGTAGCGGATATCGGAGAAGGCGGCATGAACCACGACATTGCTTCGTATGTAGCCTTCGCGGCCGGGTTCTTCTTGGCCGGGAGTCAGCCAATGATTGTCGAAGTCGGGGGTGAGCAACTCCCTCATTGCGTGCAGATCGCCCTTGGTCTGCGCTTCGTAGAGGCGGCGGACTAGGGCCTTGTTGTGCTCTTGGACCTTCGACAAAGGAGAGTCCTCGTTCTCTTGCCAACTCTACTTTCTCTACCGGCTCGACACCATGAACATGATGCCACCTGGAGGAGTCAGGCGTATTGCCTGGAGGCTTATGCACCGAAGTGTGTGTAAGGTAAATGCTGCGAACTTCGCCGTGACGGAGTTCTCGGGAGAAGTTCGCATAGTGCTTTGCGCTCACGCGACGGCAAAGTCTCCCCAGTCCAGCCACTCCAGGATCTCTGCTGCCACCTCACGGATCGGACGGTCGTTCGAAACCGTCAGCTCTTCGATGCCGACCCCGAGGGAGCCCGCAACCCACACGGCCGCCTCGCGCAGGTCCTCTCGCCTGCCCGTCGTCACCTCGGAGCGCAGCCGCTTCTCGATCTCTTCCAATGGGACAGTCAACCTGACGACCCTCAGCGGCATCGGGAGCTCGGCCTTGAGGTCGTCCAGCTCCGCCCTGTCGCGGATCGCGCCAGCGAGCACGAAGAGCCGGACTCCGACGGCCAGGTAATTGCCGACCAGGGCGGCGAGGTTCTTCAGCATCACGCTGTGCTGCGTCGGTCCGCCTTCGTCTCCTGTGTCGAACCACCCCAGAAAGTCGAGATCCAGGAGGGCGTACGGAGCGTTGCGCTTCTCGAGCAGATCCGCGATCTGTTGTGCCACCGAGCTCTTCCCTGAGCCGTACACGCCGGTGATGAGCACGGCTGCTTTGACGCCTCGGTTCACGCCGGCCTCCTACCTGCTCCTGCCCCTCGTGGCTATGGGGGAGGCGACCCGCTCGCACCCGTCGGTCGGCCCGTACTGTGGAGGATCCGTCTAGTGCCGCTGGTGAGGAATGGTGCCACAATCGGTCCTCGGTGGCTAGCTAGTACGGCGACCCCGGGCTATTCACCTGAGTGCGTGGAAGGAAGTTCTCCGAAGTTCACCCCGTAAGTAAACTTGGCCACTTGGCCGTTTTCGGATCGTGGTGCAGTGGTATAGGTGTCTTAAGAGGTCAGCCTCTTGAGCGACGGTGGGCGACCGGCTTTCTTGGGTGTGGGAGGATGCGTTTCTTGCCACCACTCGTCCATCAGGACGTAGAGGGATACGAGGAGGTATTCGAGGTCCACGCAGAGCACCACCTTCCGTTCGGGGAGTTGTCGAGGCGGCAATGGAGAGCGAGCGGGTAGCGGCCCGGCTACGCCCACCAGTTCATGGATGGCCCCTCTCCGCGTGGTTTTGACAGGTGGCATGTGCAGGCCCCGCTCGTCTGGGCGGGGGCCTGCACAATTCGACCAGGCGCACCGCGCTGCCGCACCTTGGCCGGATGCCGGGACGTCCTGCCCATGACTCTATCCTCCTCAAGGACTGGAGCCGCCATCAAACCTGGGACGGTTCACGAGAGCAGTCCCAGCACCAGCGCGGCCACGGCCAGTAGGAGGAACGCAGCCGCCGGGCCGATCGAGTAGTCGCCTACGCGCAGGTGGGTGATGATGGCACCGACGAAGAACAGGATGAGGCCGACTGCGGCGGCCGTCCCGATCAGTGGCACGCCGATGAGGCCGACCAGCAGTCCGAGCGCACCCGCTGCTTTGAGGGTGCCCAGCATGGGCAGCCACGATTCCGGCACGCTCACCTTGGCCGCGGTGATGAGGACGAATTTGTAGCGCATGAAATCGGCCGTGGCCGCGAAGGTGTTAGCGGCGATGACCATCAGGGTGACAGCTACGTAGGCGGTAAACATAGCGAACTCCAATCATTTCTTGATGTACCTTCGTTCAGGTACTATCTGACCACTTGCGTTCCACGTGAAGCCGGTCTCCTCGTCACCTCCTTGTCACATCGGCCGGGTTTGGTGCGTCACTACTTCAATGACACGACGCGACTAGAGAATGTGACTGATGGACGAACACGACGATTGGCTGGCACAGCGCTTTGAGGAGAACCGGACCCACCTTAGGGCTGTGGCCTACCGGATGCTCGGCTCAATCAGCGAGGCAGACGACGCCGTCCAGGAGGCCTGGCTCCGGCTCAGACGCTCTGACACCAGCGGCATCCAGAACCTGGGCGGATGGCTGACGACGGTAGTCGGGCGGGTGTGCCTAAACATGCTGCGCTCGCGCCGCTCAAGGCGCGAGGGACCCCTTGAGGAGCCCCTGGGCGTGCCCCACGGCGCGCGCGTGCCCGACCCGATCGTGAGCCGCGCGGATGGGCTCGACCCCGAGCACGAGGCGCTACTGTCCGACTCGGTCGGCCTCGCGCTGCTCGTGGTGCTCGAAACGCTCTCTCCCGCCGAGCGTCTCGCGTTCGTGATGCACGACATGTTCGCCGTGCCCTTCGACAAGATAGCTCCCACCGTGGGGCGCTCCCCTGCCGCCACGAGGCAGCTCGCCAGCCGCGCCCGCCGCCGGGTGCGGGGAGCGGACCTGGTTCCCGACGCCGGTCTTGCCTGCCAGCGGGAGGCCGTCGACGCCTTCCTCGCTGCCTCGCGCGAGGGTGACTTCGAGGCGCTGCTCGCTGTGCTCGACCCGGATGTCGTGCTGCGAATCGATGGCGGTGCCATGCGTGCGGGCTTATTGAGGGAGGTCCGCGGCGTACGGGCGGTGGCCGAGCAGACGCTCACCTTCTCACGGCTCTCCCCGTTCGTACGACCGGCGCTCGTGAACGGAGCCGCGGGAGTCGTCGTGGCTCCGCGTGGACGGCCGTTTGCGGTTATGGGCTTCACGGTCAGGGGAGGGAAGATCGTTGAGATCGACGTCCTCGCCGACCCCGCGCGCCTCCGCCAGCTCGATCTGGCTCTCCTCGACGACTGACGCTCAGCGCCTCGACTGCACGGTGTGCGACGCGGCCCTGTAGCCCCAGCACTCATCCTCGTCGTTGGTGGCCCAGCCCCGCTGCTAGACGAGTGCCCCAATTCTGGGTGCGAGAAGAAGAGTCTAGCCGAACTTACTGCCACCCTACCGGCACACGGACACCGGGAAGCTTATGCCGGGGTTTCAAATGGTAAGGCCCGTTCACCTGAAAGGCGATAGAGTCCGGGAAACGAGCAAATCTTCATATGTTGGTTGGTCGAGGCGAAGGGCGCCCGTTCGTGCTGATTCTCGTCGCCAGGAATTTCACAGCAGACTTCTCAGGCCCGCAGCAAATCCAGTCCCTTACCTGGAAGTCTTGTAGACACCGCGAACGATTCCCGAAACGTGCGCCAAGGCCTCATGTGGACCCCCGCTTGCATAAAGTGGTAGTATACTATTAATTGATAGTAAACTCCCAAAATAAGGATTGGGAGGATAGAACTATGCGAACGATCACGATCGAGGAACACTACGCGACCCCGGCGTTCATGGAAGGTCCGGGGCGGGAACTCAAAGCGCAAGCGGAAGCGGCCCGCGCCCATCCCCGGGTGGCGGCGGGCTATGCGAAGCTGGTCGGGCAATTGTGCGATGTTGACGAGGGACGGATCGCGGAGATGGACGCTGCCGGTATCGACGTGCAGGTTCTGTCGCTGACCTCTCCTGGGGTGGAGCAGCTCGACGCTGGCGAGGCGGTGGCGCTCGCCTGCGAGGCCAACGACACTCTCGCGGAGGCGGTGCGGAGCCACCCGGGCCGCTTCGCCGGGTTCGCCGCGCTACCGACCGCGGCGCCGGACGCTGCCGCCGACGAGCTGGAGCGGATGGTCCGTGGGCACGGTTTCAAGGGAGCATTGATCAACGGCCACACTCGGGGACGCTACCTGGACGACGGGTTCTTCTGGCCTATCCTGGAGCGTGCGGAGACTTTGGGGGTCCCGATCTACCTCCACCCGACGCCGCCCCCGCAACCGGTGGTCGAGGCGTCCTACGCCGGCAACTTCGCGCCCGGGGTATCGGTCGGGCTGGCGACCGCGGCTTGGGGCTGGCACGTCGAGACAGCGACCCACATCCTCCGCCTTATTCTCGGTAGGGCTTTCGACCGGTTCTCGGGTTTGCAGCTGGTCATCGGCCACCTAGGCGAGGCTCTCCCTTTCATGCTGCCCAGGCTCGAGATGGCGTTGCCCGAGGAGGTGACGAGGTTGGATCGATCGGTTGGCGATTACCTCCGCGAGAACCTTAACTTCACGTTCGGCGGCTTCAACTGGACCCCGGCGTTCCTCGACCTGTTGCTCCAGGTTGGTGTCGACCGGATCATATTCTCGGCCGATCACCCGTATGGATCGATGGCGCAGGCGCGTGGTTTCCTGGACGGGCTCCCGGTGAGCCTCGCCGACAGAGAGCGGATCGCCCACGGCAACGCGGAACGCCTCCTGCGACCGTGACCGGCGAAATAGGCCGTCGTCCGGACGCGGTGCGCGGCGCATCCCGGGCCATCCGCGCTCCGGCCGCTTGGGGCGGCGTCTGCAGAACCGCTAGAATCGAGGCGTGAAGTCGCACGATAGCGGACAGAGCAGACCGAAGACGGGCTTGCGCGAGCGCAAGAAGGCCAGGACGCGCGCCGAGATCCAGCGTCAAGCGCTCAGGCTTTTCCGCGAGCGCGGTTACGAGGCGACCACGGTGGCCCAGATCGCCGAGGCGTCGGAGGTCTCCGAGAGCACCTTCTTTCGCTACTTCCCCACCAAGGAGGACGTCGTATTCTGGGACGAGCTCGACCCGCTCATCTTCGAGGCATTCGGGGCCCAGCCGGCCGAGTTGGGCCCGATCCGGGCCTTGCGCTACGCGATACGCGATGTCCTCACCGAGGCTTCCGCGGCGGAGCGAGAGGGGCTGCGCGAGCGCGTGGAGCTCTTGCTGTCGGTCGCGCCGCTCCGCGCTATGCTCGTCGATCAGGTACGCGGGCCCATGCGGCTGCTCGCAGAGGCCATGGCCGAGCGGTCCGGGAGACGGCCCGACGACCCCGCCGTGCGAGCCGCGACGGGTGCAGTGATGGGGGTGGGGCTCTCGGCGATGTTCGCGGCGGCGGAAGATCCGGGGTCGGACATCGTCTCCGTGCTCGACGAGGGGTTGGCGCAGCTGGAGGCCGGCCTGCCGCTGTAGGAGCCATGCGCCGCATGCCCCTTCCGGAGTTCCCTACCGTCGGCGCGTATCTCCGGTTCTGCTACGCATTGGCTCTGACAACGTGCGGCGCGCTGGTTAGCAAGGCAGATCTCGCCGGGCAACATCAGGGCGAAGGAGATAGTCAATGCGGCTACTCAGTTAGAGGCTGGAGGAGGTCGCCGCGCGAGCGAGGATCAAGATTTCTTGAAGGCGCTCGGAATCAGTGCGCTGGTGGCTACAGCCTCGGCGGCCGCAGGAGGTGGACGATGGACTGGCAATCCACCCGGGTGTGGAGGGCGTTGCTGCCAGTTATCAACCGGCTGATGGGCGCGTGGTTGCGTTCGCGGTGGCACCATCCTGTCAGCTCCTCGATGATGGTCTTGACTTTCGGGGGGCGAGGAGCGGCAGGAACTACTCCTTTCCGGACGGCTACGCCGAGGACGCCGAAGGCCTCGTGATGTTCACGCGCTTTGCCTGGTGGAAGAACTTCCGCGAGGGGAGGCCGGTGTCCCTCTGCCTGCGTGGACGCGAGGTCAGGGGTTGGGCGGTCGCCGTGAGGGACCCGGAGCAGGTCGCGGAACGCTTCGCCTACTATCTGCAGTGCAACCCCCACGACGGCAGGTACTTCGGCGTGAGGGTGGGCAGGGACGGCCGGGTGGACCCCGACGATCTGGCCTGCGCCGCAGCCCGCCTGGTTATGGTACGCACCCTTCTCGGGAAGGCGCCTCGCGTGACGTAGCGCTCCGTGGCGCCGGCGGGGAATGTCACGGATCAAGGGTCGCAGCGCGTCTTGTAGGTATGGAGCACACTGACAGATGCGAGTTACGAGGAGGCAGAGTGCGTGAAGGCACTTCGTGTGAGAACCCGCCGGACCCGGCCAGCGTCTTCGACGAGCACAGGGGACTGCTGGTCTCGGTGGCCTACAGGGTCCTGGGCAGCGTCACAGACGCCGAGGATGCCGTTCAGGAGGCCTGGCTGCGCTGGTCGAACGTGGACCACTCAGAGGTGGACGACCCACGCGCCTTCCTCGTGCGCGTCACTACCCGGCTGGCCATAGACCGGCTGCGCCGGGCCAAGGCCCGCCGCGAGTCATACGTCGGCCCCTGGCTGCCAGAGCCCATCCTCACCAGACAGGATGTCGCCGAGGATGCGGCGATGGCGGAGTCTGTCTCGATGGCGATGCTGGTGGTACTGGAGACGCTCTCGCCTTTGGAGCGGGCGGTATTCGTCTTGCGCGAGGCGTTCGGGATGCCCTACGCGGAGATAGCAGATGTCCTCGGGCGCAAGGAGGAGGCGGTCCGCCAGCTCGCGAGGCGCGCCCGGGATCACGTGCGCGAGCGTCGCACGCGCTTCGACGCCGACCAGATGGAGCAGCGCCGGGTGACCGAGCGTTTCCTCGAAGCGACCTCCAGCGGGGACCTCGAAGCACTCATGGAAATCCTAGCATCTGGAGTGACGCTGGTAGGCGACGGCGGAGGAAGTGCACGGGCGCCGCTGCGTCCCATCTATGGAGCAGACAAGGTGGCCGGGTTCCTAAACGCCCTCTCGAGCGAGCCACTCCCCGACGGCCACCTTCGTATCGCGCAGGTGAACGGGGGGCCAGGCATCGTGGCCTCCTTGGAAGGGAGACCGGTCGCGACGGTCGTCCTCGACGTGGCTGACGGCGTTATCCAGACCATCCATTTGGTGACCAACCCAGACAAGCTGATCAGCATCCGTGCGACCGAGACGCACCAGCCGCTAGGCCACCCTTAGCGGCAGGCCACGCTTTCGGCCCCTGCCATGTCACAAACGGGCGCGATTGTGCGTCTTAAGCGGTGAGAGCACCCATGAGCAGACGTCGGACTCTTGCGGACAGAAGGGGGTCAAGATCACTAATGGGCGTGTTCTAGATACAGTATCGTTACCCCGTACGGATGGAGGTCCACGAATGAGGCTCCCGAACACCGTGCACACCTCCCGGCCCTGGCGGATCCACGAGCTCACCTATGACTTCCGGCTGGAGGACGTGTGGGCGCTGCCGACTCCAGGCGGCCCGGATGACTTCCCTCGGCTGGTGCGGCAGTTCGCTTCAGGCGAGCGGTCGCAAGGTGGCTCCTCCCGCGCCGCCCGCACGCTCTGGGCGATCCGGTGGAAGGTCGGGGAGCTGCTCGGGTGGGACGACCCGGACGCCGGCCTGGGCTCCAGGGTGCCGACGCTCCGCGACCGGTTGCCGGCTGACCTGCGCGACGCCCCATCGGGGCCGGACTTCGACGCGCTGCCCTTCACCTCGCTCTACCTGCTCGATGACGAGTTCGCAGCTGAGATCATCAATCGGACGGTTCACGGGATCCTGCACCTCGGCTGGGTGTCTGACGGGACCGGTGGCTACCGCGGCGAGATGGCCGTCTACGTAAAGCCGAACGGACTGCTTGGGACCGCGTACATGGCCGCGATCAAGCCGTTCCGCCACGTGATCGTCTACCCGGCGCTGATGCGACAGATCGGGCGAGAGTGGCGGGCGCCAGCGATCCGACTGATTACGAGCGTTCGGAGTCGGGAGGCTCAAAATGAAGGTCGGCCTGGTCGGGATTCACTACCCGCGTCCTGAGCACTGGGACGAGTACATCTCTCGCGTTCGCCAGGCGGCAGAAGTTCTGGCCGCGACGTCAGGATGCCTTGAGGTCAACTGCTGGCTGAGCGAAGACAACCAGGCCGTTGTGTCAATCGGCCAGTGGGAGTCTGAGCAGGCATTTACGGCAGGAATTGCGGCTGCACGCGCTGCGGCTGTTGATTTTGATTACGACGAGCGCGAGTTCCGGCCCCGTGAGATCTTAGACTCGTCTCGGCATGAGTCGTTTAACGTCCTCCTTCGGATCGCTAGCGGGCGGGTGCCGGACCTGGGTGACCCCATGGTATACACCGCAGAGGAGCTCGCTCGCGCCTACCTGCGCGCAAGCGGGCGCCGCCGCCCGGTCGTGCCGGTACGCCTGCCGTGCAAGGCGGCCCGCAGCTACCGGCAGGGCGGCCACCTCACGCCGGGTCACGCCGACGGAGGTCGCTCGTACAAGGAGTTTCTAGCCGAGCATGTGAGCGGGCACGCGAGTTCGGCGACGCGCTCGGTCCCGGCGGAGGGGCCCGGCGGGGCGATCGTGAGCGCCCGGCTGACGTTGCGGGCTGGCCTGGTATTCTTCACGTTCGTCCAGACCCTGGTGGGTGGCTGGATGTTGCTGTCCCCGCGCTCGTTCTACGACGACGTCCCGTGGGTGGCGATGCTCACGCCCTACAAACAGTACCTAATGACCGACCTCGGCGGGTTGAACCTCGCCGTGGCGCTCTTGTTCGGGGTCTCCGCGGTGAGCCTGGACCGTTTGCTCGTGCGGACCGTCCTCGTCGGCTACGTGCTGTACGCGGTGCCGCACCTGGTGTTCCACTCGACCCACCTTGTGCCGGCTTCGGCACCTTCGCCGCGACCGTCCAGACCGCGCTCCAGGCGATCGTGCTGCTACTGCCGCTTGGCCTTCTCGCCCTCACCCGCACGACGCGGCGCTTCCCGGACGAGAGGTACACCGGTGTTGCTAGGAAAGGTTGAAGGGTTGGATGGCTACCAAGGTTTTCGTTGGCTACGTACGCGGGGGTGGAGATGTTGACGAACGCTGATCTCATATGGGGTGAGTACGGCGAGTTGCAGGAGCAGGAGTGTAGGGAGCTTCTGGCGATCCTGCATAGCATGGGCATCGCTTCAGCCGACAGGTCGTATCAACCGGGAGACACCATCTACAGTGAGGGTGAGTATGGAGACGCTCTGTACGTTCTTATCTCCGGCGTCGTGAAGCTATTCAGGCCTTACTCGGGAAGCAAGGAGGCGACCTTACGCCTCTTGAAGCCCTGGGACATCTTTGGTCACCTCGCGTTCGCCGGCGAAGCCAGGCAGCGAGCCTACGCCGAGGCTGTGACCGAGTGCAAGGTTACGAAGGTGCCCAAGATCTTTATGGAACGAGCCATACGCCGCGAGCCGCGGGTGGCGGTGAAGATGATGACGCTCCTCGAGCTCAGGCTCGTGCAGTACGAAGAGCTCGTCAAGTGTCTGCTTCCCAGGGAGACCGAGGAGCGGCTTGCCAACCTCCTGCCTTTGCTCGCCCAGAAGTTCGGGAAGAGGAATGAGAACGGCTTCGTCACGATTGACCTCCGACTCACGCACCAGGACCTCGCCGCGATGGTCGCCTCGGCCCGCGAGTCGGTCACGAAGGTGCTCAATGAGATGCGCAACCGCGGTGTCATCAAGGTAGAAAGCCGGCGCATCACCCTCAAAGACTTCGGACGCCTCGAAACCCAGCAAGGTTTAATTGCCGTCAGTACGCTAGCTGCTGACGAGTGAAGGCTTATCTGTCGAAGTATGTAGTCTGCGTAGTAACTGCGAGCAAGAGAAGCGCGCTATGCCTGAAG
>Ga0268251_10000480_pt1 | contig 12694 bp, 9 predicted proteins | sample AgamicAsMae_FD_200527 | JGI IMG/M metagenome (GOLD analysis project Ga0268251, IMG submission 200527) | Agave microbial communities from Guanajuato, Mexico - As.Ma.e (v2) (version 2) | ecosystem: Host-associated > Plants > Phyllosphere > Phylloplane/Leaf | place: Guanajuato, Mexico | collected...
TGTGTATAAGAGACAGCCCAAATCCGTGGCCCATGACGAACCTCAAAAGGGCTTTGCTGGCGGCAAGTTTGATCCCAAGGCCATCGCAAAGAAGGCTGCCGCTGCCACGGCCAAGCTTTCGGCGCTTGGGAGTGATGTTTCTATACCTGGGAAGTCCAAGAACGCCGCTCCTGCGGCTCCTCTTACTGCCAACAAAGCGGCTGACTTTAGCAAGAAACCTTTCACCACCCAACCTAAGAGTAAGTCCTACCATCAACTGTCTGCTGCCTTTCGTGATATTAACCTACGTATAGCAACCACAGCCACTACATCTGCCGCTCTCAAGAAGGGCTTTGGCCTTACTGCATCTTCGACTGAAGAAAGGTCGACTCCTCAGCCGGCACCCGCCATCGACATGGACGACGAACAAGTCGAACGTCGCAAGTTAGAGAAGCTTCCTACACCCGATCTTGAAGATACTGGGGATGCTGCGCTTGCTAACCCGAATGATAATCATGATGACGACGGCGATGTCGACATCGCTGATGCAGGATCCGATCAAGAAATTGACTCTGCTGCACGCCTCGCCGCAGAGAGACGTGCTGCCCAAGCCGCCGAGGCTTCTGTAGATGACGACGACGCTATGGAGGGCATTCAGACTACCCAACCCTCTAATGCGGCCGAGGAAGATGACATCGACCCGCTTGATGCTTTCATGAACGGTCTAGCCGAGGAAGCTCCTATGCCTACTCGCAAGTTTACCAAGACCAAGATCCGTGAAGCTGAAGATGTCTTTGGTGACCAAGACGCTGCAGATTTGGATGCGATGGGAGAAGATGCTGATGACATTCTTGCCCAGGTGGCCCAGAAGAAAAAGAAGAAGGAAATCCCAAATCTCGACCATTCAAAGATCGAATACGAGCCATTCCGCAAGGCCTTCTACACCGAACCTCTGGAGATTGGTCAGATGACTGACGAGGAAGTCAGAGACTTGCGCTTCAGACTCGACGATATCAAAGTCCAGGGTTCAAAGGTTCCTCGTCCCGCACTCAAATTCGCCCAATTCGGTCTAGGCACCCAAGTTCTGGACGTCATTCGTGATCTGGGATTCGAGATGCCTACTCCCATCCAATCCCAGACCACTCCTGCCATCATGTCCGGGCGCGATGTCATTGGTGTGGCTAAAACGGGTTCGGGCAAAACCGTAGCCTTTTTGCTACCCATGTTCCGTCACATCAAGGATCAACGTCCGCTCGAAAACATGGAAGGTCCCATTGGTTTGGTTATGGCTCCGACCCGTGAACTTGCAGTTCAAATCCATCGTGAGTGCAAACCGTATCTCAAAGTCTTGGGTCTTCGCGCCGCTTGCTGTTATGGTGGTGCACCCATCAAGGACCAAATCGCAGAGCTCAAGAAGGGCGCCGAGATCATCGTCGCAACTCCTGGCCGTCTTGTCGATCTGCTTTCTGCCAACTCTGGGAGGGTTACCAACCTCCGTCGTGTCACCTATGTCGTGCTTGATGAAGCTGATCGCATGTTTGACATGGGTTTCGAGCCCCAGGTTGTGAAAGTCCTTAGCAATATTCGTCCCGATCGTCAGACTGTTCTCTTCTCAGCCACATTACCCCGTACTATGGAAGCGCTCATTCGCAAAGTTACCCAGAAGGCGGTCCAGATCACGGTTGGTGGTCGCAGCACAGTCGCTGACACCATTACTCAAAAGATCGAAGTGCGCCCCGACAGCACCAAAGAGTATCGTACACTTGAGGCCCTAGGTGAACTTTTCGAGAATGATGCGGACGCTCGTGCTTTGATCTTTGTTGAGCGTCAAGAATTCGCGGACAAGCTGATGATCCAACTTCAACAGAAAGGATACCCGACCGTCTCGATTCATGGTGGAAGAGAACAAATCGATCGCGACGCTGCAATTTCAGACTTCAAGAGTGGTGGAGCGCCTGTAATGGTTGCCACATCGGTCGCCGCTCGCGGTCTTGATGTCAAGCAGCTCAAGCTGGTCATCAACTATGACTCTCCGAATCATTTGGAGGATTACGTCCATCGATGTGGACGTACCGGTCGTGCTGGTGAAAAGGGTACAGCCATCACGTTCGTCACGCCTGAGCAAGCCAAGTACTCTGTGGATCTGGTAAAGGCTTTGAAAATGAGTAACCAGCCAGTGCCAGAGGATCTTCAGAAGATGTCTACAGAATTCCTTGAAGCCGTAAAGGCAGGCAAGGAGAAGGGAGCCGGTATCGGTTTCGGTGGCAGAGGTATCGAGCGCTTTGACGAACAACGTGCAGCCGAGCGCCAGCGCGAACGCAAAGCACACAAGCTCGAAGGCGAAGACGAAGAAGATGAAGAGGAAGACAAGAAGAAAGCACCCGAGGAGAAGATCCACGTGGTCAAAAACACTGGCTCGCCCGCTCCTACGAACGCTAACGTCCCTGGTGTTCCCGCTCACATTGACCTGAATGCCGACATCAAGGTCCACAAGACTGAAATCCCTGCACCTTCTACAAGCAATCGTCCTCTGGATCGTGTCGCGGCTGCTGCTGCAAACATCAACTCTCGTCTTGGCGCACGCAATGCCACTCGTCCTGGTGTTCCAATCGACAACAAAGGACCTGACGCTGGTGCCTACCATGCGACACTCGAGATCAACGACTTCCCTCAAAAGGCACGCTGGGCAGTCACGAACCGTACAAACGTGGCCAAGATCCTCGAGTCTACTGGAGTCTCGATCACCTCGAAGGGTAACTTCTATGCTGCCGGCAAAGACCCAGGTCCCACCGATGCTCCCAAGCTGTACATCCTTGTTGAGGGTGACACTGAGCTGCAAGTTACTCAAGCCATGCGCGACTTGCAGCGTTTGCTCAAGGAAGGAACGATCGCAGCAGCTGAGAATGAGTCCCGCGCGCCTACTACTGGTCGTTACACTGTTACCTAATCTCTATCGAGACTTTGCACAGGTAAGCACTGATTCGTAGATACTCTATAAAGATAGCGTAAATAGGGAATTGAATTCAACCATCCTTCTCTTGGGGGATGAAAACTAGTCACCATTCGATTGCACAGTGTCTTTCTAAATGTAGATGTGGCCATGGAGATGCCTGGAGATAACCTCTCTCTGTGGATGTCACTCCTTTCCGGAAAGTATTGTGCATTTCTATAGCTCATTGTATCAGTCTTGCGCAGACGAGAGAAACCTATTTCTTAGAGTCTCTGGATCGGTGCCAAGCAGGTATTGTGATATCTACTATATATCCTCTCAAAAGCCTGGTAACTTGAACTCTTGGGATCTATACGACACGTATTATGAGACGCTATGATACGCCTTCGGGAGAAAATAACGGCGGCGGGATGATGCCGACGTCACTTGGCATGCCGCTCGGAAACTTGATTATAGCTCCTCTCCTTTGTCCTCTGCTCTGAACCATAAGACTTTCCAGAAGCCCACTCTGATCGTGTCTACTCTGATACCGCTCACAAAATCATCATGGGTCCTCCTCCGCTTGCAATCCGTAACCTCAGCTCGACGCCTTTGGAGCTCAAAGTGATAGAGCGCTTCGAGATCCCCCACGTCCAACCCCAAGGTTTCGCCAACATCACTCGCAATGTAACTCATTTTGTTGTCTCGAACACGACGGGCAGTGCTCCTCAAGAGGGACCGAGTTTTGCACCTCTCACTGTCAATGCACAGAGTTATGGGCAACAGGACGTGTCGATTCGCATCGAGCCTTTCACCACCAACAAGACCGATATCAACACCGCTGAGAGATCGGAAAAGGATGTCCTGAGATTGACGTTTGAATTCGATGGACAGCGCTACAGAGTTGATACTCGCACGACCAAGCAATCCCAGGAATTGATCCCTCTGGATGCAGAACCGAGGAAACAGTACACGGCTATTTGGGTAGACGGTGAAAGTCATCTGGCCATCTACTCTTCAGCAAACATGAGTTGTTGGATGAAGGAAATGGCAGATGCAACGCCCCTCTCCGGTCTCTCTATCCCAGGCACCCACAACAGTCCTACACACCACAAAGCACTGCCTTCAGTGCGCTGCCAAGCCGTGTCTCCCAAAGAGCAATTGCGCAATGGCGTCCGTTTCTTCGACATCCGCGTGCAGCCCGAGAAACCTGAAGACCCCAATCACGACGGTCTAGCTCTCGTCCACGGCGTCTTCCCCATCTCATTGACAGGCGCAAAGCCCTTCCGCAAACTCGTCAACGACATCTTTGACTTCCTGCGCGAAAACCCTTCAGAAACACTCATCATGAGTTTGAAACGTGAGGGACCGGGTGAAGCAACCGACGAACAACTCTCAAACATCATCCACCAACACTACGCCAACGACCCCGCCCTCTGGTTCACCGAACCACGTATCCCCTCCCTCGGCGAATCTCGGGGTAAAATCGTCTTGATGCGCCGTTTCGCACTAGCTGAACCACTCACCCACGAACACGATGGTCGCGGCTGGTGTCTAGATGCCCAAAACTGGGCATACAACACACCCTGCGACAACCACGGTCTAGTATGCGTCCAAGACTTCTGCGAAGTCCTCGAAACCGAAAACATTTCTGCAAAGATAAACTATTGCTGCGATCATTTCGAACGCGCGGGCTCGCAGGTTTGTCCCGTGCCTGGCATCACCACCGACGCAGCAAACCCTTGCCCTCCAAACCCTTTGTACCTGAATTTCTTGTCAGCCTCGAATTTCTGGAAAGTAGGGTGTTGGCCTGAGAAGATTGCGCAAAAGTTGAATCCGGCGGTTACGGAGTTTTTGTGCGTTAGACATGATACGGCTGAGGGAGAGGCAAAGGGGGATGGCGGTGTGGGGATTGTGGTTACGGATTGGGTGGGTAAGGATGGGGATTGGGATTTGGTGAGGTGTATTGTGGGTATGAACTCGAGGTTGGAGTTGAGGGAGAAGGGAGGGCAGTAAAGTCGGGTTCTTTCTTGTCACTTTCAGAAGCAAAGAAAGTGGTATGAGATAAGATGTATGAGGGATGGATGGAAAAAGGCTTGGTATGGTAGAGTTTGTAAGTTGGGGTATGAATTATGTTTTGTTTCGCATATCAAATCATGACAACTCATCTTTGCTCGCTCGCACATAAGGCTCGTGATCCAAGGGCTGGGAGTGGGAATGTCGGCACTAGAGACGTGTGGCATTTCTAGCTGGCAACGTTTTTATAGTGTGCAAGACGATCAGAGACCATCCTTCAATACCCATTCTCCAGGAGGTTGTAAGATCTTGCTTCAAAAAGACATCAGTCGTATTGCTAAGCTACGCTCCTACATGCATCCCCCTCCCTCCTGCAATTCAAACACCTTGTCACGAACACCATGTGGCCGACTGAGACGGCTCACTACCATTACACAACACAAGAAGCAACAGAAAATGACGTACAAACACCCAACATCAAATGCCTCTCCATCTGCCGATTCCCATGCAAAAGCAAAACGCAACGAACATTACTAAAACAGAAGCAGAAACAAAGACAGCATCAGCAACAAAGACAGTCGTGTCATCATCTGTTTCCCCAGTTGCCCTGGCTCAACTTGAGCAACCCTTCGACACAGTTCAAATCCTCCTCTTCAGAACTCTGACGTTCGTCTCTCTCAAGAGCACGATGCGCCTTGTCTTTTCTAGCAACACTGCTGGGTTGATTTATAAATTGCATGACGTCCTCATCATCGTCGTCGTCCAAAGGCTCAACCTGAGCTCTGCTACTGTGCTTACCACGACTGCGGGGTGCAGGTGTATCGTGGAAGCCTGCAAGTGCACGGGGACGCTTGACAGTCGATGGCATGACAGCGGGTGAAGTCGCCATCTGAGCCAAAAAGTGGCGATCCAAGAAAGCTGAAGGGCAATCGCCAGGACTCCAATTCTCCTTATCTGAGTCGGTAGCTGAGATTTCAAAGGTTGGTGTTTGTTTGAGCTTTGGAGTCTTTGCTAGTATATCGTGGTGCACGGTCCTTCGGTTGGTGGATTGCAGGTTACGTGCTGAGGATGAGCGTTGCATGAGGGGCTGGCGGAATGGAGTTGCGGCTACGGCGGAAGGAGCAGATGAAGGGGAAGGTACGGTGAAGGACTGGCTCTGTCGTAGACGTTTCACAGTACGATCCTCGTTAGAGATTGTTTGTGGGTTGAGACGCTTCAGAGAAGGCACGCGTGCCAGAGGGTGTTGGTATGCGCGGTCCTTCTCTTGTTGGCGTAGGAGAGAGATGGCTTCCGCTGCGTCACCGCTGGCCTCCTGGTTGGCGCGATCCTCCAGTTCGCTGCGAGCACCACGATCGGCAAAGAATGACCATACGCGTGAATCACGAGAGCGTCCACTCGGTTTCCGGCGGAGACTGGTACCGCCTTCTTGGCTGCCTGGTGTATCGCAAAGACTGACCTGGCTGTTGGTACGGTACAGATCATTGGACTGGCTGGCAGGCTCGTCGAAGGTTGTGGATACGGGGGGAGGAAGCTTGCGAGGAGGTGACGATGTGAGGTCGTCTCCCTCCATGACACGAGCAACACCATCTGCCGTCATGGACAGGCGGATCTTCGAGTCGGACTTCCTGAGGCGTTTGGCCGGTGGCTCCTGGCTGTCTGGTTGTGCTTCCTGCGAGTCATTGGCGGTGAAAGAGGCATTGTTACGTCTGTTAGACAAGTAGCCAGGCTTTGATGCCGCGTCCTGGGAGGCGGGTTCCGGTTGTGAACTGGGCACCTCGACGAATGAAGCCGAAGCGTTCTGGCTGGCAGACGGAGCAGCCTTGTCTTGGGATATTGAGGCCGACTCGGTAACGTGTGCCGCGTTATCCTGGCTTACAGACGTGTCTTCGTGGTGATCTGCGGTTTGAGTGTCGAGCGGGGACGAGTATGACGAGGTGAAGTTGGGCATTTCACGAGGATCCAGAGGCTTGGACTTTCTACGCGAGCTCTGGCGACGATTCTGGAACCAGATCTAGACATGGGTGTTAGTTTGACGCGTGATACAGACTTTGTTGGAGTTGCGATACCTGGACTTCCTTCTCACCCAAAGCAACACGGCTCACGATATCCATACGTGTGGCCTTGTCGGGCTTCGAGTTCTTTGCATAGGCTTCCTCGAGGATCTTCTGGTCGTCGGGACTATTTCGCGTTTAGTCGGGTTTCGCGACTTTAGCGGTGACAGCGTGTGCATACCTTGTCCTTCTTCGCTTCTGTCGGGCCAAAGGCTTGTTGTCGACATTGGGAGGGCGGTTGTTGGCCAGAGTATCCGTCGAGTGGACCAGAAAAGGATAACTGTTGGCCGTCGCCTTCAGGACCAATGATGCCTCGGTCTCTGGCTGGGGTGCATATGGCGACTCGGACGTCGAAGACTCCCTTCGAACCATGGTCTCGTTAGTATGCTCTTCCATTGCTGACATGGACAGGATTGTTGGGCGAAGATGGCAGACAGTCTCGGTCGACGAGCTGACGCTGAACGGTGAAGGACGCGACGACGCGCTTGCCCATCCAATTCACGAGTCTGGAGAAAAGCCACCCGACCCACGCCAGTCCCACGGAATTTACTTGCTAAACTTCCTGCCCCTGCCTACCATCAGATGCCATCTATAATTTTGATCTTATACGCGAACTGACATCTATATTCTTTCCAAATCTCACTCGTCATTGCCCGTCGAACGCCGCTGCAACGCGAGTATATGGCTCAGTCCTGCTCGAGTCCGAGTCGTGTGCCCTATGCACGAGCGCGTCAAGTCATTCGCTCCTTCTCTGAGCGGACCTCCTGGGCCTGTTCATGTCATTCTCGAGAGTTCCATTGATTTTCGCACTTCTGTATCATCGCTTGACCACATTGATCCATCTCATCCATACTATCGTTCAATTCTATCCTATGCTGTGGCTCTGATACCGCGTAATCATTTGCTTTCCACCAAAACGCGAGAGCAGATCCAAACCTCGTGACCTGTGTTTCAACTTCCAACGGTCTCAGCTCACGGCCAATCATCCGAAGCTCTATTCACGACTACACCTCCATCGATCTGTCTACTTGTTGATACATTGCAGTATCGCTTACATGCCAGTACTGTCGAGAGTGATCACGAATATAACCCATGGTCTCGATGATACACAAAATTATCTTCTGTGCTCAGTTTGGAATTGAAACAACACACGGGTGTCCGCTTTCGTTTTGGTTTGCTGACCAAATTCGCATTGGTTGACAACCAGGTGTATTTAACCACACTCGCTCTCACAACCAGTGTAATCATAGGAGACTCGTCGGAAATAACTAATGGCACGAGAATTGCGAGCATAATCCAAGCCTAGTACCAATTATTGTTTCGAAAGAACTCGTTGGCGGTGCAACCCTGGTCGAAGTCTGGATAACACCTGACATGATCATGACCACATCAAGGCAATAGGTACGTACACACGCCCACGTCGTCACTACTCATCATTTTCAACACCAAATGGGCTAGACCAGAACACTACGTTTTGTTCAGGGGCCAGTCTTTAAGGGTTCCCCGGGATCCATATCGTGCCCCCAGATCCTTACGTCGCCCAAGGGGTCTGACCGAAATACCATGCGGACCAAAGACGACAATACACCTGAGGCATTGCGGGATACCCACTACCCCAGCTTCGAGTCCCTGACAAGAACTGCTGTCGGGAGGTGCCAGACCCCTGATCGACTCGATGGTTCATCACGAAGGCTGCAATGATTGGCCAGGTTGTTCACCTGATCTTCCAACCGTATACTGCTTCTCGAGGCGTATAACACTCATGTCGTAGTCTTATCGACAGTCTTCAAGCTGCCTTAATTCGATACGCGATTTTGCTGTATGAGGCATGGATTTGCTAAAGTAGCCTACGACAGCTATCATCAGATGCGCAGCTTCGAATGGTTCGACTACTTGATTCTCCTTCTCTCAATGTGTATCCCGAGATACATTCACAGCACTACAAGCTCCTAGAATCGATGCACTGTCTACGAAAAAGATCACTTGAAGGAGAGCAGCATTGAAAATGTGAGTATACACCTACCAAAACGGGCAAAATGTTGCCGAGGGGATGCGCAACTTCCGAATATCAAGTCCAGGTGAGTGTTGGTTCTATTGCTACAATTGCGTCATTTTTTCCTTGGAACAACCCAAGAGCACCTACTCGAAAACAGCTTGTATCAAGTAGAGCCGACTGCAGGCCGTTGATCGCAATGTTGATGTGCGAGGTGACTGAATCCTCCATCGCGAATTTTGCAGGGCTTGCAAGAGTTGCGACTCCGATGCAGTGGAGCCGCAACGCCTTGGCTTCACCACGAACGTCGACAAAATTGGTATTCACGATGGATCGGATGATGCTATGGTGTGCACAGTCCGCCTGTCGCATCCTGGTATTCGACGAGTTTCTGATTTTTGAAAATTGCACGCAGTTGATGCTGACGCCCCACTACATGATGTAAGTCGGCGTCATAACAACTTTTTGCAATTGAGCTCGACAACGAGTTCAAATATGAGCTCTCTCGCATGCTCTGAGGTCTTCTTTGTTATTCATCTCACATCTCAAACGATTTACAAATCTACAATCCATCCACTAAACTACTCCTTTCCAACTTTACCACCACCACAACACCATCAACATGTCCGGTACCGAGCAGACTTTCCACTACACCAAGGAGGACGTCCGCAAGATGGAGCAGCGTGACTCCAAGGCCCACGGCGGTAACGTCGCTGCCGACTCCAACGCTGCTGCCATGCAGGTTAGTCATCTCATGTGGACCATATACAAGAATATCTACTAACATATCCTCAGTCCATCGTCGACCAGGCCGACCAGAACAAGGCCGACCTCATTGAGGAGCGCCGCAGCAACCTCCCCAAGCCTGAGGCTCCTCCCGCCAAGTCCGACTTCAACTCCAAGGACCCCAGCACTGTCGATGTCGGCTCTGGCCGTTTCTCCGAGGGCATCTCTCACGGTAACGACGCTCTCCGCGAGCCTGCCACTGGTGACAGCACTGCCCGCAGCGCTGATGCCACCCTCGGTGAGGGTGTTGGCCGTGAGGGCAAGGATGGTCTCTCTGGCATCCCCAACGACGCTGTCACCCGCGAGGCCAAGGGCAAGGCCGGTCTTTCCGACACCACCGGCAAGGACTACGGTTACCCCAAGAACGACCCCTCCAACGCCTCGTAAATTGGCTTGATTCTTTGACGACTTTCCATTTTTCAAAGATGCAGCCTTCTCGATCTCTCCTGGCGCAGGGCGCTTTAAGATCAATTGGCTTGCAATGAGGGAATGAACTTTTTTATGTACTTTTATCTACACCATACCTCCTTGCGAACGAGCGCGCAAGGCATTCTATTGGATCCGTCTTACAGCATGGCCAATTAATCATGAATGAGCATTTCAGCAATGCTTGGGAAATGAAAAATGAATTCCAACGTACCAACTCTTCTGAAAAATTTCCGATCGTGTTTATCCTGCTCGTGTGACGTGCGTGCTTTCTTGTGGAGCCTCAATTTCTTGACAGAAGATCAACTCAAGCATTTACTTGACTGGGCAGCGAGATAGGTTTCCCACCTCAACAAACGATTGAGGCTCAACGTTCTTCCCAAGTCAATTCTCTGCAACCCGAGAGAAGTGGAGTGTTCGCACGAGGTTTGCAACACGTTTTTTTGCGGCGAACTTAACGTTTCGGAAGTGGGCGGAGTGGGTCCGAAGGAGGCTCTTGGGTGTTTATTCGAACCACAAGCATCGAGTAAGTTCTAGCGACAGCCACGAGACCCGCAACTTCCTGTCCTTTTATTGCAGGTATGAAGAATGTCCCAGATAGTCAGTCCGATGAAGTGCCACTCTTTCCAAGAGATACCCATGTCATGTGTAGAGGTGCGGGGCACTTTACAAGGTTTAGGAGGGGTTGAGGCTCCGGTGATGTAAGAACGATCACGATCAGCTTGTAGCACATGTCGCGAGAAAAAGTGCCAATCGCATGGGTTTGAACTTTCCGGAAGGATGGCGAAGAGAGCTACCTGGCTACGTCGCCATGATGATACCTCGAAGATGAGGTAGCTGAGGGAGCTCTCATGAGAAGCTCTCAGGAACAAAAAGGCAGCAAAGTGAAGCTATTCTCTCTCATCTCTATTTCACACAAAACAACTGTTCAACAATCTATCAAGAACCTTTTCTACACACACAATATCGAATCATGTCTTCCCAAGGAACAAAGGTACAATTTTCCCCTCCTCTGCTCACCCCTCCTCCCAAGCCCAACTTTCTAACGTCCCTTCTCACAGGTCACCAACGACCCCCAAGGTACTTCTCACCCCAAAGTCGAGTCTGCAGGCACAATCACCTCAGACTCTCTGGCCGCCGAATCGCTTTCCTCTCACGGTTCCTTCGGCGGAGAGGGTAGCCACGCAGCAGCCTCCTCCCAACCCTCTGCCTCCTCCACCACAAACAACAGCGACACCTCTGGCGCTAGAGTGCTGCAAGCAGCTCCAGACGCAGAAGCCAGACAAGCACTCGAAGGCTGGAACGAAGAAGCACAACTCAACTCCGCCAGAGGGATTGTGGGGAATGGTGCTGGTGATGGGCCTGCTGCCACATCTTCCTACCTGGCCTCTGCCTCCAGCAACACTTCCACAGGATCTCAGGCTAATTCATCGGGAGTTCCAGGCTCAGCTCAACACCCCCATGGCAAAAACATCACCGAAGGCAATATTGATGCCTCTGCGCCTAATGCAAGCTTCACCACTGATATCGGTGGTAAGAATGATCCTGGCCGTCAGGCTGTGAATGATTTGGCGAGGAATGCGCAGCAGAGTGCTGGTGATGCTGGTATTCCCAAGGATAAGGGTGTGAGCAATGATGGGCAGTTTGATGTGTTGAAGGATGCTTCTGCTTAAGATGAGAATGAGTTGAGATGAGAATTTATGATCGACCGTTTTTATGATGAGCAGGGCACTGGTGGCTCTGTTGATGGAAAGGGGGCTTGATGCCTCGTATGGATGTATCTTTTAGTTTTGTCCGATCTTATGAAACACACATTCAAACCTGTATTTCATCTCTGTTGGGTGTTGAGTGATTGGTTCCATGGTATTTGTGCAGAAAGTCTCACACACGTTCGAAGCTGCAGTTAGCAAGCATACTGCAGCGCGGGGAGATGGTGTTGTCCAGAGGCGGCAACCTTGGCTCAAAGTTCTGTCACGCAGCAAATTCTTTTTGGATAGGTGAAATCGTGCAAGAAAGATGTCATGACGGTCGTCAATTGTGGTATGGGTTCTCCTCTGCTGTCCAATGTTGTTCTATATACATTAGCAGATTTTTATACAGCTTTGTAGGGAGAATTTTGCAGCGAGCCGATGTCCACTTCTCAAGGGCCGGCCTTGCAGCAGTCGAGGAGAGTGGTGTTGACACGGTCCGATCTGCCTTCGCGAGGCATGCTCGAGCTGAAATGGCGGTGCAGCTCCATCTGTTTCTTCTTCGTAATCAGATGATAAAGATGCTCACGCCTCGACCTTGAGTTTCTTCATAGCCTCGAGCGCATCAGCACCATCATCATCTTCGTCAACAAACGCCCTAGTCGCAATACCACTCTCCCAAAGCTCTCTCCCCGTCATCTTTTTCTCCTCCTTTCCACCCTTTTTCTTCTTTTCCTCAGCCTCCCTCTGTTCCTCTGCCTTTTTCTTTGCTTCTGCCATTTCCTCTTTGAACCTTCTGCTCCAGTCTAGATATGTCTCGATGGTG
>Ga0268251_10000483_pt1 | contig 12638 bp, 14 predicted proteins | sample AgamicAsMae_FD_200527 | JGI IMG/M metagenome (GOLD analysis project Ga0268251, IMG submission 200527) | Agave microbial communities from Guanajuato, Mexico - As.Ma.e (v2) (version 2) | ecosystem: Host-associated > Plants > Phyllosphere > Phylloplane/Leaf | place: Guanajuato, Mexico | collected...
TTTCGATGGGTGCAAAGTTCCTCACATGCCCTTGTGAGATAGACGATTCACTCGACCGTCTCAAACCAACACTTTCACTTGTCAACTGAAAGCGTCACTTTCGACTCTTCTCCTCTCTTCCATCCTTCTCCTCCAACTCTTCTTGACCATCCTTCTTCCAACCTTGCTCGACCATTCTTCTTGCAAGCAATCCACTTACCACATCTTCAACCACAACATCATCGATCAACTCCAACATGGCACCTAACACGACCCTTTCCGCGCGCGATGTTGAGGTTGTCGCAGCTGCCTTTCAGTGCCTGAAGACTCCTCCCGAGGTAAGACTCTCTGCTCTCTTTGTCTCGTTTTCTCCTCATTCTACTCATTGTGCATCATTCTTCTGCCTCTCATATAGACATTCTTTCATTGCACGATTGACCGTTCATCCCTTTCTATGTGCGAAGATATACCACGTGTCCAGCTAAAGAAATGCACTGTTCCTTCCATAGCTGGGAAGCTATCCACGGAGGGTAGTGATATTATTTACTCTCTTTGGACTTTGCTACCCATCTAGAAAGAACGATGCATTTCTATATCTACCCGGGTGACAAGTCTTTGCACATGGGGAGCACACTAGCTCAACTTCTATCCTTCCAACTCGTTCTGAACAAACAAAGCTGACCGTAGCAACCTCAAAATCAGATCGACTACGAGAAACTGGCCGAAAAGGCTGGCTACAAGAATGCTTCCTCAGCTCGCGCTTGCTTCCAGGACATCAAGAAGAAACTGCGTATCAGTGCTGGCAGTAACACTGGTATGTCACATTCCGTTTGTGGATACTTACGATCGCTCTTTCTCTAACATTCTCAAAGCCACCCCTGCTGCTACCAAAAAAGCTCCCAACGCCAGAAAGCGCAAACCACTCTCTTCACCCCCTGACTCCTACTCCGCCACTCTCGCCAGCTCCTCTCCCACCGGCGACTCCAACAACGAAACCAATACTCGTCCAACCAAGAAGCTCAAGGTCATCAAAGCCAAGCCTACTGCTTCCAGAGCAAAGAAACCCAAGATCAGCACTCCAGAGACCGAAGAAGACATCATCAATGCCAAAGCCATTGCAGCTGGTAGAGCTAGATATGCTGCCGATAAGCTCGCTGCTAAGATCAAGAAGGAGGACGGAGAAGAAGAAGAAGAACATCCTGTTGCTGATGACGCAGAGGGTGAGGACGAATGGCCTGTGGGCATGAATGTTGACTCTGGAGAAGATGAGGGATTGACTGCGTTTGAATTGGTCAAGAACGAGGTCTTTGGCGAGGGCGTTGAGATTTGAGTGAGAGAGAGACAGCGAGTCGAGATGATATGATATGAGATGACCGAGAGACGCGAATGGGATTGTAGTAACACGGGAAGAAGAATATCGTGGGTCTTTTTATCTTCGAAAGGGAGTTTGATTCTTACTCAAGCGAAAACAAATGCAGACCAACGAATTTTCTGTTTCATCTTGCCTTCCCCTGACTCAAGTCTCACAAAAAGCACTTCCTTACTGCTGAGGTCCGAAGACTTGAATGACCAACTGCTTTTTGTTGACTGCACACGGAGCAAGTTAGCAAAGAACGTGACTGTGGTGCCAGTAGAAAAACCTACTCTTGCCCATGGCATTCCTAGGAATACTCTCGACCACTTTCAAGTCTTGAGGGATCTTGAACGCAGCCATCTTATCCTTCAAGCCCCTCCTCAGATCCATAGCACCGAAAGGCTTTCCATTTTTTCCAGCAGTCTTGCCTTCTTTGCTCAGCACAACAACTGCAGCGACTTTCTGACCCCATGTCTCGGAAGGCAAGCCTACTACAGCACATTCGGAGATGGCAGGAATGGACAGCATCTCCCTCTCTACCTCTAGGGCCGACACTTTCTCTCCGCCAACTTTAATTATATCAGCTGAGAGACGACCGAGAATAAAGTACATGGGTCCCTGTGCCCATTCTCCTGAAACGCCCTTACCCGCAGAAGGGACGTTCCTTCGTACGGCTACATCGCCAGTCTTGAAGTAGCCGTCTTCCGTGAACTCCTTTGCGGTGGCTGATGGGTTGTTCCAGTACTCCTTGAAGATGGTGGGCCCACGCAACTGGATCTCACCGCTACGTTCCTTGCCATTGGCGTCGAGCTCCTGTCCAGGCTCAATGATGGTCTTTGTATCAAGGTCGACGAGGCGGGCTTCGACAGATGGAAGTGGCCAACCCACGCTTCCGTCTACACGGTCCTCGTTTGCAAGACCGCATGAAAGAGCCATGCCTACTTCCGTCATACCGTAGCGTTCGAGAAGTACGTTTCCGTTGCTTAAATCTGACCATGCTTGTTTCGTAGGAGTGGGTAGAGCTGCCGAGCCACTGATGTTCAAGCGCATGTTCCCCGGATGAAGAGCCTCTTTCGTCGCGGTCTGCATATCCGGACTGAGAGTGTTGTGTGACTGTAACAGTCTGTTGTATATTGTGGGTACGACAGTAAAGAAGGTGATGGGCTTTTTCGTCTGCCCGGATGAGGTCGAGAGGAACGGGGCGGCAAGACGCGACCAGACCGAGTCAACGGTGAAGGGAAAGAGGAACTCGATGGTGCTGCCGGCAAGCAGTGGGGTCAGGAGGGCATTGACTGTGCCATGGATGTGGTGGAGAGGCAGGACGTGGAGGAAGTGATCGGTAGGTGAGTAGTGCCATGCTTCAGAGAGGGATTTTGCCTGGGCCATGAGAGTAGATTGTGGGAGCAGTACTCCTTTCTGCTGCTTGTCAGGACTTCTCTTCGCTTGTGCCAGTTGACAAGACTCACAGGTCGATTGGTCGTGCCGCTGGTGTACAACATCATACCGCCCTTGTACTCTTCCATAACTTCAAGCACGACGTCTTCCTTGGATTTACTGCCTTCAGCAATCTTTGCCCAGCGCGAAAGGATAGGCTTCTTCTCCAGCTTGCCGTTCAGGACATCGTCGGCCTTGGTCGCGAACTTGGGGGAAGTCGCCAGCATGAGCGCACCACTCTGATCGAGGATATATCTCAACTCTCCAGAGGGGAAGGCAGGCGAGAGCGGTACGGCAATAGCATTGGTACCTAGGATGGCGAGTAGCGTCACTGTTTGACCACATACCTCAGCAAATGCATCTCACTCAGATCAAGCAGCAAGGAAGCAGGCAAAGAGAAACAACAGAAACAAGGAGACAAGGAATTGAGAGCAAAGCGCACCTACATAGTCATAGCTGTTCTCTACCAAAAAAGCGATGCGCTCGCCTTGCAACGCTTCAGTATCTCTACCAGCATCGTTGGCAAGTCGTTGTTTGGCAATTGCGACGTCTTCCAGAAGTGAGCCATAGCTGAATCGGCGACCTGACAAGGAATGGATCACGGCCGAGCTCTCCGGATCGTGTGACTTGATTGCTTCGAATAGAGGTGTACGCGGCAGGCTAGCCAATCTGCCGGTTGTGATGCTCCTGCTATTCTGTCCGGTGCAGCGAAAAGCAGCTGACGACCACGTGGGCCGGCGTGATAGCAATTGCAGACACCTCTTGAACAAGCTCATGGGTAGTACAAGGTGGAGACAGTACCGCAACGATATTTCCCAGTCTGTCGCGAGTAGAAAGTGAGCAAGAGCTTTGACGCACGTTTGCACTTTCCTCCGGCGTTTGCGGATTTTGGGAGATTATTCATACATATTTATACAGAGGTTTGGGTCAACTTGTTCAAGGCAACCCTGACGGATATCGATGTCTTGTTACAGCTACTTCGAGTCCCAGCCCCAAGCTCTCTTGATGGTATCTCCGACGGTTTCTCTGCCGCGTTCCCTTCTGCTTTCGCGCACCTTCTTCTCTGCTTCATAGTGCTCATGGACGACAGCGGCATACTCTGCATTTGCTCTTGCCTCGGCAGCCATGAGCTGAATTTCAAGCTCACGCTCGGCACCCTTCTTATCCGCTAGGGACTGCTCAATAGCTTTGCGCTTTTCTCCCGTGTACATGTCCAATCCTTCTCTTGTTTCCTGGGGTTGTGCATCCGGTTGTCGCACTCCCAGGATCTCGGTGGTTGACGTGCTTGTGATGAGCGGCTTGAACTCTGGTGCGGGTAAATTCTTCTCCTCGGCCTCTTTCATGGCCTTCTCGCGATCCAACATTTCGTGATATAGTTTGTCTGCATGCATTTGAATGCGCTCTTCCTCGTCGACGGTGCGTTGCATGCTCATGTATCCCAAAGCCTTGAGAAAACGCGCCTGCATAGTGTAGCAGCGGTTGAATGCGCGGGTGGGCTCCTTGCAGAGTAAGAATTTTGCTTTGATGCCGCCGTTCTCGAAACATTCGTGCTCGGCCCATTGTTCCATTGCGCAGTTCTCGAGTGCTGCTCGGGCGACTCTGGCCTTGCGGTCGTTGTATGTGTCGATGACATCGGATAGTTGTTCACTCTCGCTGCGACCGGCTTGCTCGATTTGTTCTTGCGAACGGTAGTTCTTCCAGAGGTGGGCGTATCTGCCATCTTGGAAAAGTGATTGCGGCGGTGCTGCGTTCTCGTCTGTCTGGGATTGTGTGGGTTGCGATGGTTGGTCTTCGGTGATGCCAATCTGTGAGCGATATGAAGGACCCTCTTGTGGTAGTTGTGTGGGCTGCTGCTGCTGTTGTTGCTGTCGCGTCTTCGATTCTTTGTCCAGAAACTCTCGTAGCGACGGGTCCAGATTGTTCAGGGCATCTTTGCTGTCGCTGTTGCTTTTGTTTCCCCAAAACCAGCTCATTTTGTCATGAATATATTAGTTGTGTAGGAAGGTGTGACGGAGATGGTTTGCGGCCAACGAAGGAAGTTGCCGCGCTCGACCGCGTCTCTCTTCCCGCCGACCTCCTCCCTCCGAACATGACTGTAACACTACACGCTTATTCTTGATGTCAAATCTCGAAGCTATCACTTTGGGATCATCTGCGACATGATTGACACAGAGGATATTCTGATCTAGACAAAATGTCTTCCCTTTACCCTTGGAGGGTAAAGAAGAAGAGACCGCCCTCCGAGCCTGGGATCAGCAACATTGCCTTTGATTCTTGACTACGACAGTGCTCATCCCAGCCTCCTGTAGTCTTGCAGGTCACTAAGGCTCTTATGATATGGGACTTTGAATATGCACGACTTGACTGACAAAACGTAACATTCTGGAATCTGGTTGGAAACATCGATAACATTCTGATTTCTGCATACTCGCACCAAAGGCTATCTGAACGAGTGACAAGAATGTTAAATTTCATCACAAACACTCCATTTTCAAACGAATGTGGGGATTGTTGTCGTCTTCCCGGTCGTAGTCGGGAGTTGAGAGCCCGTCTTACTCGGTCGTCTTTAGTAAAAGGTCCTGCCCTCTACTGAGACTTGTAGGTGGAGCCAATGGCTCCGAACTTGACGTTGCTGAAGGTGACAGCAGCGTTGGCCTGTTGAGACTCGACGTCGCTGGGCTTGCCAGAGGTGGTGGCGCAAGTGCCACGAGCAGCACCGACCTTGTTGGAGCCAACGGGGTAGGTAGAGTCGAGCCAAAGCATGTTGGCAGTGTGGTCATCCCAAACACTGAACACTAGAGCCATACCAGCATCGAGATCCTTACCGAATCCAGCAAGACCGCCCTTCTGGGAGAACGAGTCGGGGTCACCAGTGGTAGCCTTTTGCTCCTTGCAGAACTTGTCGGTGATCTGGTTGGTCTTTGTGATGCCCGAAACGTTGGTGTCGGCCTGCTGGATGACCTTGCCGTTCTGCACGTAGATGCGGCGGATGGCGCTGAGGGTACCAGTGGCGGTGTTGTCTGAAGTACTGTGGAAGAACTGTCAGCGAAGTGCAACACGAAGGACATTCTCTGGACAGCTTACATGAATTGGGTGACAACCGTCATCTTGGACTTAGAGTCAACAGTCTTACCGGGGCCGAAGAAGTTTTGAGCTCCGAATCTGTAAGGGTTGAGATCACAGCCATCCTTGTCGCAGTAGCCGTCGTAGCGAGATTCGCCAGAACCGCAGGTGGTGTTGCCAGTGCAAGGGCCGTTGGTAGAGCAAGGGTGGGGAGTGAGGGCAGTCGAAATCGAGTTCTGAGAGAAATGGTCAGTAAATCAACCGGGGTGAGGCTGACACGCGCACTACTTACAGCCTCCCAGATATCCATCTCAGCACAGCATGAACCGCTGTTTCCGGTTCCAGAGTTGGGGTCTCCACTTGCTGGGGTCCATCCCTCAACGTTCGCCTGTACAGTAGGTCAGCTTGAGGCCTAACAAAGACGAAGAGTTGTCTGCTTACCTTGCCGGCAATGAACTTGAGATCTCTGGGGCATTGAGCGTCACAGTAACCTGTTCCATAAGGTGCTCCAGCCTTGTTGGTAGGGTACTTGGCAAGACCACCATCGGCATCCATCTTGACAAAGTACAAGGCACCGTTGATACCACAGCCTGGAAGATGGGTCAGCTCGCATGTTCGATCCCAAATTCTCGAATCTAGGATACTTACCAAGGCCCGAGACGTCAACGTCAAAGGTGAATTCCTGGTTCTTCAGCTTGAACAATTCGTACTTGTTGCCGTTGATCAAGTAGACACGAGATCCGATGTTGTTACCCTGTTTGAGCTTCAAGCTGACAGAGTTGCCGCTGGCCTGGATACCGTAGGTACCAGAGTAGTCTGCAAGAGAGAATGTGGTAAGTCGATATCATCCAGCCAAGTGATATATTGATCACTTACCTGCTCCATCAAGAGCGCAGTTGGCAGCACATTGCACGTTGTTGGGGCAGAGTGTCTTGTCAAAGGTGTTGCCGGTGTAGCAGTTGGTGTATCCGCTGGTCGAGTGTAACCAGCGCCAGTTGGCGTCAAGAACAATGTTGGTGTTCACTGTCGAGCATTGGCCTCCAGCAGTACACTTCTGGTAGCTCATGGGAGGATGGGTCTCAGCAGTAGAGGTTCCAGCCTGCTGTCCGAGAACGCCATGGCCCAAAGCCAAGAGGGCCGCTAGAGTAGAGGCAGAGATCATTGTGATGGATAAGAGAGGATTCGATGGTAAGAAGAGAGCTGAGGAGATGTCTGATCTGAGTGTTTCATGGCGGTGGGTTTCTCATATTTATATTCGAAGCTCCTGTTGTTGCTGACCGCTGAACGAGCAGCGCATCGCCTCCTGTCTACCCGAGGAAACCATTACCAAATACCTTCTCTACACACCGGCTGCTGGTAGTAGTCCAGTTGAAGCATAGATGACCGTGTCGTCGCTCAGGTTTCCCTCATCAGCGTGCTTGCATACCTGCGAGTCTCCGTATCCGCATGTGTGCTCGCTTGCAACGTTCCAGGGCAGAGGATGGAAGATGACCAGGTGACTAGGTTTACTGGTTAGCATAACATCAGATCAATCTATTCGAGGATTTATCCGTTTCGGCTGCGAGAGGGTTCAGGGAAGGTGGTGAAATTAAGGCCTTGCATAAGCTTCCCCTCGTTTGCGTCCCGCCCCGCAAACATGCACCCCGGACGCCTTGGGCACCAATCGTTCGAGGGAGATGAGGGCTTAACCTCCGATGGAAAGTACAAAGGAGAAGGTGTCCGAGTATATTGACTACATCGTATGTTGTTGGCTCTATACCAGGTCCAGACCCCTCCACATGATCCAGCGTAGTAACGGGCCGGAGCACCGAGGGCTGATTATGAGGGAAAGCAGGGTTATGAATGATGGACATCAAGCCCCTCAACACACAGTGGCAAAGCCATAGTTACGTCCTTAACGTCCAGGAGGAGCCTCGCTTGGATCATGTCTCCTCCGTGGCCAAGACAATCTAGGCAATGGAACTCGAGTGGAAGGGCGGACCGGCTCGCCATTAGTATAGTTCCTGCGGTCTACTGCTACTCGCCACTCATCAGCTAGAATAGTAGTCTGCCTGTGGATCTTGAGAATGTTAGAATTCTTCCGGCCAAGCCCTATCAGCAAGACCTCCTCCTCTTGATCACTTTACCCCTGCCCTGATTCTCCGCCAATTGTCCAGAGCCGGTAATAAATCGTCACCGCGCCAGTGACCCTCCGTCGAAGTGAAAACAGAACTTGCGAAGAGCAGGGCTCAGAGTCGAGCTGTGGATGAAACGTGGCTGCATCTCGTGTGTCACCTTGTCCATGCGGCCGTACCCATGACAAGTCATGCGAAGTCTTGCATGCATACCAAGAACCATGCTTATATCAATAAGCAGGGTATGCAGTGGGTACCTGACATATTTGTCGATCATCCAGACTACACTCTCTCTCCGTCTCAGGATCCGTAATGCATGTAGCTGTCAAAATGCACAGTAGTCTCGAGAGATATATGCTCTCCAATGAGAAGCGATGTCACGTCGGGTCTCTTTGGACAGATCTCGATTTCGAAAACAATCATGCATTTCTATAGTGGAAATCCTGCTATATAGCTTCGTGGTAGGAGTGTGAGAGTCATGGGCATTGGCATATGGAGAGGTTCAACCCCCACGTGATGGTAACTTCTCGCGTGGAAGAATACTCCGGTTCCAACTTAGAGCATGACGCTTGGATACGACGATGCATGATCACAGTCCTACACCGGCACTACATACTGATTGACTTATCCTATAGCGGCAAGATAAGACGCTGCTTGGAGTATCACTTGAAGGATGTTGGAACCTTCTGAACCGCACACTTGGTCAGGCTGGATCTGAAGATTGAATTCATTGGCTGTTATTAGACTGCAGGAAGAGGTAAAAGCAAGGCACAAGATATGAGAGGTCAATTGAGAGAACGACAGACAAGTGGATGAACAATAGCGAGCGAACGTGTTGGGGAGAAAATGAAACTCTCCTCTTCTCTGGAACAGTGACCTGGCTTTGTCCCCACCCTCGTCTCGGCCCATGTGCAGACACGCAGACTGCTATGGACATTCACAGCAGCTCCACCGAATAGGAAGCATACGTAAAGAGTGTGTTGAGGCCGGACATCCAAGCTCACAGCGCGATGTTGGCGTTCTTGAGTAATTGCTCGAAGTAAGCCTGGAACCAAGTGCCGGCTTCAGGAGCAGGCTTCAGAGCGTCCGCATAGCCGCAGTGAGCATCGTATCTGGGAGAAGTAGAGTCTGAGGTTCCATCGGATTCACCACCGGGCTTGACCCACACAAGGGCGTCAACCAGCGCATCACCAGTGTTTGTAGTTGGAGGAGTCCCAAAAGAGGTGTTTATGACGTTACACCAGTCACCTTGAGCTAGTTGAGATGTGGGTTGAGTACCTGAACGGCCTTGGTCAATGATGAAGTGTGCTGGGAAGCCTTGAGCTGTGAGGAGAGGAGCAAGAGCATTGACGTAACGCTGTTCATCGAAGTCTATACAGGAGCACAGTAAGCATGTTTCCAATCTGATTATGGTGGAATACCACGTACTGGGATTGCTCTGTGTGTACGAGGGAGCTGTGGCGAGCTGATAGGCGTTGTAGTTGGAAACATCGGTCGCAATGCCACGAAGAGCCTTCGGCTTTCCGGCGGCTGTATAAATACTTGCAAAGAGGTCAGCAGCTGGACCGATGTTGGCAGGCCATCCAAGCCATCCACCGTGTCCTCCATCTAGGTACATCGCGACGTTGTCAAAGTTCAGCGTCTTGATTGCGTATTCGACACCACCTGGACAAGTCAGCTTCACATCCGTCGACGAGCAACCGTTCGAACATACTGATGTAGGCATCATGCGCTTCCTGACATTTGGCGACATTTGAGTTGGTAACCAAGTTTCCAAGACTGTCAGGTTCGATGATAAGGGCGACCTTGGTCGAGGAGTGCTTCTTGAGGATAGCAGCGATCGAGTCGATGTATGCCTTGTACTTGGTGAGACCATCGTTGGCAACAGTCAACTCTCCGTTGGAAGCAAGGGCGGCACAATCACGGTTGGGCAGGTCATAAACTACAAATGCTCCAATGATCTCGGGACTTGCGCCAGCAGCATTCTTCTTCTCGATATCAGAGAGATAAGTATCCACAGTAGGTACTTTGGCGGCGGTGTCGCTGGTATTGTCAGTATCATTCGAAATGAGGCTTCGGTAATTAGACTCACAGCCAAACAAAGGTTCCAATCTTTGCAACCGCACTGGCCTTGGCTCTGAGACTGCTTGGAAGAGCTGGAATGGCAGCAGCAATCTCGGAGGCGTAGTAGGGGTTCGCGTAGATTTGTCTGCCAGCGAAAATGTTTCCAGCAACATTGGTAGAACCAGCAGCTGAGGTAGTGGGCGTAGTGGCAGTTCCTGTGCGGGACGTGATCAAAGTGGTGCCAGCACCAGAGGTCGTAGTGGTGGTTCTTGCAGAGGTCGTGACTGGCTTTGTCGAGGTAGTAGCTGGTGCAGCTGTGCCAGAAACACACTGGAAGTAGTCTGGAGAACAGTCAATGCCTGATCAACCTGATAGGGACCTCACAGTTCTTACAAGGGTTGACGGTGGAGCAGGACAAGCCCGAATCACAAGTGCCACTGCCAGACCAGTTTTGGCCACCGCACTGTCCATAAATGGAGATGCCGAGTGCGGATGGAATGAATGCAAGCAGAAGAGCGGGAATCATCTTTGTAGACTGTGAGAAAGATTGTCCTTGATCTTACCTACCAGCGCTTCGATGGGTCTTTATAGTGTTTCCAACCTCAATCGAACACGTCAAGGAATGGATAAAATGAATTGTACACTGCTCGTACATCCGAACGTCTACATCCAAGCGAAGTGGTCTAGAACTCATCCGAAAGATATTGTAGACTTGTTTGTCGAACGTGCATACTAGCGAAGCTTGACACCATGCAACTCGTGGAAACGATGCATCTAAGCCTCTGGCTTCTCATTCAGCAGTTCAAAACATTTAGCCGCTGGTGGGAGCGTGCAGGAACGTCAAGGCGTGCTCCCATGGCGCTGGCAAGAAGCCTTTGTTCTTCCTACTCGTATATGTTCTAGAGGCTTGAACAGACTCACATGGGGCACGACGCTAGGAGACTCCGAAGGGCTGTCGCCAGGGCGCGGTGCAGCAGAGCAGGAACGGTGCATGCAGATAATGTGCTCGGTTAAGCATTTGTACACTCTCTAAACTCAGGCTATACTTCCAGTGAGGCTCAAGAACAAAATCGGACGTCGACATGCAGGATGCTGCAGTCAAGAAATTACGGGGTTGCGGGGGTGTGTTTGAGCCTTCGAAGTTTGACGAGATGAAGTCCAAGATGCACAAGGATGGCATGAATACCGACGGGAAGACTTCGGCCTTTGTGGCTGTCGGCTGGGAGCGGATCAGATTAATTATACCACTCCATCACTTGACGATTTCCCACGAATGGCAGTATGCTGGGCAGGTTCATCTACGCGACAGATGACCTAGTCATTCTCGAGAAGAAGGACACCTCGACCACAGTCTGTACTACACCAGCTGACAGGGTGTTGCGCCATGCTCCGGCAAACCTCACGCTAGCCTTATGATCACCATCGTCTCGTACACTGATCTCGAAGTCAATAGGCAGCGACAGATGAATGTTACGTCCGTACTCCGTGTATGGACCTACAATAGATGAACCCTTCGTCTCTACGGCCCGCCAAGCCGATATCCAAGTATCGTTTAGCCAAAATTCATTGCCATGAGGTCAAACTCCAAGCATCGCTCAATCAAGAGAAAAAGTCCTGCGGCAGAGTTCCCAAATATGAGGCTGCGAAGGAGGTGAAAGCTTTTTCGGATCAGTAGTCTGCAAAGAATACAGATGGCTGGCTCGTGGAGCGTGGCATTGGCTTCTGTAAGAATTAGGTAGCAGATGCTCTAACGATATCTTACACCTCTGTTAGCTCCTTGTCCTTCACGACTTTGGGTCCCTCGATCTTCTTGATCTTTCTTCCCTCCCACCAGCACATCAAACCACCAAACATGCTTACTGCGCATCCCAGACCAATGAACAAGCCCGCTCCCCATGTTGGACGATCAATGCGGTTGTAAGCCCACATCATGTACGCCATTCCGACTTGTAAAAGCGTGTTCAACACCATCATCCATACCACAAAATCCATTTTCCACGACGCTGTAGGAGGTGCTCTCTCTCCTGAGAACGTTTTTCGTCGGATCAGTGTCGGGTCCACGCCGGGCTCTTCGTGTTCTAGCAGATCACCTTCTCGTAGACGGAACCAGCTCACATTCCTCGCAGCCAGTCTTCTGATGGCTTTGGAACTTCTCTCCGATTGACGCCCAAAGCGCCACACACATAGCCACCACAGGTCTCTAAACCTCCAGGGTGCAAGCCCCCAAGCCGTTAAGCAGAACAGCGCGTTCAAGATCTGTGAGTCAATCTCAATCCAGATTTTGCGAGGCGAGGAATCTGCGTCGCCGCCATCGGGATGGTTCATGGCGGGTGCAGCCTTGAGAATCAAGAAGAAGAGCATAGCGCCCCAAGCCACAACATTCAGGCCGTACAATGTGATAAGGAATCCAGTCGGAGTTTTGAAAAAACGCCAAAAGGCGACAAGGCCGGTGATGATGGTTTGCTTCCATGTCTTGGGCGTCTCTGGATCTGTTGTAGCATCGATGGAGCTTTCGATAAGGGGCTCCAACGATTTCTCTTTGGGAGTAGCCAAAGATGACTCGGGTGAGATGTTTGGCAATGTCACTGCTCGTTTGTTGTCGCCAGGCTTTGGAGTTGCAAGCCTCGTCG
>Ga0268251_10000485_pt1 | contig 12559 bp, 10 predicted proteins | sample AgamicAsMae_FD_200527 | JGI IMG/M metagenome (GOLD analysis project Ga0268251, IMG submission 200527) | Agave microbial communities from Guanajuato, Mexico - As.Ma.e (v2) (version 2) | ecosystem: Host-associated > Plants > Phyllosphere > Phylloplane/Leaf | place: Guanajuato, Mexico | collected...
TCAGATGTGTATAAGAGACAGGTGTACCCTTGGCATATATTTCAAAAGAATTACTGGTTATGCACAAACTGAACATTGGCATTCGCCAGGCTCCACGTGCTATTAGACCGCCGCACAAAGTGGAAGATTCGATCTCTCAAAGTTCGATGACAACCTCTGCCTTCCAGCAAACCCCAGGTGCTTTCTCGATCTACGCCGAGGGAGGCCGCTCATCCGTGCGATTCAATGCGCCAGCTTCAGATGAGGCAGCTGATGTCTCTGAGGATAGCGAGACAATGGACACAACTATCGAAATTGAAGTCACTCCGATAAAGCTACAGCTAGATGCTGGTATCATTCGTTCGTTCATTACGTTAGCAGAGACCGTGAAAGGTCCTGGCCAAACCCCAGCATCGAGCAGAAGCTCTGACCAGAAGGACTCAGATGTTGATCAGAACTTACCAGGGCTTTCTTTGCAGCTGGAATCTTTCTCCATGTCTCTCTTCGAAGATTTGCCGGAGGCATCAGCAGAACTTTTTGATTTGTCTGCATGGCGTCCTGGACCATATCCGGCTCATGAGAAGAGGGCATTGCTGCAGTTTGAGCTACAACGCATCGATCTAGAAATCAGCAACCATCCTCCACCCGCAGAAGTCGGTCTGAAAATCGGAAATCTTATATTCACAGCCGGAAGCAACATCATATTCTCATTCGATACCACGAAGCAGCAGTCTGAAAAAAGGAGTGCTCGTAATGCGATCACCGTTACCTCTGTCACAAGAACGACAATACAGGGACAAGGCGTCAGAAGGATCGAAGCCGACTTACTTCCTCTTCATGTCGACCTCGATCTGGTAAAGTTTGACGAAGACTTCGAGACATTAGGTGGGATGATTGGTATCGTCGAGATGAGCTCCTCTTTGTTGTCGAGCGGATACTTTGCCAAAAAGCAAGAAGTTTCAGCCCCGCCGCGTAGGGGCGTCCGCTTCCGAGAACCACTGCCAGACGTGAGCGCTGCGCCTGAGATCAAGTTCGGCGTGCGTCTGGAAGGATTTGACATAAGGCTGGCTTCGAAGTCATGTTCTCTAGAGGTGCAAGCGTCGACAACAAAGGTTGTACATCGACAAGCTGGTGTAAAAGTGACTATTGAGGCACTATCTCTTACCATGCCGACGATGAACGCGCCGATCAGGCGTTCCAACCTCGACATCTCTGTCAAACTGGTCCAACTTGTCTACAAACCAACACCATTACAACAAGATTTGAGCCATCTGATATCACTTGTTACTCCTTCCAAGAACAAGTACGAGAACGATGATGATATTCTGGTCGATACTCTTATCAGGCAAAGGAGGAAAGGATCGGTTCTCAACGTGCACGTATCGTCCTTCCAAACCTACGTTCATGAGTGGGGCTTTGTACCACATCTCCAATCACTCGGCGATGAGCTATCTAAGTTGTCAGCAGTTACTAAGTACTTGCCTGAGGATGACACTCCTGGAGTATTGTTTTTGATCAAGCTTGCCGATTCACAAATCAGAGTACCCATCAACGAACAGTTTGGACTCATGAACGTCTCTCTCAAGAACATACAGGTGGCTCACGTCGGCTTGCCAGCCCTTACTGCACTTTCCGTGGGTGACATTCGCCTGGGTCCAATCGGAGGACACGATATAATCCATGAGATGCTTTTAGGAGCTTGTACAGAGGAGTACCCCATGCTCATGTTGCGCATGGTCGGAGATGAAGTGGAGCCCGTTGTGAAAGTGAAGTTGTTCAACATCTGCGTCGAGTACGATGTTCCTACACTTCTCTCTCTCACCAGTACGCAGACTGCCTTGGAAGTGGAGCAAAAGGTGCAAGATCTTGCCGCATCTGTTCTAGAGAACCCAAAACCAGGACCTAAGAAGACGTCGCCACCTGTGTCCGATGTCAGCAAGTCATCTGGGAGCGCCAACAAGAAGCTCGCCATTGATGTGCTGTTACGTGGCTGCGCTCTTGGTTTACAGCCCACGGAGCTGAAGTCGAAGGGGCTCTTCTTACTGGAAGACACGAAGTTTGGTACTTCTGTTCCGCCGGATGAGTCCTTCGAAGCTGTCCTGAACATTCGACAAGCAACGCTCTATGTTGCTGATCACGACACCGTGCTATCTCCTGACAGTCTGATCTCTCCTGCTTCATCTTCTCAGCCGAATCATTCACTACGTCTGCAAAACAATCTTTTGGACAGAAGCTACGTTTCTGTCAGCTCGATCAGATCTGCTCAGGCTACAGTATCTGTTATCGAAGACGGTCTCAATCACGAGAAGTTCGTTGATGTCGAGCTTCGTGACGAGTTCTTCCTATTGGAGACATGTGCAGATTCTACACAGACTCTGATTTCTGTGCTCAATGGTCTATCGCCACCTGCAATCGCCAACGACGATCCTAAGTTTCGCCCTCAACCCGATCATGGACTCATGACACTGGACGATATGGTAAACTCTTTCTCTGGGGATGCGTTCGTAAAACCTGGTCCTGCTCCCTCTGCTTTGTTCGACGCCGAGATAGACCTGCCACTATCTGAGGAAGAAAGTCTGATGGTTGGGTCAGACACCGCGTCCGGTCTCTACGAGGCAATGCACGAGGGCATGGGCTTGGATGACGAGGACTTCTACAGCGGAGGTAATCTCAATGATACTGCCGAAAGTCTTCTCGAGCAAGACCCATTCGAGATGACGAGCTCGCCACAATTCGGCGACGACGCCTTGCTACGCAGTCTACGGAAAGAACTCGGCAGCTCGGCGCTAGTGACTCCTGCAGTGATCAGGCCATACTTCCAGGATGACCGTATACTCGACAAGATCTATGGTGGCTCGAGAGCACTGGGAGAAGCCCACGAGCAGCAAAAACGGTTCCCAGTGCAAGTCAGGGTCAGGGAGGTTAACATCATCTGGAATCTGTACGATGGTTACGATTGGCGACGCACTCGCGAGGCAATCACACAGGCCGTTGAAGAAGTGGAAATGAAGCTCGAAGAACGCAAGTCGAGCAGACGAAGATCCAACACCTTTGAGGACGACACCGAGACAGTCATCGGCGATTGCTTGTTCAACTCCATCTACATCGGCGTACCTTCTGCTCGCGAGCCTGCTGACCTTCGCCATTCGATTAGCAATCTAATAAACCAAGGAAACGAGGCCGCCAGTGAAACAGAAAGCTATGCCACAACTGGCATATCCAGACCGAGTCAAGCTGATCTCAGCCGCCAGAAGAGGCTTCGAAAAAAGCGACTTCGACTTCAACGAGGCGCTTCACACAAGCTCGGATTCGAGCTCAAAGGAGTCTCACTCGATTTTTTGATACACCCAGCTGGAAGCGGCGAAGTGCAGAGTTCGATCGATGTTAGGGTGACGAACTTTGAGATCTACGACCACGTACCGACCTCGACTTGGAAGAAATTCTTGACGCTCCACAACGATAGGAAGAACATGCGCGAGATGATGAAGCCTATGATCCACCTGGAGCTCTTGAACGTCCGACCTGTGCCAGAATTAGTAGCCACAGAGATGACTATACGGGTAAGTCACGTTGATCCCATTGTCGTTCCCAAAGCTGACCATCTTTTAGGCTTCTGTTCTACCGCTACGCCTGCACGTCGACCAGGATGCACTAGAGTTCATGACCCGCTTCTTCGACTTCAAGGACGATTCGTCCAGGCCGGCCGATATTGCTGTCGAGCCACCATTTATACAACGGTTGGAAGTCAACACCGTCAGCCTGTGCCTAGACTACAAGCCCAAAAAGGTCGACTATGTCGGCTTGCGAGGTGGTCGCATGTCTGAGTTCAAGAATTTTGTGACCCTTGAGAAAGCTGACATTAAGCTCAAGCACGCGATCATCTACGGCCTCAGAGGGTTCGATACGCTGCATGACACTTTGAGTGACATATGGACACCAGACGTGATTCACAATCAGCTTCGTGGAGTGCTCGCTGGTATTGGGATGACAAGACCTCTTGTCGAGCTTGGTATCGGAATCCGCGACATTGTCGCAGTTCCAGTCGCCGAGATCAGAAAAGACGGTTTCAAAGTTCGCAGTGTTCAGAAAGGCGCCGTCAAAGCCTTGAGCACGACTTCGTCCGGATTCGCACGTCTGATCGCAAAGGTCGCGATTGGCACGGGCACCAGATTGCAGGACATCGAAGACATGCTCTCGCCAGCTCAACGCTCTATGAGTAATCAAGCTTCGTCGAATGTTGAGGAGGAATACGAGCAGCCTCTTCCACGTGCCGTCAGCAACTATGCAGATCAACCCCTGGGCGTACTCCAAGGCCTGCACTCGGCGCGTCGCTATCTCGAGCGCGATCTCACAACAGCAAAGGATGCTATAATTGCCGTCCAGGGCGACTTCATGGCCAGTGGAACCGCTGCAGGGGCTGCGAAAGCCGTGATGAGGCACGCGCCCACCATTCTACTGCAACCCGTCATTGGTGTCAGCCGTGCGGTTGGCCAAACGTTCAAGGGTGTGGGGAACCAAGTCGACCGTGAGCATATCAAAAAGTCGGAAGATGTGAGTTCCCTTTTTTCTTTCCCTATCTTTTCTCCCTTGAGCCTCTTTTCCTTGTCACCCGGTTGGTTTGCGTGGGATTTGCGCCATAGCGAAGCTTTCTCTTGAGCAATAAAGACTAACGTGTTGTTACAAAAATAGAAATATAAACATCATTGATGGCCAGTGGTTACCCAGCCATACAACGGGTGAGGAAAGAGTCGGAGATCTCGGAGACACCGGGGAAGGACGTTGTTTAGCATTTTCCTAGTAAAGGTGTTCCGGCTCGACATACAAGACAGAACGCGGGATCTTTAGGGAAATGGCGGGACAGACAGGAGAAGGCACTACATGGCACGTTGTTGTTTTTGTTTGTTGGCAATCGTCGTGTTACCCTTGTCAATAACATGCTTTTGCTTTGCTCGTATCCAAAAGACAAGTCCCCCTGTTGTGTTTTTGAATTGACTTCGTAGACATTAGGAAAAAATCAGCCAATCGGCAAATAAGGACAAAATGAATTGATTTTGGGTTTCTTCGATCTTGAGTCTCCTTTGTCTCTAATGGTATTGGAACGTTTTGTACGATCTTCCCACAACAGACACCCACGCAGTTCAACGTTTGACAGCTGAGGCTCCGTTTCTTCTGGACCTATAGCGTGTTTCAACTATTCCCTTCGCTCCCTTGCTCCGGGTCATTTTCTCCACAATTGGTCGTTCCTGACCTACAAGGCAAAGGGATCCAGTGGAGATGGATTGGCTTCCACTGCACAGTATCTGCTTGAACCAAATTGAGCCAGTGATCTACACTCTAATGTTTTTTTGCGTGCCGGGAAAGAGTTTAGTAACGATTGCTTTCTCTTCTGCCCGTGCAGTATTTGCGTCTTTTAGGCACCTTTTTGGAGTTTGTGTGTCATGTACGTAGAAGGGCTAGGTCTATATCGCCCTCGCGTTGTCGGCCATATATGTGGGTTACATGGATAGATCTGATGCTGGCTAAACTTCTTACCTTGCACTCGAAAGTTGCTTGCCATGAGCTGAAGAAAGCGATAGTGGCTCTTCAACGTGTTCTTAGCGTATGGAAGAACGAGAACATGGAATGACATCCCTTGCCGTGTCTGGTCAAGTCGTATCGGAGCACTGGACGAGTGACATCTTGTGTTGTTTGGTCAAGTCGTAGCGGAGGACTGCACAAGGAGATATATAAGCCCTAAGATGGCTTGTATGCTTTGTACGAGTCGTATTGGCATCAAATATAGGGCAAGGGCTGTTCTATATGGTGGAGTGCTTGGTGAACAGACGGCAGATGGGGAGTCTTTCCTCGTGTCCATGTTGGCGCCAACGGGTGTGTTGCATCTGTAAGGTCACTCGTTTGCATGTGAATATGCGTGCAAAAGCACTAGCTCACGTGTCGATTGAATCTCAGGCGATGCTTCGGGTTGGTATTTGGATGCATCTCGATTTTCGATACAGCAGCTCGACGAGACGTTCCAGATCTTACTTTCGAGATACGGGTATTGTGCTGGACGTTTACTTTTTTCGATAGAGGGCCATATGAGAGCGACAGAGTCCTCTCCCGCAAGGCAGGGATGTTTTAAGGTTCGATTATTTGGTTCTTTGTTCCGGAGGGACATGGTCGACTCTTTGGTGCTTTGCTCCGGAGGGCCATGTTCGACTGTTTGATGCTTCTCCCCGGAGCCGGAGGATCAAGCCCAGTTGTTTGGATCTTCGCTCCCACCGGAAGGGTCAGTATCGTTGCCTTCAGAAGCCGACATCTTATTTTAGAGCTGGGAATAATGGCCGTAGAGGGCGTTTGAGGGTGAAGTTGGGAGTTAACCGTCGGCTCGGGATCAATTGAGACATCGCATCAGATGACTGTCACTGTCGCGCGCGGACCGACGGTGCAAATGCCTTTTCGAGCCTGTTCCGACCTTCAAAGACCGACTTCTAGAACGAACAACATGGGTGCCGTATTGTTTTTGAGTTGTGGTAGAGTAGCGGAACATTTCAAGACGTGAAGTGAGGGCAGGACGCCACGCACAAGACCGGTGACAACGTCTTGTGTCGCTCGATCTCCATGACGAATCTAAAGATAGATTTCCTTCGGGACAGGCGTGCAAAAGGCGAATAAACTCAAGATTTTGACACTGGTCAAGACTCAAAAACCTCGATGTCCATGACACGTTGGACTTTTGGCTTCTGAACCAGTGTAGTGCCCTTTCTTTACCCGACCCCCTCACCGCGAGCAAATCGACGGCGTTTGAGACGTGAATCTTGGGCCCAGGGAAATGGGCCATGGGAATTGGGAATGCGTTAACACAACATTTGACCCGAACACATCTCTTTACAGACAATTGAGCCGAGCACAAGGTCTAGAGCAAAATAGCCTGGACGTTCGGGATACAGCAGCAGCAGCAGAATGCAAGCCCCGTCGGAGCCGAGCGATGCGCTGCGAGCAGCAGCAGGGTGGCCGGTTGGACCTGCTACGACAAGCAGTCCAAACTGAAGATCTCAAGCGATGACTGAATAATGCATTGGTCTAAGAAGGCCCGAGCGAAGGGATGGAGGAACAAAAAAACAAGGGTCTCTTTTGACCTGCCTTGTTCGATCACAGACATCATGCCGCTCGCGCCGAGAATTTGCGGGGATCATGCGAGGAAGAAGTAACCGATGCGAGCCTCAGTTTTTCTGGTTGTTGTCACTGCAGATTGTAAACAAGCCTGCGAAGGATTCGAGACTTTTGGACCGAGGTGTTCGGCGCAACTATTGACGATATGCCTGCTTTCAAAGGCAGCGCGTTGAGGCAGGATTCATTCGGAGCAGGAAGCGGAGCCATCTCCCAAGCGTGCACGTTTGGTGTGAACTCTCGCCAAGGGAGAGCACATGGCCGGCGCCGAGTATGCACCTTGATTTAGATGCCATGCGCTCATCAATAATTCCAGCCTTTCTTTTCTGAGAACAAGGAGAGTGATTGAGCAAGACAACGGCAGCAAACCGGTCTGCCGGCCGAAGCGACTCGCATCTGTCCTTGACTCGATGTTTGGGTCGACTGGCGAGACTTCGCTTCTGGTTCTGCTTTAAATTCAATGGAGAACGCCCCTTAGCTATGGACACCGAAAATAGAACGGTCACTCGTGCCGCAGGCATCAGACATCCGAGAGAAGTGAATCGCTTGGTAGACATGAGGGTTACGGGTGACCAGGTGCCATTTATGATTCCTTTCGGTGGAAAGAAGAGGCCAAGAGTTCTTCAGGATATGCAGTGCCGTTGTGTGATCTACGGCACCTCAGGATAGGGCACGAATTGAAGCACAGATGGCTGGTCATAGTAAGTGGTGCCATTGATACAGACGATTCTGCATGGTGCGCGTTGAACTTGAGAAGCATGGACTGCTTGTCGCTGCGCGCGGGCCGCCGACGCCCCCTCGAGCCAACCTCCTCTGTCGACTGACTGCAAATGACTACTCATCTTTCTAGGTTAAAGACATGTTTCCATGAATAGTCAGAGCCGCAAGCCGCCACTGTATAGAGTTAATCTGCAAGACAGGCTGACCTTGGCTTCCTGGCTGATATGCGTAAACGACGTCGACGCTCAGTAAGGGCCCAGATGGGAGGGTGATGCAACTGTAGATCTCGCGGCGTCTCGATCCTTTCAGGACATCGGAGGATTTGGTGTGCAGAGGAATATGATGCAGGTCAGCAGCTCTCGCAGAAGCAACACTACGGTGCCATGCCATTTGATTGTCGCAATAAGCAGCATTATACTAAAGCAGAGGGCATATGCATGTCACCTCGAAAACTAAAGGGCTATCGATAGCGTCGCATTTTTTGAGATCTGATATGACACCAGGACCTAGTGGCACACCGCTAGCTCAGCGGTGCGTGCTATGGAGATCGCAAGGTCAGCAAGTTTTACGTGACAAACGAGAAATGTCGGGTGTCGGATGGCGGAAGATTGTAGCTCCCCGCCACGTGAATTCCTCCCAGTATCGGGAAACAGAGGTTGGAGCTCAGGGAATACCGACAACACGACGCCGTAGGGCGCAACGGCAAGACTAGCTTTCGGCAGAACCAAACGTAAAAGAAACCTACTGGTTGCGCGAATTGCAGTGTTTCTGGCAAAGGTCAAGTCAGCGACCATTAACTCCAAAGTGGCAACGTCCAACGATTGGTGGAGAGCGGCTTTTCTCGTTACTAAAAATAAACACAAGCGAGAGGCATACCGTTCTTCGACTCAACTCGGATGGAGCTCAGCTAGGGCAGCACGTGTGATCAGCAATTCATGGTTTGCACTCGCCTTTACAGAAAACCAGAAGGACTCATCGATGAATTAGGCGACGGCTTACTGGACATGGCTGAGTAGGCAGCGCAGATAAGACCGCGCTCGACGTTGCACAGCGAGGTGATGGAATGAACAACCACCTCGGACAGGCCGGGCGGAAGGGTGCGCCTGTCAGAGGGCTTGGAACACCAGACTGGACTGTGCTGGGCTTGAGAATAGAAAGATCTGGGATACTTTCTAGCTGAGTCTAAACTGCATTGGTGCTTGCCATGGCTTGAATAAGCTCAACCTCCGGTTTTGGTGGCAGCTCGCGCAAGCCCTCGTTCGTCCCCAGAAGCGCTATGTCATGCGACGTTTTGACCCGTTGGCAGGTCCCCTTCGGTAAAATTAGTACCTTCGATGGGTTCCCGTCGAACGCTATGTATACCGCCTTTGCGTTCTTGACCACTTCGTCTCGAACCATCAAAGAAAAGCATTCGGGGGTTCCACTTATTACCGGGTCCATTCACTCGCTTCTCTGCACATCATCAAGCACGCTCGCTGCCTAGTTCTTTTCTACCACTTTTCCGCTTTCTGCATTCTGCCTTTGTGCCTTCCTTACGCGTCTGCTGGCCCTTCTAGACTTTCATTCCTTTCTTCCCCTTGATCACCAAACCTCCCACCGGCCTAGGATATCATTTGCTCAGGAAGCCTGGCTCCTCGTGACCAAAAAGTGGTTCGCACTCAATTATCCAATTGAAGCCCAACTTCATTATGGCTGGTCAAGGCGCCGGTCCCTCGAGGCGCAGTCACACCAAGAGCAGAACAGGATGCAAGACATGCAAGCGTAGACATATCAGATGTGATGAAACTTTTCCCCAATGGTAAGCAACTACTCTCCTCTTCCCACGCCGCATCAAATGCTAAAGATCTCATCAGCCGTAACTGCACGAAGCACCAAGTCCGTTGTGACTACATGGATCAACAACGACCTGAAGCAGAGATGCAATCACCGCCAGATCAGATGCCGCTGCCCTCGTCTCCCGGGATTGAGCATATGCTCGACGTTTGGCAACAGACTGGCAACTTCCCTTATCCGGAGCTCCAAGTGTTCCCTCCACCTGGTCCACAAAACCATTCGAGAATTGAGCTGCGTCTGATTCAACATCTCTCATCCATCTCACGGTCCCTACTCATGAACAGCACCAGCGACATCACGGTATGGACCTCCAAGGTCCCAAAGTGCGTCTTACCCCTCGCCATTATAATTATCCACCCCTAATTAGCCCGTTTAGGTATCTCAGTGTAGCGACCTCGTATTCATACGTCATGCACGCATTCTTGGCATTCTCTGCCAGCCATCTGGCATGGATCTCTCCCTCTCCGGACACGCGCAAAATTCAGATTCAGCATGGCGGTATTGCGCTACGAGGACTCCACGATGCCATTAGTTCTTTCTCAAAGTCTAACGCAGACGCCATCCTTGCAACTTCCATTCTACTTATGACCCAAGCAAACGATTGGCGCACATGGTCATCTCTCGAGACTGGCATCAGGACCGTTGCAAGTGCTATGGCTGGATGGAAACACGAGTCTGTTTTCGCAGATCTGATCAACTTGAGCCCTTATAAGCCTTCGGAAGACCCGCGACCACTCCCCAGTCCGCAGGAACGTCACAGCATCCTCACGAGCGTCTTGGCCGCCCTCCAGCGCCTGCAACCTGTCTTGGTTGTCAACAGCCCCGAAGCCTATTGGATCGAGCAGCTCCTAGGCTACATATCATATCTTCTGAACACACAGCCTGCGCAGACGGCTGCTGAGCAGTTCGATCAATTATACAGTCTGCGCAAATGGGTCCTCTTTGTTCCTTGCCTGCTCCTGGAGAAGCCAATGGTTGATGGTCCCTCAACGCTTGTGGTGGCCCATTTGTATGCCACGGCACTTGCATTGGAGCCTCTATTCCCTTCCCTCGGCGCGTCTTTCTGTGCCGCGATCAGTCTACCTCCCCTTGAGCGAATCATCCGGATGACTGCCCCTATGCAGACCGACGATCAATTCGGCCATCACGCATTGGAAATCAGCTCCCTCATGCACTTCCCCCAGCAAGCAGTATCCACCTATCGCGCACGCCTTTCATGGACGCAGCAACAACTTGAGCAGATGAGACTTCAGCATACACCTCAACAACAATCTCCTTATACACCTGTCTTCAACCTCGATGGTGTGAGCACTCCCTTTATGAACTTTGGCAATCTCAGCCCTGGTTTTGTTCCTTCATCGATCAGCCACGGCCGTGAAGAGCACCGCATGTCCTCCGATTCACTGGTAGGCTCACCGTATCTCGGAGTGCCCACTCGTACACCATCGTACGACGGTGGGTTCTCGGACGGCACACGTCAATGGGGCAGCGCACATTCGCCAGCCTTCCCTCCAAACAGTTACACAGGAAGTGAACAAGGACAAGGATATAACTCATACGATTTTGAGCAGTTAGAAGCACCTCACGGAGGCTTTCGAGGCGGGTTCGTAGTTCCCCCGACCATCTGGGCATGATCAACACTTTCCAAGGAGTAAAAACAAAAACTAAAATACGCTGCGCGATCCAGGACTCCTTCTACCCAATACAACGCACCAAACTCTCAAGGCTACAGCCAATCCTGAAAAATCCGCCACGCTCTAGACGACCTCGTCTCTACCTTTCGATTCTCTCTCGCTATGCGAGCAGTGTCTGAGCTCAGACACCACTTCTCGCCCTTTCTCTGTTTCCCGTTCGATTTCATCTTTCCGTTGCACTCACGAGCGCGCATGATACCCTCCGATTTTCCGATACCAACAGTTCATCGACCACGAAGAAGCATTCGGCGTTTTCTCATACCATACCACGAAGCAAACACACAACCGCTCGACGTTCTTCTCACTCTCGCTACGAATTTCTTTTCTCTCGATCCGGAAACACAACTTTTTTTTCTCTCAGTTCTGCATACACGGGCCGGTTCAAAAGGAGTTCTTCAAGCATTTGGATATTTCATTGTACACGATGAACAGGAAACGAGACTATCGTGGTGTACTTTTTTCTTCCTGTCCTCACCAGGCTCTGTGGAAGGCCCGAAAGTCCTCCTTATCTAGCGTTCTTGGTCTTGTCCTTTTTCTCCTAGAGCTCATTTATACACACTATGGAAATGGAAATAGCATATACAAATCATGGAAAAACTTAACCATTGACCTGATTGGGATATACCGCGTTGTGGAGTGAAATTTTGTATGGAACCCGCGGTTCCCGTGGATATCAACTCCCGTGGACCGAACGAGCCGGACTTGGGGTGACCCTGATCCCGAGGTCAGAATATCACCAACAACGTCCCACCCTCTACAGCGACCGTTTCGAATGCTCATCTCTCAGAAGCCGTCGACGAAATGCGAAATGCGGTCTTCTCCAAAGCTAACTCCTGGTCAGCGCAAGAGTCTTATTGCCGGCACGCCATGTGTATTTTGCAATCCTTTTCGGAAGTTGCGGCAGCTGACGCGTCTTTATAAACAGAGGTTCCACAATGTGGATAGGAGATGGGAATAAGGTATCCTTGGAATAAACAGATGAGAGATGATGAGATGGCTTGATCGAGCGCAATATCGAGAAGCGAGTGGGAAGCTGTGGATGCATATGTTGTCGGGTTGTACGTGGGATAGGTTCCGTGGAACTCTAGAGCTTCAAAACCGTGAAGGGCGAGATGTTGGAGATCGGGTTGAGGATAATAATCAGAAAGTCTGAATCATTGCTTTCATGGTGTGATGACGAACTT
>Ga0268251_10000491_pt1 | contig 12459 bp, 11 predicted proteins | sample AgamicAsMae_FD_200527 | JGI IMG/M metagenome (GOLD analysis project Ga0268251, IMG submission 200527) | Agave microbial communities from Guanajuato, Mexico - As.Ma.e (v2) (version 2) | ecosystem: Host-associated > Plants > Phyllosphere > Phylloplane/Leaf | place: Guanajuato, Mexico | collected...
CCATAAATCAGAGCGATATGATACTGATGCAGAGTGCATGGATGTCAAATGGACGTACAACAGTAGAGCGGAATCGAGCAAGAATGTCGTAAACAAACAGCAGCTGTGAACTTCGATACAGGGTCACGCCTCGTTACTTTGGAAACTTCTGCCGGCTCCCGACCCCAGTTCCGGTACCCTAGCTCTCCCGCACGCGGGGCAGTGAACTGCATGGTTACGGCGGGGTAGCTCCCAAACCTTCTCATCCAGCCTCCAGCAGCTTCGTAACAAGGTCCGGACGATGAGAGGCGCTCCTCCAGCAGCTCCCATAGGCTCGTTCGAAGGGAAAGTGGCCCTGATCCATCTTCGCCAAGTCACCAGGCTGCAATCCTTCGACAACTCTTGACAAAGTGGCTTGCTCCATTAGCCTGTGAGCAGCGTAGACCATCGAGCGGTTGGCCTCGAATTGGCCATGGATTGAGTCGAGAGGAGATGGTGGCTTTCTGGCCCAGTGGCCCGGACGAACGCAGCTCCTACTGTATTCCCAGATCCTCGATACTTGGATCCCGATTCTCGCCATGTTGTGCTCAACATGTTCGTTGCCTTGCATTTCTTGAGTAACCAGGAATCAGACTTGCTTCTTCAGACCATGAAACCAACGGTGGGTCCGAGAGATGTACGCAAGCCCCACCATTAACTCAATCAGACATCCGTTGCGAGTCAGGTCTTGCGTGCGGAGTACACTTAAACTATAACAAGCTGTCCTATGAACATGTGGGTCCAGACTTTGCGAAAGCAGCGTAAGCAGCTTGTTACTAACAAGGAACGAGTTCTTCCGTCTCAACCACGATTGATATCATATTGTGATTATTGAATGGTAATTTCATATTAGGGCATCTATTGATATTTCGTAAGCAAACCGTCGCTATCTTGCTCTGGTCAAGATGAAGACTAGAGAGTATAGCAAGGGAAATGCAAGGTCTAGAGAGACTTTTGTCGGAGTGGTCCAGACTCCTCATGCGTCCCGGGACTTAGGCTTCAAGCTTTAATAGTACACAGGGCGCTCCCAGATGGGTGGACGACCGTCTTCAGCATCCCACACAATCTTGTTCTTGTCGTCAAGAGTGGCACCCTCGTCCGTAATTGGGATCACCTTGCTTGTATCTCTGACTTCCTGCCTGCTCACACCCATAGGGTCACGAGGGATCCACAGAAGGGCTGGGCCTGAAGTGACTGCTGGGTTGTAGTAAGCGTGTTGTGCTTCCGCGGACTCATATCTGATGCTGATCATTTTGGGGACCATACGACGCATGGTCGCATAGTCAGTGTAGATGTCGGGACGAAGGAACTTCTTCCAGAAAGTGGGTTTGATGTGAGGTGATGGACCCAGTTCCGCATTGGTGTCAGCAACCATGCCTTTCTCACCTCTCTCGGCGTTGGCGTCCTCGTCAAGAAGACGTCGCTCCTCGGCTTCCAGACTCTTGGGCAGATAGTTGATCAAGGGTTCGAGAGCAGCATTGAGAGACAGATGGTAGAGAGCTGTGAAGGCCATAAAGATGATCATGAGGACCAACGGACCCAATGCTCCAACTGAGGATCCGGTAGCGATGGCGAACAGTCCAATCAGACAACCTTCAGCAATGTAGAGGCCTACGAACACCTGCTGCAAGGCACGAGGGTAGACACGTCCTTTGGTGTCAATGTTGGCGTTTGAAACGTAGAGTAGGTTGTAACGATAGGCCAGGTAGAACAAGTATAACCCGACTGCCGCGAAAAGCAGGACTAGAGGAGCAATGATTGCGTAACAGATTGCAATCACAAAAAGGTTAGTGTATGGAGGGAAAACAGTACCCCAGCTCATACTAGACAACGACGTCCAACGCTTGTACATCTTGCGAGGTGTGTTGTCCAAGAACTTTCCGAGGACGATAAAGACGACGAGACCAGTCAGGTTGAGCAAAGTGCCCGAGACCACACCCAACCCCTGCAAAACGAAATAGGAGAGGTAGAAATTGGATGCCTTGGGGATTGACGAAGCCAACAAAGTAGGGATCATGTTAATGTGGTTCGGCAGAATAGAACCCAAAGCTGAAGATGCGGCACTTCCAAGAGTGGCTACTAAGAAGACTTGTACGACCTGGAAACCGAAGTAGGTGTTCTGGACTGTGAGCTCCACGGCAGATAGAGATGGGTCGCCTCCGAGTCTCGCCATCAGACGTAGAATGATTGGTAGTACAGACATCAGGATAGCCAGGGCAACAGTAGGCAAAAGACCCGACACAACTCCAAAGATGCTGTGTGGTAGAACCAAGAGCCAGTTCAACCAGGTGAAGCCTTGTTTGAAAGTAGTCGGAGGATTACCACTCTGCCAGTCCTTGAGATTGTCCAGGTTAGAGATAAAGCCGATTGAAGCTACAGGGAATGACCGAATGGGGTGTTAGCAAAGAAAAGTTGAGGGGATAGAAGGGGGAAATACCAAAAGACGATCAAGGCAACAACAAATGAGACAGTTACCGTCACCCTGAGGACGCGCTCCCACCATTTGATGCGCAGATTGCTCCAGATGATTTCTCCAGGGGTCATACCAGTATAACGAGGAGCCATATGCAGGACCTGGTGGTGTGTCAAGCTCTGATAGGCTGACTGAGCTTCCTGCAGAGTGGTGAACTGGACAAAAACTGCGTTGATTTTCTTGACGCCTTCGAGAGCTTTGTGCTGATTTTGCATTTCCTCGACCTTAGGAATACGCTTCTCCAACTCTGCACGGCACCAATCGATAGTGTCAACTTTCTTTCCGATCAGAGGCTTCAGGCGGTGTGTAGGTCTGTCCTTTGCCGAGATGTAGCGAGAAGCCGCAGAACCACCTTCAACGTCGGGTGTCAATTCCTCCAGAGCAATATCTTCATTGTGCTTCTTTGCCTTCTTCTTGTTGGCCTTCAGTCGGGCAGCGTTTGCGGCCTTGATAAGCTTGGTCTCGGCGGCTTCGAGCTTGAGTGCTGTCTTGTCCCTCTCCTTGACTTCATCCTCGAGGTCTCCAGTATCGGTAGGAATCCAGACGCGTTCGACAGATTCTCCAAGCATGCGGCGTAAGTTGGCTTCGTTCAGGTACTCGTCTGGCACAGAAGTGAAGAGGACAGTACGGGATGAGAGACGACTAGCATAGTATGGCGAGAGCAGATAGGCCTGGCGCAGATTGATGTAGTAGATGCTCTCTCGGGTGATCATATAGATGACGAAGCCTGGAAGATTCTGTCAGTCGTGTACTACCAGCATGATTGTGTGTCGTACCAAAGAAGAGGTAGGCACAACCCGTGTGCGCAAACATCTTGTAGTAGTTGTTTGTTACATTTCCAAGCGTGAGGATGTCAAGTTGCGATTTGCCTCCGCCTCCAGTGATGTTGATCGGAAACAGGACAGGGAAGGTGATGCAGCAGCCAACCAGACAAGTGATAACAGCCATCTTCAACAGACGCAGGAACAAGTAGCCGTCCAGAGAGTGGTGGTTCAAGACATAACTATCGGGAACATTGAAGAAGTTGCCGAACCATCCAAAGAGTCCATCCGGCAGTTTCGGTGATCGTTCACGCTCCTGAATGCTGCCCAAGAAGGTTCTCGGGCGGTAATTTCTTGGGAACCATCTTCTGAAGATCAAGAATAGCGCGAACCACACTAACGCGATTAAAGCTACAGGTGCCAACGTGGAAAGGAGACTGGTAGCAGAAGATGATGATCCTTGGGCGCTGCCGACATTAGGGTCATCGTTTGCGTTCTGGCGAATTGATAAGGTCAGACTTGTTGCTAGCACTATGTTGTTTTGTGGTCGAGGTACCGTAGCTGATGTTCCCGCCATGTTGACGGGTGTGTTGCTTGAGAGCAATGACTGCGACTGAGTAGCAAGCTCAGATCAGGATCAAGCAGAAACAAAAAGTGTTGCGCAAGGGGGGCAGACCGCTTCTGATATCAGGGTCCTTTTTCTGGTCAGGGAGTGGCGCTAAAATGTGTCCAGCCTGTCGCGCGCTTCACCTTGGAAACAGCCCTGCAACGAAGAAGATCCCTGCAGGATGACGCTGGCGGCACTGGACCAAGAGCAAGCAAAACATGAATTGATTATGAGGTATTGATCAAGACACAATAGCCTGAATCATACTGCCTACTTGTCGTGCCTTGATTCTGCTAGCACATTCTATTGTCAGACGTGTCATACAGCACACTCACTGTACAGACATTTGTGCGACGACCCAGCATGGTTCTGGCCATCGCTTCGGCGCGTCGACGTCTGCGCGTCGACTTTTAGGAGACAACGGAAATTGCACTTGTGGTGGCAGAGTCGACGACAGATGATATTCCCAGCCACCGTTTGCGGTCCGTGAAACTCTAAATATCCTGCTTCGTTTCAGACGACAACGGGTCAAAGCGATTTGGTCAGAATCATCGAGTCTGCCGTCTTCGCGCAACACAAGTCTCTGATGCTGTTGGCATCTCGCGATGAGCGACTTGGACTCGTGTAAGCTCACAGCGTGTGTTTGCGCCAAACATCAATGTTCGTCATCGGTAAACAGATAAACGACATCAAGGTTCACGGCAAAATCCCAGCCAGGGTCTTGGAAAGAAGTGGATCTCGCAGACGTTCTTCCAGAGGAGGGAGCAACATTGAACTTTAACAAAATGACATGTCGAATTTTCTCGGCCAAATCACCATCGAACTCATAGTTGAAGAAAAGATTTGTTTGTCGTCTCTCTCAAACTACTGATTATACAAGAATTGGTATGAACTCCATGTAGTGCGCCTGCAATCCCGAGCTGTCCTGAACTCCTGTATGTGCCGATGACTATACATGCCCGATAACGTACAAATCGAGTGCTTCGTGAATTTCTTCCCATCTCCTTCCACATCAGGATGTTGCCTCCTGCTTCTTGACGAGGGGCGGCGGGCCAGTGCCGCTTCTAGCTCTTCTTTCGCGCTCGCCGACACCAGGTGGGGGAACCTTGATATTGAGACGCTTCTTGTTGGTGAAGCGCTCGCCAGTACCGCGAACCCACTCATCGTCGTCGTCCTTGCCAAGCCAGTATCTCTTTCCGACCGAAGTCATGACGCGACCCAGACGGCCCTTCCAGCCCTCTCCCTCTTCACGACCCTCGCGGAAAGGGTTCTCGGCCAGATCAGTGCGCTCAGAGCCACCTTGAAGACCAAAGTTGTTGGAAGAGGTCATCAGGATGTGTTGACGCAGTACACCACGAGCGTATGCCATGACGACCAGGCAGAAGTAGATGCGGATGGTCCAGAGTGCGCAGATGACAGTAATGCTAGCAATGCTGCCAGACTGGAAGACGGCGTGTCCGAGAGCGGAACCGTCGTTGATGCCAGCAGCCACAGCTTTCTGCCCTGGCATGGCAGGCGTTGCGACAACCTCAACGTGGGTAGCGTTGACCTCGGGGCTTGTGAATCCTGCGGTATCGTTCATCATTTTTCCACCAGGGAGCTTGCTGTCGTCGCCAGCCACAGGATCGTTGATGTGACGGGCGAGCATCAGGAACCAGGTGGTGCCAAAGAGAGCGGTATAGGAGGCGTTGATCAGGGAATCGAGTACGTATAGCCAAGCAAGAGCGAGACATTGCAGCGGACTTTGGCGCTTGATGTGTGGTGAGAGATAGCAGAGGGCGCCGAGTACACCAATCGAGTAGATGTACATTGTGAGTTGCAGCCAGGAGAGGTGGTAGCCGGTGAGAATGGCAAGGAGGCCGTAAATGCCTGAGACCTTGTTGATGAGTAGCGTCAAAGCGATCATCTCGGTTCCAGTGCGCAGCGAGATTAGGTACAGGAATGTCTGCTCGTTGTTAGCATGCGCGCTGTCGCAACATGGTCGTCAAGACGCACTTTAGGCCGCAGCATGCGGAAGATGGCGGGAAGCGCCATAACTGCTGTCCCAGGGGGATATACTGGAGAAAATAGGTGTCGCAAAGGTCGTCCAAAGAGCTGCTCAATCCAGTGTCGTCGCGAGGCAAAGGTGGTTGGTGGGTTGTAGCGGAAGGGTGAATGCGAAAGTCGCTGATGAGGCTTGGACGCCGGGAGCGTCGGCGGCCAGAGAAATTGCAGAGAGAAAACGGATCCCGGGCGCTTAACTTGCCGTACCTACTTTGCAATCACCCAAGTGCTAAGGGTTTGGGAGAATTGATCAAAGGCTATCGTGCTCTATTGCAAACACAGAGATATAATGTCGTTCTCGGAGTGTGCTGCAGATGTTATCGTTGTTGTTGTTGCTGCTAGCCGCCATGCTGTATGACGACGATCATGCCCGACATCAGAAGCGGCCACTCGGGTCCCCAATCTCAACCACGACATCCTTCTTCCAGGAACTACATAAGAAGCTCCAGTTTCTGTCAGTCATCTCTTGAACTGTAGTTTCTACATCATATCATCGGTCCATCGAAACTGTTGCTGCTAGTAATACTCCGTCTTTGAACATACTATCGCAATCAAACATGTCAGAGATACAGGCACCAAGACTTCGCGAGCAAGATCTTGCTGGCAAGGTCGCTGTAGTTACGTATGTCTTTTCGAATGCGTATATCGCGTTTCTATATTGCCTCACGTCGACGAGGGGGCCTGAGATTTGTGCCCGTCTTACACCAGGAACATAGAATGCTGTCATTGATATTTTCCACAACATTATATGATACTAACCAAGAAGCAGAGGCGCCACAAGAGGCATCGGACGAGCCATCGCTCTTCAACTGGCAAGTCGCGGTTGTTCAGTACTGGGAACCTGCTCAAAACCAGACTCTTTAATCCTGATCGACTCGCTTGCACACACGGTCTCCAGTTTGTACTCAGAACACCCATCACCTCCCAAAGTCACTGGGGTCGCAGCCAATATCACCGACCCAGACTGTGCACAAAAGATCGTTCACGCGCTTGAACAAAAGTTCGGTGGCCATGTCGATATTCTGGTCAACAATGCCGCTCATCCCCTCCGTGTCAAGATTGGCGAGATAGAGCCACAGATGGTGTCAGAGGTGATGGCTGCAAACATACAGACGCCCATGATGATTGTCAACGAATTTGTCAAGAGAAAGATGTTCCGAACTGGTTCCAGAATCGTCAACATTGGCTCTGATGCAGCTCGAGCATCGATCCCTGGTTTGCCAGGAAGGTATGTCTATCATGCATCCATCAAATGACCTACTGTTTCCAGAGTGGGAAGCTGACAAAGGTTCAAGATCTCTCTACACGACTTTCAAATCAGCACTTGAAGGTCTCGCACGAGCATGGGCAGACGAACTCGGCGCCAACCCAGAGCTGGAATTCATGAAGGGCACCACAGCCAACACCGTCGCAGTGGGCTTCACAGAGACAGACATGGTCAGCAAGATGCCCCCTCCGATGAGAGAAGCAGTGAACCAGCACGTTCTGGCGAAACAGAGTTTGGGTCCTCGAGCTGCTCTTCCCGAAGACATTGCCGATGTCGTGGGTTTCCTTTGTGGTCCGGATAGTCGATGGGTCACCGGTTCTGTCGTCAGCGCCGATGGTGGGATGGTCAAGATCATGTAGGTGCAGAAGGAAATCACGAGGGAGGCAATCACACTTTGGCAGAAAATCGAAAGTTACTCTTTCCATATGTATCCAAGCTAAGCTGCAGAAACCATGAGAGATGTAAAATGATTTTTGGCGATTTTTCAGTGTGCAGATAGACTATGTTGAGATAATCCCATCTCGAGAGGTTTGCAACAATCCTCTTCCACAACACACCGAACCATTGCATGTCGATGCGATTCTTTCCAAAAGTACCCTCCAGGACTTTATAGTCCCGCGGTTCGAATCCAGCTTCTGTCAGCAAGTTTCCGTCCAAACATTCTTTCAACGTCGTCAGGCCAGGACAGTCATATCTGCAAGTCTGCAACAACGACCATCACAACGACCTCAATCTTCGGTTCCACAAAGAATAAACAAGTGGGGTCCTTTCAAAAGTCGCAGGATTCGGCAATGAGTTCTGCAAGTTCTTCCAAGTACTTCTTGTCTTCCTCGTCAAAGCCGTCCTTAACAGCACAATCGACATCGATAATGGCAACGACCTAGACGGTGAACAACAATCAGCTTCGTAGTTCTCAAAGACATTTTACACCTCCGCTTCCTTTATCAAACGTAGGCGATTGATCAGGAAAGTCAAGGGCAATAATTCAAAAAAAACTCACCTTTCCTCCCTGCATAATCGGCACCACAATCTCAGAAGCACTCTCAGCATCACAAGCAATATGACCCGGGAATTTTTCCACATCAGCCACTAATTGAGTGGATTTCGTGCTGACAGCAGTGCCACAGACACCTCTGCCGAATCTGATGGTTTGGCAAGCCACTTTGCCTTGGAAGGGTCCGAGAATGAGTTGGGTGGAAGGCGATGAAGGGTCGAGGACATAGAAGCCAGCCCAATTTGTATGCGAGGATGGAGAGGGTAGGGCATGTAGAGCGTGCCAGAGGAGAGAGGCGGCGTTGGAGAGGTTGCTGGGCGGGTTAGTCTTTTGGGTGAAGGGAGTTGAGAGGTGGAGGGTGATGTTTACCAGACCTGAGGAAGGTTGTTAGCATGCTATGAATCATTCAATGACATCTTTGCGAGTGATTTCGATGGAATCAACCATCCGCAGCGGTCAATATGAGAGTATCAAAACCGAAGGTCGTTGAGTATCTTCTTGCAGGGAGCGTAATATAGAGCGATTGAATAGCTTCTGATATAGCAGAGATTGAAGAAAACAGATGTAGAAAAATAAAGACTTACCCAGTTTCTTTGATCATAGAACAATCCTCTCGCTGACTCCAGCACTTGGGTATAGGCTTCTTGCTTGCTCACATTGGAGACAAAGTTGGACGCGTCGGCATGCACCTCCACCGAATTTTAGCATTTGCTCACACTGACATACATGGACCACTCCAACCTATTCTTACCATGATTATACGAGCTCTCTGCTTTCTGTTTCCTGTATCCTTGGCAATTGAATTACTGGTCATACAAATGTCACGCGACAGTAAAGAGTCGCAACTGCAAGAGAGAAAAATCAACGGATGTGTCGGGCGGGCACTCCGCAATTTGCTCGGACCACAACAATTGAAAAATCACATAATAATTAGAAGATGGAAGAGGCAGGTCGAAAAGTGGGCACGCCATTGTCATGGACAACAAGTGATGTTTACAAGACATTCAGAAGGTTTATAGTGCCTACAATGACCAGAGAGATCGGGAAGTCACAGCTCGTACCATTTAGCAGATTGGGAGCCGCGAATATCCGATGTTGGAACTTTTGTCCATGTGCTTTGGGTGAGAGGGCAACCCTGTTCTATATCAACTACACGTTTCCATCACCCAAATCTATCAATGCGACGTGTTTTCTAGCATCTTGGTCTAAACTAATAGAGAATTATAGGATAGAAACAAAATCTGGCCGTTCGCGACCACTCAAGCCTACGATCCTGGGTATGTGAATATTCGAGAGAAAAAACAAGAAACCGCACAGAACATCAAGGGATTCGACGAGTGATACAAAGGAGGACCATGCGAGGATCAGAAGATGCGAGCAAATGGTTTGATAAAGGATGAATCAGTAAGGAAAACTATGCTAATCACAACTGCATACAGTATGCAGAAGTTGATGTTGGTATCTCTGGAAAGGAAGAAAAACAAGAATGAGAAATGGTAAACAGGAAGGAGAACGAAAGGAATGGCCAAAGCATGCACAATGCAAGAGAAAGAGAAGGATCTTCTTCTTCACACCTCCTTCTTGTCCTCATCTTCATCAAGATCTCCATCATGTTCGGCCATCTCCCATCCATCAACGGCAGCAGAAGAAGCATCTTCACTCCTCCTCCTACGTCCACGCTGCTTCATCGCATCCCTGATCTTCTCAGTAACCTTTTCGTAACCGCCCTTCGAGTCAATGGTAGTCATAGGTTTCATGGCTGTGAAACCTATGCCACCATCACTGCTGGTACGACTACGGTTGCGGCTGCGTGAGCGATTGGGAGTATGAGGTCGAGAGGAAAAGAAGCCGAAGCCGCCAATGTTGCCAAAGGACTCATTGCGAGGCAGATGTGTGGTGTTTTGTCCGCTGCCGCCACCGATGCTGGCGCCTGCGGTTCCGGTACGGCTGAAGTAGGTGGTCAGATCGGGAGAGGTCATAGACATGCGGTCGTATTCAGAGCTGCGGCGAGAGCGGGGTGTATGGGGTTCTGAATATTGGGGCGAAAGCGGATGGTTGGGGTCTGAGATAATGCGATGATGATCAAAATCGGGATACAGCTCAGGACCAAGCTCGTTGATCAACCCAGTCACTTGTTCGACTAAAGAAGCACGCTTGGCTCTAAGCTTGACCAAAGTGTTGCCAGATGAGGGTCCCAAAGACAGGATCAGAGGACGCAACGACTTGACAATGTCCATGCCAACCTCACCAAACCTGAGAGCGGCAAATGTTATGGCTGGGAAAAGGATGTAGCCAAAGACGAACACGGCCCAGATCGGAACAAATTCTGGCACACGACCTCCAATACGATTGTAATGAGTCCAGATGGCCAGGATGATGTTGTAGAAATTGTAAAGCAAAGGTGCGACGACCATAGAGACGAGCAGCTTCCAAGTGGCCATGACATCACGACCCTGGATCTTGACTGTCGACGCTGCCAGAGCTTCACGAGACTTTTTGACCGAGTAGACTTTGCCTGTGATGAAGACAGGGGCGAAGAGGACTAGACCCGGAAGAACTGCGATCGCCAGAACCAGCAGCTTGCCAAGGCGATACAGCAGCGTGGCAATGACCTTGATAATGGAGAACTTTGCATAGCTGACTTGATGATCACGAATGTTGAGCATCATCAGCTGTTTGTTGTATGCCAGGATGGACTTCTTCAGGTTGACGATGCGGGGATCGTCCTTGTATGTAGTGTATCCCTTGACGAGACGTCTGTTGAGTTCGACAATCATGGGTAGAGGAAGTTTCTTTCCCTTGGGATTGTACAAGCGTCTTACTGCTTGGATGAGCTGGATAGAGTCAGCATGTAAGGATCATATCGGAGATCGAGATTTAAGCATACCATGAGAGTATCATAGTCAGGGCTTGTGACGGTGACAGAGACAAGTGCTTGATAGACGGTCTCCAAGACTTGGCCAACGGCTTCACGCTTTTGGCCATTCTTGTACATTTCGACCAATTCATTTGGGATCTCTACAGGAGAGCCGAATTCAACAACGGCCCTCGAGCGGAACTTGTGGGCGTGAAAGTAATTCATACCGCAGGGAACTATCTTAACGCCACAGTTGGGGTCTTCTGCCAGCGCACCAAGAGCCATGATAGCAACACCAGCTACGAATTGTTAGTTGTGTCATACAACATTTGGGATGTGACGTACCTTTGAGGGGGAGCAATTCGGTCCTGTCGTGGCTGCCTCCTTCGGGGAAGATGCCGATACAGCCACCCTCGTGCAATTTCTGGAAGACAGAAGAGTAGACTTCACCCTGATCAACATGAGGAGCAACCTCGAACTTTGTGCCTTTGAAGCCCTCAATCAACGTGGCGTCGGCCTTTTCGTCCTTGACGTCCTGGCCAGTCAATTGACGCAAGGCAACATTCCCACCAAAGGGCTTCTTAAGACGGATCTTGTTGGGCCCCAGGATCTCTTTGATCTCGGTATTCGCAAATTTGTTGTCGAAGCTCGGCAAGGCAAGCACACCTCCTACCATGTAGATCTTGTTGTCTTCAAAGTTTGTGTCCACGCCTTTGATCAATGTTGGGTCATCCTTGGGGTCGGGCAGGTATATTTTGCCTCGGGCAGGCTTCTTCATGTCCAAGGCACGGCTGACAGGCACGGAGCCGACCATCCTTGCACCCCAACCAATGAACCTCCTCTTCATAGACTTCTCGGCGATCAAGAAAGAGACGCGACGGTAGGCTTCGGTGCGCAAGACACGCATCAGGATCAGGGGGTCGACGAATTGGTTGGCGTGAGGAGCGGCGACGATGATGATAGGGCCATTGCGAGGGACTTTCCAGGAGCTGCGAGGATGGACCTCGCGGAAAAAGAGGTCGACGAGTACTGAAAAGGTCCATAACCAAGCGTCGTATATGAAGTTTGGCCAGAAACTAGACTTGGTCTTGGGTTTGGATTGAGGCATGTTTCGTAGTCGTGGATCGAGTGAGTGTTTGGTGTCACGTCTTGGTGGAACAACGAAGCAGATATAGGAGACGGTCTTTCCGCGTAGCTTGGTTATGCGGTATCACTTTGTGAATACGAAGGCGGTCGAGATTGGTCGCGGGAGGATGCAGGCATGCAATGCGGCGTGCGGCGGGAGGGAAAGAGCCTCGCCGTAATGTCCTGGGTGAGGGGAAGCTGTCCGACTATCGGTCCAGAGGAGAGCACCTTCCAAGATGCGTGAGTTTTGGAGCTCGGAATCCCAACGTGCTTAGCATGCGAATGATTATGCTGGTGGGACTTCAACAAGGGGA
>Ga0268251_10000494_pt1 | contig 12438 bp, 10 predicted proteins | sample AgamicAsMae_FD_200527 | JGI IMG/M metagenome (GOLD analysis project Ga0268251, IMG submission 200527) | Agave microbial communities from Guanajuato, Mexico - As.Ma.e (v2) (version 2) | ecosystem: Host-associated > Plants > Phyllosphere > Phylloplane/Leaf | place: Guanajuato, Mexico | collected...
GGCGTAGACGGTCCCGAGGGATGCGTGTTCGAGGACGATCGGTGGGCCGGATGAGAGGCAGCTGAGAGTTCTGTCAGTACGAGTCTGCATGGGACAGAAGGAGGGTACCTACCGGAGAAGTCTGGGATGCGTCTCCGAGTCCAAAAAGGCGTATGCACTTGCCGCATGCTTCAATGCAGAAGGCGTCTCTCCAGGGCGACTGCTGGACAGCACGAGAGCGGTGCTCCTCTTTCGTCGCCGCTCGTGTATCGCTATCACTCCACGACACACGTGTCCCAACAGCACCGTCTCTTCATTGCTCTTGTCCTCGTCGTCATCCTCCTTCTGTCGCGTGTCCTCTTTCCGTAATCCATACACAATCGATCTCAGGAGTTGAAGCAGGAGTCCAAACCAGACCAGCAAGCCATTGATCACACCATGTCCAGTCTTGGATGTCGCACTCTCAGGAACTGGAGCAAGCTCTTGTTTCTCGTGTATGTAGGACCTCTCGCGAGGTAGTCGTCTTCGCACTTCCATTGTCGTGGTTTCGTTCGTGACATCAACAAGCACGCATCATGTCGTTGTGGGGAAGAAACCCTTTTGCTTGCTGGCCAAGAGCTCATGAAACAACTACTCCGTCATAGCCAATTCTCCTGTACGTCTGGTCGTACGATATCTTGAAATCTCACCAACTAATACATGTAGTCAATTCTGTCATCCTTCAATCTATTATCCTTCGATCTTATACTGATCGACTGGAAAGCAACAAGGTTTGGCACACAACTCTCATCTCGCGGAAACATTTCCGCGTTAGCATGCAATTGCTTGAGCTAAGAATACATCTTCGACGCTTCTAAATATCCCACCTGATCCACTCGCATTTGGGCGGTAACTCTGGCATCACTCCGTCCTTGAAGACGCCTTGCTCTGCCACAAATTTGTATGCTGCCTCAACCTCGGCAGTGTAGGCTTCTGCCGGTGCTTCTATCTCTGCCCTGAGCGGCGCATTGCCCTCGGGGTGCCAGATTCTTTCCATCTGTCCATCGCCCTTTCTGTAGTGTGGCTCTTGAGTTGATGTTGCCTCGTTCGTGCCAAGATACTGCACAGGTGCGCCCTTGAAGCTTTTTAGTTGCCCATTGGGCTGTCGAGTTATCCAGTCACCTTGGGGCACAGGCTCTGCGTATGAATTTTGCTGCTGCTGCTGCTGCTGTTGTGGCGCGGACGCCGTCCCGAAGCCGCCGCCAAAGGTCTGCTTGTTCGTAGGCTGTGTCGGTTGTCCAAACGTACTCGGCTTAGCTGTGGCTTGTGCAAAAGGTGACTGTGGTTGCTGGTTCCCTTGTGCTTGAGTAAACGGCGAAGGCTTGCCGAAAGCGTTCTGTTGCTGCGTTGGGGCTGAGGGCTGCCCAAATCCATTGGCTTGTTGTGTAGGTGCTGGCGGTTGTCCGTTTGCTGCTGGTTGACCGAACCCAGGTGCTCCATTTGCGGAAGGTGCTGGATTCTGATTGAATCCCGTGTTTTGACCCGCGACTGAGGGTTGACCAAATGCTGTGTTTTGTTGGTTAGGCACTGAGGGCTGACCAAATGCTGTATCCTGCTGAGCAGGTGCCGAGGGCTGACCAAATGCTGGCTGAGGTTGCTGACCCAAGCCAGACGACTGCCCAAAGGTAGTACTCTGTTGCTGACCGAGAGTCGATGGTTGACCGAATGCTGAAGCCTGGCCGAACCCTCCTCCTCCTTGCTGTGCAGCTTGTCCGAAAGGCGATGTAGGCGCTTGGTTGCTTTGTCCCGTCTGAGTAAAGGGACTTGCTTGAGGTGCACCAGAAGGCTGTCCGAACGCACCACCTTGACCGAGTGTCGATGGCTGGCCGAATCCGCCTGTCGGTGCTGCTGGCTGTCTGAAGGGGTTTGGTTTGGCACCCATGGCAGATGGCTGACCAAATCCTCCCGCAGCGGGCTGTCCAAAGGAAGGCTTCTGACCGAGAGCTGATGGAGAGCCGAATGCTCCAGCAGCTGGTGCTGTACCTCCTGACTGACCAAATGGACTTGATTTTTGGCCGAGACTAGATGCTTGACCGAAACCACCACCTCCACCTCCTAGGTTCGAAGGTTGACCGAATGCTCCGCCGCCGCCCATTGCAGAGGGTTGGCCGAAGGCGCCAGTCTGAGCAGACTGGTTGACTGCTGGTGCTGTAGTATTAGGAGAGAATTTCGAGTTCAGCTTTCGACCTTTGTGGAAAACATTCCCCACAGAAGCCTGGCATCCGTCTATGCGGTTCGGATGTTGGTTCTCGCCATCCAAGACGTATTTCTCTGCCCCGGCTAGATCGCCAAGAATCTGTCTTACTTGTTGCGTTATTTGCGTGAGAAGTTCCTGCTCGGCTTGGATCTGTGTGCGAAGTCAGACGACCATGAGTGACAGTATCAATGACCATAGCACTTACAGCAGGTTGTGGATTGCCATTAGCGAGAGCTTTATAGTAGAGAACTCGCATCTCCTCGGGGCTCTGTTCTAGAGGGAACCCTCCGAACAGCTGTGTCGGAGCATCTCTGCCGGGGCCGTAAGCGGAGAATGGCCATTGAGGTTTCTCATTCTTGAGGTCTTGTTCAATTCCATCCTTCGTCACTTGGTAGCTAGAAATTGTCAGTGTGCTGTTGTTATGAGGTGGTCGTCAAATGAATAGTGGTGTAGCTCAGTTGTTGCTTCAAAGAGGTCTAGAGACTTACGTGCTTGCGTAATGCTGGCCGCGATTAGGAGCAGGTGGCCGCTGGTTATTGCGATTCCCTTGACCAAAGCCGTTGCCCTGATTTTCGAGAGTCTGAAATCGGTTTCCGCTATCCTGGGGTTTGTTGGCGCCAGGATGCTCAAATTTGCAGTTGTCTAGGTCGAAAGCTCAGGACAGGATCAACCATAATATAGGAAAACAAAATAGCTTACCTCCAAACCTGCATCTGCCTTGCTGATAGAAGGAGCAGACCCGACCACCGCCTCCACCACCTTGGGCATTACCGTGCTGGACGCGACCGAACATGGATCATAGAAGATTGATCAAAGCCGGCGATCGAAACTTGATGTTGACAATTAATAGGCTTGCTGCATAATACCAAGCATAACCCGAGAGATTGACAAGCGAGTGATGGGAATTCGTCTAGACGAGCAGCAAACGGCGGCACGACCTATATGCGACCAGATTTAGAGCATGTAGATGCTTCTGTAACAGGTCGATGAGAATAATCTGGTCTTTGGTGGAAAAGCAGTCAAGGGATTTTGTCGCGATTCGCTGCTTCCGCTTTGGGAATCGGTAGAGGTTTGCATGAGGCACGTGCAGAAATCAAGTCAGGGTTGGTGGTCGTCGTTGTTGGCGGGCAGCCGCGCCAGTCGTTGCCCTCCCGTCGTCTTGCGAACGACCTAAGGAGGAAGGCAATTTCAAAAGGCTCTGAACAATTCACCGTCATGCTCTGCTGTTGATTTCTGCCTCTTCATACACCTCGCACGGCTTCCCTCCCCTCGTTTCCCATCCTCGCGCCTGGCTGCCAAGAGGGCGCGCATCATCCGCGATACATCTTAGCTAGACATCGACTCTGGTCATGAGCGAGGCAATTCATGCACCCATTCTCCGTCCTCACGCTTGGCATCTTTGTAGCTGGGTATACCACCGCTCGCTGGGATCTCGTCACTCGCCTGTATGAACTGGCCATCTTTGCCTGGGACTACGGTGTTATTGTATGTCTCTTCCTGGCCGCTGCTCTCCTTCTGCCCGTGCACAGCTAATGCTATGCGCAGACTCGCTCGTTGAAGGCCTTCTTGGTTCTAAGCATCTTCTTCGTCGTCCTGATCGTCCCCATCGAGCGCATAGCTGCCCGCGAGTCCGATATAGTCAGTGCAATCGTCTCATCGCCAGGAACCTCTCCTGACACTCTGAAGCATCCTCGTCCAGCTCTAGGTCTTTCGGCCCGCGAACAACTAAAACGACGAGGCTCTTTCTAGACCTTCATGATTGCCCCCAATGCCTTGATGCGCATCTTCTGGCCTACCGACTTTGTTCGCTCCGACAAAGCAGGTGTCATTCTAGGATGGAGGAATTCGGATCTCGACATGGTCGTCGTGACCATCCTGTTTGAGGTTGATGTGAGTCTCGGCCGCAGTGGTAGCAGCATTTGCCTTTACTCGAGCTGACACACATACAGGCACGCAATGTTGACACTGCTCTCAAGATGGGCAGACTTTTTCACGGTAGCCCCCATCCCATCGATCGCATCATCGATAGGTGCGGCCGCTTGCCGTTGCAGGTTTTGGGAACGCTGAACCCAGAGCGCGCACCTTCTCTCACTTTTAATCCTTCGTCCATCCAGGTCTACTACCGCCCCGGCGATCCGATCCCTCAGGTGCATTGCCCTGGCGAGCCATCCATCTCGCTGCAGATTGTCACATTCGATCGACCCAATCCCTACCATATGCAATACCTGTCCCTCACGCCAATCTCCCTCACCCTGTCAGATGCACAAGAAAGAGCAAGGAGAACACAAGTCAGAGGCTTTGGTGCAGAAGAGGCGGCCGACAAAGCGCGCAAGCAGCAGCTGGTGGACAAGCTTCGCATGCATACTGTTGTCCACCGTGCACGCACTCCCATGGAAATCGCCCTACCCGTGATACTGAATCAAATAAACTGCTCATACGAGATTGACGAGTTGATGCGCAAAAACATCAGGTTCGTTGGTCAACGCACGAGGCGCAGCATGAGCGTAAGTGAGCGCATGGCAGAGTCCGCTGCCGACCTCTGGGACTACACACGCTACGGCATACACCACGCCTTCTTCGCCTACGTCTATCCGATCATTACCCGGCTGCTCGTACTGGCTTTGGTCAGCCATCGTATTGCTGGCGAAGCGTGGTTGAGAGTTCTCGAATGGCGACCTATCCCAGATGCCGCCGCTCTCAAAGACATTTCAGCCACTGCCCAGCAAATCGACATACGTCTGCAGCAATTTTGCTACTGGCCAATTCAATATCTCACCCTGCGCAAGCGACGTACCGACTGGGGAAGCGTCACGAATAGTCACCCTGAATATATCCGATTCTACAACAGCCTGTGGCTCGTCGCAAACGACATTATCATCGGCATTGCCATCGGCTCCTTTATTATCGAGAATTCAGACTACGTCGCAGCTCAAGTTGAATCCATTGTCGATTCTTGGTTCATTGATGGTCTTCAACGCATGATTTGTTGGCTGATGGATTATCCTGCTGGTCTCAAACTCAACAAGGATCTGGCGCTGTTCCTTGGTGATCTTTTCCTCTGGATCATCGACTACTGGGCTGAATGTATGAAGAGCATAAGACCTCTGCTCCCGCATGTAATCCAGGTCATAGGCTTTTCGAGCTTCGCTGGTGCAAGTATGCCTGTCTCGCTCTTCTCAGATCTACTTTCCATTTTGACGATTCACGTTTACGCATTTTACATTGCCTCGGCCCGCATATACAACTGGCAGCTCACCATAATAGTCTCACTCTTCCACCTCTTCCGTGGTAAGAAACGAAACGTCCTCCGAAACCGTATCGACTCGTGCGATTACGACCTCGACCAGCTGCTCCTGGGCACGATTTTGTTCACACTCTTGACCTTCTTGCTTCCTACCATTGGTGTCTTTTACGCAACTTTCGCTGGCGCGCGTATGGGCATAATTGCTTTCAAAGCTGCTTTGGACACATGGCTGGCTTGCTTGAACCATTTTCCTCTTTTCGCACTCATGCTGAGAATCAAGGATTCTCGGCGATTACCAGGTATGAGCAGCCAAATCACATGCATGTAGAACTTCTCTGATTTATTGACCAGGTGGCATACGTTTTGAACTTCGTGATACCCCTTCTGTATTCGATTCTTCTTATCAGCATGGTTCTATGAAACCCGAAGTTGCACCCACTTCGCATGTACAGTTACAGGTAACAACAACTGCTCGGCACTGGTTTGAATTGGTCTCTAACTTAACACAGTCTGTGCCTCTACCTTTTTCTGAAACGTTCTCTCAATATGCACAGCTCGCAGATCGTATCCGCAAACACTACCTCTCGCCTAGTGTGTTCTTGTGCCTACTCACAGGCCGCTTCGTGCCGCCAATTCATCGCAAGAGCTTGTACAGTATGCAGTATAGCATGCTTCCGGCAAAGCGAATTCCGATTGCAGAGTTGTGGTGGAAATTGATGGGTGGGAATGGAGCGCAAAAGCCTCAAGCCAATGGAAATACCAACCCAACTCTCGGTCGGAGAGGTCAGAACAGGAGGACACCGGGACATTGGTGGAGTCAATGAAATCCTTAGCCCACGCGAATTGAGATTTGTCTCTCTGCTGCACTTGCAGATCAAGAGGAATAGGACGGCTTCCTCCCAGCCACCTACAGGAGAGCGGATGAGGTGGTGAAGACCGAACAAGGATGCGATCTGATGTTGCTGCACGCCGGCTCATTGCAACCTGTTTGTAGGCTGGTCGTCAATGTGGCGAACCCTATTTGCCCGTTGATCTGCTTCAAGATGCCTTCATCGGCGTGGTATAGCGATCTGCATTTAGCCGTGATGTATGGTTTCTTGTCCCCGCACCTTGGCTCTCCACGCTCCCGCGTTCCCCAGTCTCCACCTTAACAGCGCTTCTTCTTCATCATTGGTGGATCCGATCTCTTCTTTGCAGGAACATCGCCGCTACCGGTGGGGGTCGTGCCTTTTGGCATGGTCATGACATGGTCTCCATGAGAACAGTTCGGTGTTGACGGTTCCTTCCACCTTGATCGCGGGCAAAGTCTCTTTTGGCTCGATATGGTCAGGATAATAACGGACGGCTCAATATATAGAGCGAAGCATTCCCACAATGTTCTTACCATTGGCAGCTTGGTTCTTCGACGTTGAATCTAAACGAAGATGCTTGGTCTCGTAACTCTCGCCCTCACCGGCGCCGGTGTAGCCAGTGCCAGAAGGTTGCCTCACGTGGCTCCACGCCAGTTCAACAATAATACAGCTCTATCTTCATCACTTCCTTCATACCAACCCTACATCAATGCTACCCGCAATGACAACTCTCCGGTCGCCTTGCACATTGACACGCTTGACTGCAGCAAGCGCAATGCCACATCTCCTTACCTCTATGGCATTATGCACGAGGACATCAACCACTCCGGAGATGGTGGAATTTACGCAGAAATGATCGCCAACCGCGCTTTCCAGGGTATGTGTAAAATACTTCGTAGCTGACGACTTATACTCATGCGAAGCAGGGTCAAGTGTTACTATCAGCGCACTCGATGGCTATGTTGGCACATATGTGACGAGCTCTGAGAATGAGGTCGTTCCGTTTGATCCTGTCATGACTGCCTGGGCGCCTATCGGTGATGGAGTGCGGATGACTCTTGATATTCTGCACCCTCTCTCGGATGCTCTAGAGACTTCCCTCCAGATCGACTTTCCTCTGAATGCTACAGGAGAGGTTGGTTTCCAGAACTTTGGTTGGTGGGGCTTCGATGTCCGTCCCCAGCAATACAACGCTTCTCTGTTTTACTTGAACAACTACCCTCGCAACACCCAAGGCAATGCGAGCGATATCACCGTGTCCTTCCGCTCGAACGTCACTGGTGAAACTTGGGCAAGCTCGACTTTCAAGAATGTTACCCCAACATACATCGACTTTAAGCAGCTCGAGACCACTCTTCATCCTAACGTCACCGCTCCCGACGCCAATAACACCTTCGCCATTACATTCGACGGTGCCCAGGTCGCTGGACAGACATTCTACTTCAACTTGGTCTCAGTATTCCCCGAGACATTCAAGGGATACAAGAATGGACTTCGTCCTGACATTGCTCAAGGCTTCTACGATCTCAACCCTCAGTTCTTGAGATTCCCTGGTGGCAACAACCTCGAGGGCTTCAGCCCTGCTCAGAGATGGAAGTGGTGGGAAACTCTCGGCCCTTTGCAGGACCGCCCCGGCCGTGTCGGTGATTGGAACTACTACAATACTCAAGGACTTGGTCTGCTCGAATACCTTGAGTGGACTGAAGCTATGGATATTGAACCTGTTCTTGCTGTCTACGCTGGCTTCTCTCTCGACGTCTATGGACAGAACGGCGCTTCCTACCCTCCTGAGCAGATGCCGGAGATTCTGCAAGAAGCCTTGGACGAGCTCGAGTACTGCATGGGCGACAACTCCACTAAGTGGGGTGCCGTACGTATCGCTGATGGCCACCCTGAGCCTTTCAAGATCAACTTCGTCGAGATTGGTAACGAGGATTGGTTCAGTGTGACCTACCCTTACCGCTTCCAGATCATGTATGACGGTTTGAAGAAGGCATATCCCAACATCACCTACATCAGCACTGCCTTCAACGAGAATGCCGCCAACTACAACATCAGCATTCCTGAGGGCAACATGTGGGACTGGCATGGCTACCAAGAGCCCTCGTGGTTCTTGGCCAACTTCGACCTTTGGGACAACTGGCAGGAAGAGACGAACAACACCGACGTCACTGTTCTGTTGGGCGAATACTCGGTCATCCAAATCGACACACCTTCTGGCATCGTCAACTACTCTTACCCTCTGGACGTCCATGTTCAGTACCCTCGTCTCCTCTCTGCCATCGCTGAGGGTGTCTACGCACTTGGCGCAGAGCGCAACCCTAACACTGTCAAGATGTCTTCATACGCACCATCGCTTCAGAACCGTAACTTCACCAACTGGACTCCCGACATGATCTCGTACGATGCTCTGCATGACAACACCGTGCTGAGTGCCAGTTACTGGCAACAGTGGCTGTTCGCACACTACCGCGGTACCGAGACATTGCCCGTCACTGCCACCGAGGGAGAGCTGAACCCTCTGTTCTGGGCAGCCAGTATTGATGAAGAGAAAAACGCTGTGTATCTCAAAGTCATCAACACTCTGAACTCGACTGTGCCTTTCAGCGTCAACATTCCCTCGGCATACTCGGGCGTCAATGGTACTTCCATCACTGCTAGCGATCTCAACTCGTACAACTATGTTGGAAACAAGACCGAGGTTGTACCCCGTCCTGCTGAGCTCGAATCGACAGCAAGCTCGGCAAACGGATCCGCTTGGTCTTGGGATGTGCCCAAGTACAGCATTACTGTTCTGCAGTTTGACTTGTGTTGAGTATCATGGGAGCGTGTCTCGGAAGTTATGATCACGATTAGGATGTCGCGGTTGTCAGGTGGGTTTAGATAGATATAATACATACATCTATGTCAACATATGATATCCTTTTGAACTTGTCCAGTCCGCTGAAGTCTTGAATCTCCTTGACGACATGTTTTGTGATTGAACATGTCGCGGATAGCGAAGGAATTAGTCGATTAAGAGCATAGAGCCTACAGCTACTCGCTGATTGCAAGATCGAATCGTGGCCCCAACGCCCTCAACACCCAATGTCTGAACCGTAAAGACGACAAGCACGCCAAAGGGTTGCTGCGAAGAAAGTGAAGCAGTCGGCCTGGCGATTCTGAGCGAGGAAGTCACTATCGAAGCTTTTCACGTGTCAATCAAGTCACTTCCTTCCAATCTCGAAGACCAGCCACTCAACACCACACTCACCTCGACTCAGCTTACTCCCACTCGCCATCCTCTTTCATCATCATCTACTCACTGCCTCATCGATCAAAATGCCCAGGGACACGACCAAGACCAAGCTGGCCAACAGCGGCAAACCACTAGCCACCGCGCATGGCTTCTCGGCAGCTGACCAGGAGCTCCTCGAAAAGGCTCTGCGCGCATCCGCAAAAACCATCGCTCCGACACCCATAGGCAAGGACCGCAACGCGCTGTACGCCTCCCACAAGGACCAGATCTTCACTCAATTCAGCGATCAGTGGGATTGGTCAAAGACGACGCCGGAATGGACCATGAGCTCAATCGGCAAGATCTTTTCCAATTACCTTTTCGCCTACAACGAGAGCAACGGCGCATCCAAGGTGGCATCCAAACGCAGAAAGGGCAAGAAGACCGACGCGTTGAAGCCAGACCTGGGCCAAGCAAAGCATATCGTCCCCTTCCTCAAGCAAGAAGACAGTCCCACCAGACCTATCCTAGCGCGTCCTCGTGAGCTCGGCAGTCCATTCAGCTTCAAACCCATCAATCAGAAGATGCCGTCACCAAGTGACCAACTTATCGACAGATTCTCTGAATCGCCTTTCGACAAACCATTCGGCCAGCCTTCAAGATCACCAATGGATTCAGTTCACCAGTCTGTTGAGAACAGTCTAAGTGGCTTCTACTCCAAGCCTAAGCTGAGTGAGATTATCGTCGTGATCAAACCTAGCGAGTCTGATCCCTGGAGCCGTACTCTATTCTCGTTCCCACTGTGGCGGTGCCAGACTGCTGTAAACGGAAGAGATGCGGCACCAGAGTCTCTCCAAGATTGGCGCGACTTGTCATTTGCGGACTTTCTGCGTCAGCTTAAGGGCGAGCAAGTACTCGGTCCTGAAGAGATGGTCGTATGGGGACAATTCAACCAGCTCGTCACCAGTGACATGGCGTTTGCCAGTGCCGTTCAAGAGCAACTCCAAGACAAGGAATCGGCCGAGAACGAGGCCACGTTCATGATCGCCAGCAGTGAGTTGCATGTTCCGCCGTCTCAGCAGTATCAGCTGCTAACGTCCACACAGGCACAAAGAAGATGAGGGGCTAGACTGTTTGCACATGCTACAGAGATCGGAATCGAAGAGGCGGTTGAGATGGTTGATATGGCACCAAGGGCGGACGTGCAAGTTGATTCGCTGATTGACATGATTATATGATATTTTTGCTACCTCGAAGCTCAGCATAGCTTTGGGAGATGGCTGGAACATGGGTTGCTTTTTGACAGACTCTTGAAAATACCAATGAAGTTCGATTGCCCAATATTGCCAACTGTCGTCAGAGTGGTCTTGTGATGAAGGAGGAGAGGTTGTATTGTAGGCAGGACGTTGTCGAGGCGCATGTGGATCGGCCCCACAGCCAATGCCACGCGAGCCAAAGCAAGCTGACCCTGACGTTGGTCATCATCCTTCATGGCCGACACGCTGATATCGCTGGGACACTTCTGCGAGATCCACGGGCCGCAGGCTCTCTTGACCACTTCTGTCCAGTCGCCGACTGCAACATCGCCGCCGCCCAACGAGACGGGCACGAGTTGCGCCAACTGCTCCTACAACGTGCCAGCCGCGACAACAACTCCCCCCGTCCTCCGCAGCAAATGGCGCGATTCCACCTTTGCAACTACTCGAGCGCCCTCGAACCCTCTACTACGTGATGCCTGCACAAGAGCCCTGGCCGTCGAGTCTCTTCCCCGAGGCCAGAGTTCTGGCTCTATGACATTGACCACCGATCTGGCGACACAAGGACCTAAAGATTCTAGAACCGTCAATGTCGCACACGTCTTCCGACTATCAGATCCAAGAGCTAGGGGACAGAGAAGAGCATACGCATTTGTAGCTGTGGGCTCGCGGTCCCTGTTCCGACACCAGATGACCGCCCGCCGTGCCTTTGAGGCATGGGCCAAGTCAATCACCACACTTGCTGAGACACATCTGTCAGCCCTACAACAAGGAGACAGCACAGAAGCTTCGCCGATAGAAGCGTCCGCGGCAAATGTTGGGTCCTTGCGAAGCTACAGTTCGAGTGCTACGCCTTCACCACCTATGTCTATGGGATCAGCTGAACCTACTCCTTCGCCTGTGTCTCCTCCGCAACCACGGCGTACGGATTCGCAGGCCTCGTCTGTCGCTTCTTCGACCAGCCACCCTCAAAAGTCAACACCTACACCTGCAGCAGTCACGCCCGTGTCCAGTTTCCTGTCCGCCAAATCAGTGGATCCGGATGGCTATCCTCGCTCTTCTCTCTCAGCAGCCTCTCCACTTGCAAACGTTCCCAAGACTCGCAGTCTGGCTGAGATTGTAGGCGACGAGTACTTTTTCGTGCGTCTGCACGCCGAGTTCTGCGGGTTGTTGAAGAGTTTGATTGAGAGTGAGATTGCTGAAAAGGGAACCGAGATTGATGATGGGAATGGTGTTATTGATGAGGAAGATCAGAGGTATGAGAGTGGCAGTGATGATAACGCTGTGCATAGTGGCGATGAAGATGAAGATGATGGGTGTGTGGTCGGCTGGGATAGGTATTGATGGATGGATGCATGGAGATGAATGACCTTGATGAGAAATATGATTATTATGATGGTGGAGTTGCTTGAAGAGATAGAGAAGAGACCACCTGTATACAGAACATTATGGATACACTTCGCACCTACGGTATTGCCGTGTGTCGTCTTTGACGTTCCGGGATGGAGCATGCTCATCGATGAGTTTGTGCTATTGATGCTCTTTGCAATGTTGATCAGGATCATATTTTGACATGCCGAAATTGGGTTCAACAACACGGTTGTATAGTGTAGCGGTTAGCACGCGAGATTTTGATTACCATCAAATCCTGTCTC
>Ga0268251_10000497_pt1 | contig 12421 bp, 12 predicted proteins | sample AgamicAsMae_FD_200527 | JGI IMG/M metagenome (GOLD analysis project Ga0268251, IMG submission 200527) | Agave microbial communities from Guanajuato, Mexico - As.Ma.e (v2) (version 2) | ecosystem: Host-associated > Plants > Phyllosphere > Phylloplane/Leaf | place: Guanajuato, Mexico | collected...
GACAGCTCCAAGGCCTGCTCTGAAAGTCGAATCAAAAGAAAACGAGCGTGATTAATTATGCATTGGCCGAAGTATTAAGATGCAGGTCGGGTAATGAGCGTGGTGTTTGTGCTGGCGGCGTGATAAAGACAAATGAGGGATGTATCTATAGAGGCGATGAAGGATAGTCGGGCGCGAGCGAGTTTACGCGGGCGCAACAGGAAAGGAAGGAAGGCGTGCGTAGGTCGGTGGATAAAGAGGGACAAGGTACAAGGTAGGTGATGCAGAAGGAAGGAACCACCACGACAAGACGGCGAAATCGTCAATCGACACCAACGGTGGCCTTTGTCAGCGATTAACAAGTTGGCAAGATGCTCTGTGCCGAGACGAGGGGGACGGAATGACAGAATCAGGAGGGCTGTTTGTTGTTGGCAGAGATGATGATTACTGTAAATGTTTTGGTCCGCAAGGCTAGGAATGCAACGGTGCGCGACGACGTTGACCTCCTGCTCGCTGCAATTCGACCGTCAATTCAGACTTACACCGTGAGAAACAATGACCAGGACTTCTTCTCCCTCTACCAAGACATTACTGTCAGTGTCTTTGTTGGAATGTCTTTACTGTTTACATTGTATGCACATCTACGCAGCATGCGACACATTTTCGGTACTCAAGGCGTGCCATCGTCATCTGCCTTTCTCCAACCTCATGTCAAGTTTCAACCGTCAACCCCCTGACATGCAGAAACGTTGCACATGCCCCTGATTTAGATATCAAAAGCATCGAGACGATGGCCATAAAGGGAGAATTGCTGCCACAGGGGATGGTCTCCTGCTCTGACTGACAGGGATATGCCAGTCTTTGGCTGCGGTGAGTTTGTTCGTCGGAAGAGAAGAACAAGATCTGGAGAAACAAGAGCTTCGAGCTGGGGAATGCCAAGTCTGAATAAAGATACCGAGCCAAAGCACGTGCATATCGTCAGCGCTGTCTGCCTGGACAAAGAGGTTTTTACATGTATGGATGGGTGTTCGGTGCACGCTTGAATGATGGAGTTCACGAGAAGTTGATCGATTTGAATGTAGAAACAAAAATGTGTAGCTTTATTGGAAAAAAGGGGCGGAAGAATTGCACTGCCTTTCCATCCGTAGCTAGCAATTCCCTCATAAGCTCACCGCCAGAATCGAAAGAGGTATCCAAGAACATAAAAAGCAAAAACTGATGAAACAAAGTCCATGAAGTCGCAGTCCCCAGCCAAATGCCAGCTTGTCCAACGCCCTATAAGGATGTAGTCCCAAGACAGTTCCGTAATCCTCTGCGACACAACTTCGCAATAGACAGAAAGCAAAAAGAAAAGAAGAAGAAAAAAGAAACATAAAACCACATGCATGCTTTCCAATCCGTAACAGCGTAAGTATATACGATAAGCAATACAATAACAAAGGGTATCACCGTGAGGTTATCGTTGTTGATGTTGAGATATCGTCGCTCGAGTAGTCTCATGCAGAGGCGGAGACGGTCGGGCTCGAGTTCTCACTCTTCATTGCTGGGGAGATCGAACCGTCTTTTCTGTCGCTGTCTGCAGAGTTGGTAGGCGCTTTGCCGCAACCTTTTACGAGGATGTGTCTCTGTTTGAGAATTAGCTGACGTTCGGCAATACATGCTTGGAAAAGCTGCATACCTTTAAAGCATCCTTTCTGGAGAAGCTCTTGTCGCAGTGTCCACAGGGGAACGGCTTGACTGCTAGATGAATACGCTTGTGTCTCTTCAAATCGTGGTTGCGGTTGAAGCTCTGTGGACACTGATCGCACTTGAAAGGCCTATCGTTCTGAGGGTTTGGCTGAGCCTGAGGATGATGGCCGTACATGTGTTGCATATGCGCTGCGTGTCCACTGTTATATGCTGGCATCATCGAAGGCGGCATACCACCGACTAAAGCGAGTTGGCTATTCGGGTTTCCAACGTTGGACAGCACCGGGCCTGGTAGAGGATATTGGTATGACGGACGCTGATGCGTGTATGGTGACTGAGCGTTTTGTGGTTGGAGAGGTGGAATAGATCCATGTCCGTTTGCGGGTGACATACGAGGGATCTGACCACCTGCGCTCATGGGGCTCTGTTGAACAGGCGAAGGGCCAGAAGAATAGCCATATGCTGATTGGCCGTTGTGACTGTGCTGAGACCCGTTGAAGTAAGTCGGCGTAGGAGGAGGTCTTGCATATGAATCGTGGTGGTTCACTGGTGAAGGCTGGGTCACAGGTGTGTGGCCGCCCATCATCGCTGAGCCAATGCTGGATGATTGAGATGGCAGAGCAGGCAAGTTGACAGGCGCCGACATGGACATGGAGGTCGGGAAAGGGTTCTCTGGGAAGTTTGGGGGAGGGAGGTGCTCAGATGCATGAGGCGAGTTGTTGCCCTTGACGATCGAGTTGAGAGAGGGAGAGAACAGTCCACGCTGATTGGGGCTGTTGTGGGACTGGAAGCCGTAGGGAGTAGTGCCGGTATGCGAAGGGGGCCACATGTAACCGGTGGGGGTGAAGGGCGGTACCGTCTGGTTGGCTTGGGAGCTGCCGGTCGGCATGTTTGAAGAGTTAGGGCTGAGACCGTCGCTCGAGATGCCGCTCGGAGGGGTCAACAGGTTGCCGACACTGGTCAAGCTCGAGGGGATGGAGGGAGTCGGCTGGGAGGAGGTGGCATAGGGGTGATACTTCTGGTGCAGCGACGACAACTGAGGAGGAGGCAGCTCGAAGTTGGGGAGGTTTGAAGCATTGGGTCTACGAGATGAGAAACTCGTGGGAGCACCCATTGAATCGGACCCAGGAATCATATGTGACGTGAGAGCGAGACTGGCAGCCACGTTGGCGAATGGCAGACTTTATTCGGTAGGGTCAGAGGATGCGTCCGGCAGTGATGCAGGCTGCGGCGATTGAGGAAAAGAACAGCCGAGGAGGATAAGATTGAAGGCTTGGGCGTGCGTGATGGCTTTTCGATGCTATTCGAGGCAGAGACCGATGAGTGCTTTAGCGTGTTGGTGACGAGATGGGTGGACTGGGACCCAGAGGAGTGGATTCTCGGGATCTCCTTGATGCAGCACGATTCCAGAAACCCGGAAAAAGGTCGAAGCCTGACGCTGCTGACAACCAGATGGAGCAAGGATGGTCAAGAGAGAGGCAGAGAGTGACGCGAGTTGCTGCGAGTCAAACCAAATGCAAACTAGAAGGGTCTCAGTGCGTGTTACGCAACAGAAGGCGCTACCCAAGGCCACGATCGGGGAAGAGGCTTACATTGAGATCAAGCCTGCTGCGATTGGGGAGAGATCTGGGAGCCCGGATATGTGGTTGTGCAGACGGCAGGGTCACACGCACACGTCGCACCGGTATTGGAGATAATGGCAGAAGATGGACAACAAACGTGGCTTTGGTGAAGCTAGGAGGGAAATGCACGTTTTGGGAGAGCTGCTTGGATGGCGGAGAGGGTGGCTTGCAAGGGCTTGTGGTTGGAATGCGAATGCAAAGAGCGAGCGAGAGTCGAGCAAAGGGGCCGGAGGATAGAGCAGGAACAGCACAGCGCAAAAGAAGGGCGGCAAGACAAAGAAGTTGTTGCTGGTGGTGCTGCTTCGAGTGCTTTGTGTAGAGGCGAGGGACGAGTCGCGCACGCGTAGGGCAAACAGACGGAGTCTTTGAAAACGTGGGAGGAGAGGCGATCCTTTGTTAAGCTTAGGTGCCCTGGCGCTTTTAGAGAACGGATGGCGGACCTCGAGGGCTGGACGCCAGCAGCGAGGTGAACATGCACGGCAATCTAAACGACTAGTGCGCTGTCTGAGAGGCCGCTAGCGCTAGACGAGATCCATGCGCGAGCGCGAGGCCTCTGGATCGAGTCTAGGGCACAGGGTGCAGAGTCGTCGAGCCTGAGCGCTGAGGGTCGGGAGCGCGAGCAAAAAGAGCCTCCACCTCCCGCGCCCACCTGCTCCGCGCTGCACTAACCGCAACCATGCACCTGACAGCTAGGCAATAATCCTTCCGCGACCAGCGTCTTTTCTTCTTTCATCTTCGATCCTTCGCGCGCTTGCTGCGCTGCTGCAATAATAATGCTGATACCGCTGCTTCAGCTGCCGATGCCACTCCGCTCCAGGGAACATGCGTCTGGCCGCAGACTGCACGAGGCCCTATTTTGCGTTGCATCCCCCCCCTTTGTCGCTGCCCATCTCACACCCTCATCAAACCATGCAGCATCTCACTCTGCTCCCTGTCCTCAGCTGTCTGCGCGAAAAACAGTATTTGGAAGCGGCCGCTAACCAAGTTTCTCGCAAAAAGTGAAAGTGAAAGCAACGACGTGGTCTGTGGACAAACAGGGTGACTCGCCCTAAGGGACTAGGCCCAGTAGAACCTTCGGGGACGTTGCTGCGGGACGGGCTTGCGATTTACGGTAGACACCACCATCGCTTGCGCGCCCAACTCCTCCGACCGAGACACGACCAACCACACGCTCGCGTTTCATTAGGGCGGCCGCCAGTGTGATAAGCGCCAACCTGCAGATCCAATCCAAGCGTGCGGGCGGCACAAAACGAACAGGCCATGTCTCTTCTCTCTGGCCAAAGCAACGCGACCTTCCCCAAACTGAGCCTTGCCTGAATATCCTCGCTTCATAAACTGGTACAGTGAGCTACCACTGGTCATGCTACGAGCATGAGTGCACACACGAGGCTCTTACATCTAACAGATGCTGTGCCTGCATGCAGACAATTGCGTGGGTAAATAGCCGGCATCTTGAACACCGTGAATTACCATGTGCGCAGTGCGGGGTTGGAAACACCTAGGTCAGCAGAGAGTGGTGCTGCCGTTTGCTTCTTGTCTGATGCTCACAGGACTGATCTTGATGGAAGCACTCGACAGAGGCACGATCAGCGAGTGCAGACTTCAGGAACTCAATCTTGTTTCCCGATGATGTGCTCTGTTCACGCTGCAGGGTGAAATCCGAAGCGGGCCACTGTCGGTCTCTCCGCCCGGATCAGCACCCAACGCCTGCCCCATGTCGTGCAAAAATCTTCTGATTGATCTCTACGAACCGAATCCTCGGTCATGTTTGATGACCTCGCGAGATTCGATAATCAGAGCTAATCATGATCTTACACTCACGTGGCCGCCAATACGATGCGTGGTGGTTGAGATGACATGGTATTGGCCTCCTGCAGGTTTTGCCGGCCGGTCGCGCAACATTCAGGCGCTGGACGATTGATCCATTCGAAGTCCCGTCTACTGATATGAAGCTTTGCCTATAACGGATCAATAACGGTTCACGCGGTGACGACCACGCGATTCAGTTTTTGCAGTACGAGACCCAGTGCTTCGTTGATCAGTGATCAGTGATCACGTTGCTCACATCTTGAAACCCGGCTGCTCGGATTCCAGGATGCAGTAGTCACATTTGCAGGAAACGCGCATGCCTTGGAGAGCGAGAAAAAGCACCTTGTTGTCAATCGTTATGCATGCAAGCTTCCTGAAGCCACCATGAGGTGGGGGGCTGGACGATCATCATGATCACAGTCGATGCGACTCTTGACATAAGCGGCATGGCGTCTGGAGAATGCATCCTTCCCGAGGTCGACGCTAATGGGGGCACGGTGCGTGAACCCTTTCTGAATTCTGCCGCTTACAAGTTTGGCGAATCTCTCGTTTCTACGTTGCTCACACGCGCAACTCTTTTACCAACGGCGGCGCGGCTACACAGTCACTTGCCTTCAGCTTCCAGTGTGCACCACGCATCGCGATCGCAAAGCTATCTCTTGGATTGCCAGCATTCGGTGTCGAAGCTCGTGAGTCGTGTCCTGGTTGATGTTTAGATGGACAGTTTGAGACAAAGCATCCGGCCAATAGCACCATCCGTTAAGCGAAATCTGACCTTGTTCACTTAGGCAGGTATTTAGTTACCGAGTCTAGGCTCGACTCAAATCTCTTTTTTACTCCGACTCTCTCGTGGAATATGGTTCACTAGGTTGGTCGCGCATATGATTTGTTTCGCCAGGATCCTTCTTCAATCTCGGCATCGTATTATTGCAGGGCAAAGCGGCGGTAAATGTGTTCGCCTACAGCACAGTCATAACACTATCTGTATGATCGCCCAATTCCCGCCCGCTCGGTTGAGGCGCATTCATTGCACCTGAGTCGTTTCTCCAAAGTCACGCCTCTGAGCAGTTCCCCATACGCCACTACCGGAGCTTTTTGCTTTCGCGCTGCACCCTGTTGGCTTTCGGCAGCACTCCTGCTTGCACTCGGGGACGCCGAAAGCAATCCGCCCAACGCTCCCGGGCTAATTTAGAACAAACAGTGATGTTCCGAAGCTTGTTCAGTGCATTTGCAGCGGTCCTCCCCGACAAGTTGATGACTCTCTGTTGACTTTTCTTGGCACGCAACAGCACCAAGTGCATCCATGTTCCATCAGCTTGGATCTTGTTGGCGTCAACTCTACTCTTCGTCGGTCCGCCATCTGCTCCATTTCATTTTCTGCCCTACTGTGGCTTTCTCGATACCCCACGTTCATGGCTGCCACGCGAAGTCCTTCTGCGATTCTAGGCACTTGTATCAGGTGCTCCAGATCGCAACGGCCAGCTCCCACCTATAAACCAGCACCGCTCTGTACTGAGGCTACTCAACGTAGAACGCTGCGAATATGAAGGTGCTTCGATTCAATACCGCGACTCGGTGCCCGACATATTGAACTTTATACATCGATCGGACCATGTGATTCGGAGGTAAGTCGGTATGGACCATTTCCTGTGTTCGGTCACCAACAAGCAAAACCCGTACTCAGCCGTAGCGGTCAGTGGACCCCGTTATAGAGTATCTTAGCTGGGTGTTTATCCTCGACTATGCATACACCGATATGTTAATACGTTTTAGGTCTCAATTCGCGATGATCGCTCGTTTGAGATTACTATAATCTAGACGGCCCTCGACTCCTCGAAAATACAGCAGGCCAAGGCATACTTAGATACGAACTCCTCAGCTGCTCAGCTGCTATTACTTCTTTGCCCCCGCATGTAGGATATGCCATGCATACATGATCGTGCCATGGGTTTTCGCTATCTTGGCCAAAGTCTATTCAATATCACTCCGTGAGGAAAAGTAGGCGAGCATGTCGAGCCATGGAAGTCCGTTCGCTTTTCGTGCCAGCAGTATGCTCATTCGGACAATTGCAAGTTGTAGCGACCATGATATTTATCGCTTCCGACTGTTGGGCAATTGACTTTCGGTCGCTAGGTCATCCTTCCACGACCTGGGGATCGGTCCGGCGAAGATCACATCTCCTCGGTTTCGGTGTTGACTCTGTTGACTCGATGGGTCTAGAACTCTTGACATCTCACCTCTGTAGTTTGTGTGGAAAGATGCCTTGTGAAAGCGGCCAGGCATCCAGGCCAACGGTCATCTGGTGATGGTGTCTCACGATCTATGATCATAGTTTTGATCTGATCACAAAACGTAGATATCGAAGCATGCGTGTATGTTTGGGTTGATCTTCGATGCAAGAAGCCTGGGTAAGCTGATAATTCACCCGACACTGCGTATGCCCATGCAAAACTTCGAGAAACACCAATTGGCGGGTTACAACATGCAATGCAGGTCACTGTAGACAGGTGTTAAGAAAACCCTCCAAGCTTTCCGATGCAGCTAGGCTTTGGCGATGCAGTAAGACTCCAATCCAGTCCCAAGAACCAGGATCAAGCAACTAAAGATCGGACAAGTGGTTGATGGCTACACTACAATTGCTTGACTCAATCTCGACTCTGATACTCTGCAAGCTGGCTGCTTCTTCCTTCGGCACGGCTGGCCCCCCTTCTCCACCGGCACATTCTTGTCGAAAGCCACCAGCCACCGCACAAGTCCCCGTACGACGGACGGCGTCGACAACGTCTTTCTTCCAACCTCCAGCCCCTCCGTCGTGCCACCTACTGAAGTTCTCTTACCAGTGGTTCTGGCCGTTTTTTTTTTGTTTTTCCACAACGGACGCTTTTGCTCCTGCTGCAGCCACCTTGAGGCTTTCATCCGTGCTTTCCAAAAACTCCCGTAACAGAAGGCAGTTGCAGCCGCGCTGAAAAGCGCGCTGGTCGCCAGCCATGTCCTACAACAGAAAAACTCCGCTTACACCTAGCCTATATTTCTCTGCGTCCGTATCGGAGAAGCCTACCTCGAGCAAACAGATCGTGGAGGCTCCTCTTCGAGCTGGACTTCCGGACACGCCGAAGCTGACTCCATACACGATATCAATGGGTTCTGGAAGGAGAATCACGGACGGGTGAGCTATTTTGTGCTACATGAGCCTAAGGTAGGCAGATTCACGATCCGGACAACGGCGCTGTCTCGGGAGATATGTGCGTACACACAAATACTGAGACACCTCAACCTTGCGGTGCGGTTGCGAGGACTCGGTTAAAGAATGTTGACTGTTGGTCGCAGGCAATGTCTCGAGACCTGAAGGAGCCGCATCATGCTGACATGATGACCTTGCAGTAGCCTTTTTGAACTGCTATTGGTGGACAGAACATCCAATTGTAGCCTCCGAGCATTATGCGACCAGGATAGTTGAGAAGTCGAGGTATGCTTTGTGGAATCAATGCCTCTCTACATGATCTTATGGCCTTGGGTATCCGGTCCATCATTACAGTAGAACGGAGCCATTGATCGGAATAGCTGCCAGAATCAGGAACAGCAGCTCGACGAGAGGCGATTGGCTCAAGTCATCCGAACCGCAAAGATTTCCATGTGGCATCCATGCCATGAACCGCAAAGATTTCCATGTGGCATCCATGCCATGAACGGCACATCGAAGCCAGGCGCCGCTATGTTCAGCCGACTGTCCACTGTTTGAGTCGCGATTGACACCTGATGCATACTCAATCACTCCAATTTCTCTGGGGACCGAACAATGGTGAGAGCGGTAGCTTGTATGCGAAGGACTCTTTGGAGATCCCTTTATGTCCGACAGTGGAGTACGTCTTATGGGGAGAGGCAAAATCTTCAAGATCAAGCTGCTCATGATGGCTTTCTACCATATACGACGCTCCTGTAAGAAGGTCAGATTGACGTCAGGTGAAATTTGGGACGCAAATATCTTACACATCTTGGAATGCATGACAATCGGTGTCTTTCAAAGCGTTTCTCATCTCGGCCAAGAAAACGTGAGCTCGTGTAAGGGGCCACTAGAAAGTCAGTCAGCTTGAGCGGTGCTGTGTTGACTCTTGTATACTAACCTCGCCGGCGCCAGTCAGTAACCGCAGGGTAAAGCCTTGGATATGTTCTGTAACGCGCATTTGATTGAGCTCTCCAAGTTTCTTGAGTGCCGGATCGCTGGACCAGCCATTCATGGGCCATTTGAAGCGTTTCTCAACAACATCAACGAAGCCAACTTTTTTCAGCAGGGCCTTGCTCTCTTTCCAGGTGTCAAAGGTCTTTCCCCATTTCACGGAAATGTCACTGATGGTTTGGCCCCATGTGTTGTAGAAATGATCAGGACCTAGCGAGTCATCATCACTGACCTGAGAGGTATGTTATTAGTTAAGAGATAAGACAATTGACAGTAAAGGAAGTGCCATACCGGCCAGGTTGAGTGTTCCATGATCTCGATATAGCCACCAGGTGCGATGCATCGCAAGGCTTCATTGCAGAACAAATCCCAATCCTTGATTGAGCCCATCATTTCTCTTACGTGAACATAATCAAGTTGATTCTCTTCCCAAGTCCAGTCTAGTGAATTGTCGTCAATTTCAAACACACAGTTTTCAGGAACCAGATCCGGCTGTATGGGTGATAGATCGGTCCCAGTGACTTGGGCCTCGGGAAACTTATCGGCCATTTGGATTGCCCAGATGCCCGTGCCAGTTCCGACATCCAGGATTTCTCGCGGAGCTTTGATAGGCGCCAAATGCAGCTCTCCACCAAGGGTCAGGGTGTACATGGTATGCGACAGATTTTCGGCCTCGCAGGATTGTTCATCATTGGGACCCTGGGATACTGTCAATACCCGAGACGGATGGTGCAAAAAAAAAGCAATGATTGACCTACCCAGTAGCTGCCGTCTTGGTAAGCATGATATCGTCGACCATTTTCCGTACGGTAGTCAGTGACATAACTTGCCAATGTGTCAGATGTCGTAGACGCCGCCTCCCCTGGCGACGTCTCTGAAGTCATTCCTTGCAAATACTGTTATTGGCAACTGCGGAATGGCCTGCAGTGGCAAGGGCAGGGGCGACGTGTCTTTTCGTAGAAAAAGCTGACGCAAGGCCTCTTGCCTGATCATCCAACTTATAGATGGCAGTTGTTGGCCAATTTTTATTAGCTGCATGTAACTGGAGCACACCTGCGTTCCGAGCAAACGCGCGCGAGGCGGGCACTAAGTATTAGAATGCGCCCAAAGCTTCACGTCGCTCTCTAATCTAAGCTCCCCTCTCTTTGTGTCGCGTAGATGGTTTGCTCATTCGATGACGAGACTCGAAATGGAGCAGTGCCATCCGAGCTTCGTCCGTCAACCATTTCCTTTGGTTGTGGTCTTGACAGAGGCGGTGATATGCAAGTACCCATGATTGAGATGCGAGCTTTCGAGGGCAAGACGCAGGCGTCTGTGTCTTTGCCTGTCAGACGCTCCCGAATTCCGACGAGCTACCCGACGCCATGGCTTGGAAGCATCCAGGCTATCGGTTCGAGCGCCAGTGTTCCGGTTCCCGAGTGTTTGCCCTTGGGATGGACTTCTGCACCGTCTGGGTGCTCCTGTCGCTCCAAATGCCCGGAAACTGATCTAGACAGCTCCAAAAGCCACGGCCTTTCATCGCTCCTTCCAACATCGCCGTTGACTGAGGAATCCTTTGCTCAACGCCCTCGAGTCGCTACCGCTCCTAGGATCATCACTCCGTGATCGTCTATCGAACCGCCGTCTGGCTGGTGAGCAATCAAGTGTATTCGTATCGCCTGGCCGCATCAAGAAGTGGTTGCATAGTTTCATGAAATCCTGAAACATTGGTTCATGAACTCATCAAGGGGCTGCCATCGAAAGCACCGACTAATCTATCATCGAGCTCGAAACGCTATACCCCGTTACAACCAAGCCGACTGTCGATCATATGTATACAACCTCGAGCCCGTCTATATGTGAACCACATCATCACGATCTCCTGAACGAAAACCTTGTCTTTGGCACATGGGGTATGGCGACTCAGAACGTACAAAAAGTCAAGATCCAAAGCTGTCTTGCTCTTGACCTGACCCGGACTTGTGCAATTCGAAGGATACTACTGTACACCAAAGCAAAGTTTCGGCCATGAATTTGCTTGGCTGCATGGCCATCGAAGCACATCATCAACAGACATGTTGAAGCAGCACCGCAATATATCCTTGCATATGCGTGGCTCTTACAGATTCTTATCACACAGGCAATGCTAGGTGCGGCGTCATCATGTTGTGCTGTTCACATGCTCTAATCACCTGAGATCAAGCCAGCAACCCCGCCTGTGTCACCATATGTCCTGAAGCCGTGTGAACGATCCCGTGTGAACGACCTCAAGAGCTCGATATGCTGGAAAGCTGATCGTCGAGCCGCCTGATCGGTCCTGCTATCGTTTGCCACGCATTCTTGCGTTGTCACCTCCCTCAGGCCGACCGTCGATCTGTATCTGCATCCTTGTTGGGCTGTACCATGGGACAGTACGGCCCTAACTCGGGTTCATGTTCTCTGCTCTGGTTGGAGCTTCCTTCGAACAATTGCAAGCATAGACAGAGGGGACATGCGCAGAGAGACTCTTCGCTCTTTCAGCAGTTATCGATGACACTCCAACGACTTTCCAATTCAAGCTATCTGTTGTACTCTGGTCATACAGACTCGAATCACAACCGACAGTCGATGTGGGCGTGAGTCTACCTGCTTGCGTTCGACCAATGACAATACTTATCAAGGTCACAATAAGCAATATCCAGAGCCCACGACTGACTGTCCGACACAGTTATTCCCGTAGGCAGTACGTAATTGAGCTTCTGTAGACGTGTCCAAGCTCGCTTTGTGTAAATCTTGGTCGATCATAACGAACATCTTGCCTTGCTGATATGGATTCAAACTACAGATCTTATGTGGATGCAATAGTTGAAACGTAATACTCTAGTTCTGGGAGATGCGCCATCGGTCGTCTGCTCGTCAATTGAGGAATGAGGAATGATTGACATGTCCATCCGAAGTCAGATGGTCACAATCCTCATTGCGTCACGCTACAATGCAGTAAAAAGAACATAAACTATTTTTCTTGTCGGCAACATCAGAACATCTTTTTGTGAGCATCAGACGGATACAAAGTGGCATAGGTTATACTGCACAAGAAACAAGTATATCTTGGGCAGTTTTGGTGCACTTTATAATGACTATCAATGTTGGTCAGGGTTGTACCACCAGAATGCGAGTTGGTGAAATGCTG
>Ga0268251_10000499_pt1 | contig 12411 bp, 11 predicted proteins | sample AgamicAsMae_FD_200527 | JGI IMG/M metagenome (GOLD analysis project Ga0268251, IMG submission 200527) | Agave microbial communities from Guanajuato, Mexico - As.Ma.e (v2) (version 2) | ecosystem: Host-associated > Plants > Phyllosphere > Phylloplane/Leaf | place: Guanajuato, Mexico | collected...
TATAAGAGACAGATGTTATATGAAGGCATGTTGATGTGTGTGTGTTGTTGTATGAGTGTGAATGATCAAGTCCAACTTTCGTCCAGACACTTTCCCACACGACAGTGGGGAGCCCACAGCTTCTCCGATGTCGGCTCCTGCCCACCAACACTCTCCACATCGGCCCGCATCCGCTTATGAGCTCTCTCCACCGAACATCCAATCTACCGAAGACCTTCACAGAGATCAAGGCAACGAGTCGAACCAGTCTCGAGAGAGTGTCTGTCACAATCCAGAGCATCCACTCTCGTCAAGCCGCGAGATTGATCTGCTGCAAGTCTAGACTTGAGTCAGAAGCAGATCTTGCAGTTCTAAAGGCGCAGATTGTTCTAGGATGTATATCTTGGGTAAATATGTTTCGTGTTCTTCGTGATATGAGTGAGCAAAGTCTACTGCTCTCTCTCGTTCCGTAGAGATGTAGTGACTCCGGCATCTCTTTCTCTTCTACCGACTCCTCTATCCCCAGCAAATGCAATGCAGTTCTTCTTCTGTGGCCTCATGCTTCATCTCTTTCTCAGACCCAGACCTCCCAAACCTCTCTTCTTTCCACCACTCTTCTGACCACCATCATCCACCTCCATAGCATCAACCTCAATCGCCTGATCCTTGCCTGGCAAACCCTCAGCCCTTTGTACTTGCTCCGCACGCACAGCCTCCTCATGAGACCTCTTCTCGGCAGCATCCATCACACTCTTCATCTGCACCTCCAACTCCTTGAGCACATCATCGCAAGTATTGCTCCATGTATCCAGGGATGCCATCATGCGCGTCACGCTACCAGGATTGAGATCGCGTAGGGCGGCAACACTGCTGATGGCGACGATGCCTTGTGCGGGGTTCAAGGTGGCGGTGAGGAGGTCTGCGTAGATGGCGTCGGTGACTAGGCGTTCGAGGGCCAAAGGCGAATCAAGGGAGAGTGCGATTTGCAGGTTTGCGTATGTGAGTGGGGTGGTGGGTGTTGTGTTTGCGGCGAGGGTGAGCAGTGTGAGAAGTTGGAGTTTGTGTTGTTGGACTGGTGATAGCGAGGGCAGTGTTGAGGCTAGAGCTGTGATTGGGAAATCGTCAGTCTTTGGTCTGCAGTGAGGAGACTAGAGGAAGAAACATACCTTGGTATTCAGCCCATGTGCCCCAGGCGAACAGCTCGAGCAGCGTGTAGTGGTTGCGGTATTGAGCATCGTCGCGCAGACTCTGGATGTTCGGCGTCTGGAGCAGCTCGCCAAAGACATAGGTGTGAGTGGCTGAGGTAGCCTGGGTGACCAGATCGGCAGCTGCGCGAGCTGATGTAGCCGACTTTGATAAAGCGAGGAAAGGTGCCAGCGCGTTGATTGCTCGGCTTTGTTCCATGATGAGTCGTGTGATGTGATGTGCTGATGGATAAAGAGTTGAACGCGGCGGTCTGGTGTGGGCGAAAAGGCGAGTGAGAGAATTCTAGTTGTCAAGGTGAATGTTTGTGGTTGGCGTGTTTGTACTGTACGAAGGGAAGGTGCTTTCGGTTTGATCATCGTCATTGTCGTTGTGTCCAAAGTCCGACCTCCGACTGCCGCTCTCACCGCCTTCGCCTATAACATAACCATCAACTCTCTCTTGATGCAACTCATGTGTGCACCCATATCTAGTCTGTCTATGTTTGACGATCCAATCCTCAGCATATCCCATCCACATCCAACAAATTCTGCCTACTCGTCATGGGCTCAGCCCGCCACTTCACCATCGACTCTGCCCCCTCAGCACTAGTCTCCTCTGTCTCCCTAACAACCTCAGCATCAATATCCCTAACAATACCACGATACCTCCTACGCATCTCTTCCCCATAGCTCTCCAAGTCCGGTATAGTCCACTGATCATACAATCTCCCATGCGTATTGACCACAGCGAAGCCCCCATGAGCAACCAGAAACCTCCAGCAGAGATAGCAGAGCCATTTCGACGTTCCTATCACTCGAGGAGTGAGGAATGTAGATATTGAGGGCGTGTTGTGTTGGTCGAGCAAATCGTAATGCACAGCCAATTGCACTTCTGCGTGTACATGACATGATTTCGCCCAGGCCTCGTGTCCGATATCTGTAGCCACAGCCTCATATGGCGTCAAGAATGCCAATTGCAGATTTGACCCAAACAAAGTTGGATATTGTGTGCCGTGTGCAATCAGAGATGTGGTGACGCGCCAGTATGCCCCAATCTTCTCTACTTGACGCAGACACTTGATGGCAGAAGCAACTTTGGGCGTCGGCGATGCAGTGATGCTGTTTTCCAATCGTTGTGCAAAGTCGGCAATATTCTTTGTTTTGCAAAAGTCATAACTCGCTTTGATCAGTTCGTGAAGATGGTGTTTCTCGCCCTGAGATGCTGCTTCGACTGCCTCAAAGCTTTCATAGATGGCAGCGAGTTGTTGCACTTGAGCTTCCACTGAACGTCTCAACACCGCTTCCTTCTTGGTATAGACAAACTGCACCCGGTGGAGCAGATTCGCAAAGTCCTGCCAAAGAGGCTTTTTGTGTTGTTTAGCCAGATACTTTGGCTTCTCCCACTTCGTCGATCTCAGTCGTGCGAGCAGTCTTCGGAAATGTAAGTCCACGATTTGTGAAAACAGCTTCTCTGTACGTGCTGAATCATCGGTCTCAGATACTGTACTGAGGGTGTGCGTTATCGAATTCAGGGCATCTTGGACCTGATCGTTCAGCGAAAGGTCCAGCGCTGCAAACTGCACGACGAGCCGAGCAGGTTGAATGTGCTCTTCCAAACACACAGCTGCAACACTTTGAGCCCCTTCTTCGATGGCAGCCAAGAATGCAAAGTCATCTGCGATTTGCTGCTCTACACTCAATGGCAAAGTGTAATTGTCCTTCGTTTCATCGCTTTGAACAAGAGGAAAAGTCTGTGGTTCGACTGGCACCGAGTTTGTAATTTTTTCAAGGTCCACTAGGTGTTGTCGAAATGTATTTTCCGGAAGATCGCGCCATATCGAGGGTTCTGGATTCGCTGTCCGGGTCTGCAGTCGTGACATTCTTATATCGGGGAGGTTTTCGAGAGGTGGTGGTTTACCAAATTCGATAGGATTTATCGAGATTATGCATTTGTGCAAGTATTATGCACTTGATTATATATATATGCATCACTACAACGACTTGTCGTACTTCTACTGTCAGGGTAAACGCAACGAAATGTATCTCAAGGTTTCATGCAATAGCTTTGAGCATATGGATAATTCACTGTAAAGGGACGCTCGTAGAGTATAACGAATCAGAGTCAGCGAAGTATAGTATCCAGTGTTTGTAATAGATGTTTTACTGTTGGAAAGACTCGCTCATAGATTTGTGGTGGTCCTGTGACAGGACCCGTATGCGATGGGGTATAAGAGAAGAAAAACGGGGGAGGCGATAACAATGCGCCGGCGATGAACAAGAACGAAATATGCAAGATTCCCGAGTAACACCACACAAAACTATCTCTCTCTCAATCAGGAGCACGAGGTGTCTTTGATGATCCTCTCCCCTTCGTCAAACGCCTGTTGAAAACTCGAAGAACAGATCTAACGCCGCGCCATATAGAAAAGTGAACAGAGCCTCTCATCTCCACAATCAAGAGCTGTTGGATCGCATGAGCATTTCCTACAAAGTTACACTGTTAGCATGATGTCCACATATAAGTGCATACAGAAACACTTACCCGCTCAATAGGATCGGAGAGGTCTGCCGTCACAATCGAAGGACTCTTAGTCGGGTTGGTCGGCGAGTCTGTGTATCCACGAATATCCAAGACCGGTCTCCTGGGTGTGCTGACTTTGCTGCTACTGCCTGTGCTATCCTCTTGCTTGCCATCGTCACCTTGTGTGAGAGTCATCCTCTGGTCCTTGTTGCGTTCGAGCAATGCTCCGCCCATGGTCGCACACTTGAGTAACGTCTGAATGAGCTGGTTAGGCTTCAAAGGCTTGGAGAGATACTCGTCCATCTGGGCTTGGATACACTTCTCGCGATCTCCCAACATGGCGTGTGCAGTGAGAGCGATAATAGGCGAGCGGGTGAGCTGGTTCTCGCGCTCGTATTGACGGATGTTGGCAGTGGCTTCGAAACCTCCCATGATAGGCATTTGCACATCCATAAGCACAACATCGTAGCGCTTCTTCTTGATGGCTTCGAATGCTTCGAGACCGTTGTTGGCCACTGTGACTGTATGATGGTGCTTCTGCAGAATTCTGACAGCCAGTCTTTGATTGACAGCATTATCCTCCGCGAGTAGAATATCGAATTTCATGGACGGATCGGCAGATGTCGGCGCTGCGCGTCCCTCCAATGCCGGGATGAGCGCATTGCCCAGATCGATGGACAGACAAGGCGTGGTCATGTAGCTCGCGATACCGTCCTCAAGTGCAGACTTGAAACTCATACTGATAACAGGAGCAAGCATGACGATGGGGATGTACTTAAAGTCCTCAACGTTGCGAAGTTTGCGAGCGGTCTCCCTGGAATCAACGAGAATACAGTCGTAAGCCTTTCCAGCGGCGATGGCTGCCTGTGGCGAAGGTACTTCTGCCTCGGTGTGAACAACCATAGGCATCAGCTGAAGGTTGACAAGGTGCTGCGCGATCTCTTCGGAGCAACCGGTTTTACCAGTGTCGATGAAGAGCACATGGTGCTTACGATAAGCTCTGAGCTGCTTGTCGATGGCCGCAACATCTGGGTCGCCGACCTTGAACTTGACAGTAAAGTAGAAGCAACTGCCTTGACCGAAGTCGGATTCCACCCACATCCTTCCGTTCATGAGCGAAACAAGTCTTCTTGAAATGGACAAGCCGAGACCAGTGCCTCCGAAGCGGCGCGTGGTTGATCCATCTGCTTGCTGGAAGGTATCGAAGATAAGATCAAGCTTGTTGCTCGGTATACCAATGCCAGTATCGCGAACGGCAAACTGAACTGCGTATTCACCATCCTCGCATCCAAGCTGGTCTGCCGCGGAGATAGAGATTCTGACCTCACCCTTGTCGGTGAACTTGATGGCATTGCCAACTAGATTCAAAATGATTTGACGCAGTCTGAACGAGTCTCCAATGACATAGTCTGGTACTGAGCTGTCCACATAGTAGGCAAGATCCAAGTGCTTCTCGTTGGCCTTGACTGCCAGACCCTTAAGGCCATTGAAGACTTGGCCACGGAGAGAGAATGGAATCTCCTCAACAACCATACGGTTGGCTTCAATCTTGGAAATGTCGAGAATGTCGTCAATGATGGTCAGCAGACTGTTAGCCAGGTTAAATACCAGGTTGAGCATCTCTCGCTGATTTTGATTCAAATCAGTGTCAAGGGTGAGTTGAGTCATGCCGATGATACCGTTCATGGGGGTTCTGATCTCGTGAGACATGTTGGCGAGGAACTCTGACTTGGTCTTGTTGGCCAGTTCAGCGGCTTCTCTTGCAGCAGTGTTCTTTTGAATACTTTCACGCAGACCAGTAACCATCTTGTTGATCTTGTTCTTGAGCTCGTTCATCTCACCTGATGCTTCGACAGTGATCATCTTGGTGAAATCGCCATCCATGGCAGCATTCGTGATGTCACCGAATGCTCGGACTTGGGAAGTCAGATTTTGAGCCATGGTGTTGACGTCGGAAGTGATTTCCTTCCAGCGACCAGAAATTCCTTCAACTTCAGCTTGGCCGCCCATCTTGCCGTCGACACCGACGTCGCGAGCGACGCGCTTGACAGCAAGAGACCAGTTGTCGAGACGGCCAACCATGTCGTTGATGGTGTTCTTCAGGAGCAGAATCTCTCCTTGAGCATGGACCTTGATGACTTGGGTCATGTCTCCACGAGCAATAGCCTGTGTGACATCGGAGATGTTGCGGACCTGGTTGGTCAGGTTGTTGGCCATGGTGTTGACGTTGTCAGTCAAATCCTTCCATTTGCCTTCGACGTTCTCGACTTGAGCTTGGCCACCCAGTACACCTTCGGTGCCGACTTCTCTTGCTACCTTACTGACCTCGAAGGCGAAGGTGCTCAGACGGTCAACCATCGTGTTGATGGTGACCTTCAACTCGAGAATCTCACCCTTGACCTCAGCTCCAACCTTCTTGCTGAGATCACCTCTGGCAACAGCCTTTGTAACGTGAGCGATCTCACGCACTTGAGTGGTGAGATTGTTGGCCATGCCGTTGACATTTTCGGTGAGGTCTTTCCATGTGCCTTCGACTCCGTGTACAGTTGCTTGCCCACCAAGTCTTCCTTCTGTTCCGACTTCTCTGGCAATTTTTGTGACTTCGTGAGCGAATTGCCTGAGTTGGTCGACCATGGAGTTGATGGTTGACTTGAGCTCCAGAATCTCGCCCTTGCACTCGGCCTTGACTTTTTGCGTGAGATCACCCCGTGCGACGGCTGTGGTGACCTCAGCAATGTCTCGTACTTGGGTAGTGAGATTGTTGGCCATGGCGTTGACATTGACAGTCAGGTCATTCCACATGCCCTGAACACCCTCAATCTGGGCTTGACCTCCGAGTACACCCTCGGTACCGACATCGCGAGACACGCGGGTGACTTCTGTTGCAAAGGTGCGCAACTGATCGACCATACCGTTGATAGTCTGTTGGAGTTGTAGTATTTCACCACGAGCGGGACGTTGAATCTTGCGACTGAGATCGCCCTGAGCGACTGCGGTGGTAACGACGGCGATTTCTCGTACTTGGTTGGTCAAATTGTCGGCCATTATGTTTACTGCAGATGGTCAGTCGTTGGATAATCAGACGGTAGAAGCAATCCTGCATACCGTTTTGAGTAAGTTCAGCCCAGATGCCACTGACACCAGGCAAGACAGCTTGTCCTCCGAGTCTTCCCTCGGTACCGACCTCACGAGCGAGGTGTGTGACTTGACTGGCGAAATCTTGTAGTTGATCGACCATCTTGTTGATTGTGCGTTTGAAGGTAGCGATTTCGGGATCACGCTCTTTGGCGCTGATGAGCACCTTTTTGCTCAGATCACCATTAGCGACGGCAGTGACGATACTGCCAATCTCGCGGAGGACTTTTTGGTAGGTTGCGTTGATTTGTTGATTCTTAGACAGCTCACGCTTGAGTGTCTCGACATCGTCCATGGAGCTCTCGATACCGCCGAGAGCCTGCTCGGTGGCCTGACGCTGTTGTTGCAGCGTCTCATTGATGCTGTCGATGTATTCTCTCTGGGCCTTAATCTCTTCGCTTTGGCGATCGACGTGGTCACGAAGGACTCCAAGCTCTTCTTCGGTCAGCTGACGCGGTACGGCAGTGCCCTTGGGACTCTCCGACTTGGCCAGCAGACTGTTCACCAAAGATGCAGAGCGAGGCCGTGAGGACAGAACACGGGCAGCTGTGGGAGAGCTATCTGTCGAGAAAGCAGATTGCAGAGGCTCGTTAGGAGTGATGGGGTAGACGGTCGAGGCCGAAGAAGCGACCCTGTTCTCAAGGTATTGTACGCGGCTGGCCAGAGCAGCGACCTCGCGCTCGAGTTGTTGTTTGGCATCGGAGTCAGCGCCAGGCAAGGGCGTGCGGTTCGATTCGACGCTGTTGGCAGCGACGCGGCTGTTGAAGTCATCGTGGGCAGGGGTATATTGTTTGCCAAGGTTGGAGATGATGGCAGCAAGAGCTGCGTATGAGTCCTCTTCGGCCATGGTGGGCGGTTGTTGGGTCAGGTGTAGATGGTCGACGCGCATGAACGGTGTGGAGGTGCAGGCTGTCTGTACAGTGTCCAGGGATGTGTGGAGACGCGAAGTGCTCCAACAGGTGCTGAGGGCCTTGGTGACGGCTCCGGGAAGCCCGAGACGGAGGTCGATGCTAGATTCGCATCAAAGAGTGAAGCCTGGCTCGACGGTGTTGGCCCCTTGAGATTGTGGACAGGTCGCTGATGTGGCAGGTTGTGGAAGGAGACAAGGGCTTCGAGGGCTTCGACAGCAGAAGCCTCAAGGGTCGGTAACAAGCGCGCTAATTTAGTGATCGTCGAGAAAGCCTCGCCGTCCAATAGCAACCAATCCGACACGAGAGACCAAAAACACTGCTTGGGGCTGCTGCAGCTGCTTGGATCCTTCTATTGGCAATGATTTCGCAATTGATAGAAGCAACCTGACAAGCAAAAGTGAAGGAGGAGAGCTCGTCGGCCTTCTCTAAACAAAGAAGTGCCAAACAAACTCTGAAATGCCCATGCTTAACAGGCAGCCGCTATCCACCACGCGAGCCGGAAAGACCCTCTTAGCTAGCTAAATTTACCACCATTCGACCGTCTTTCGACAATTCTTCCGTCTCTCTCGTCTGCTCCCACTCGCCATCCTGCGCCTCAGGCGACGTCCCATCAATAACTCCTCGTATTCTCCCCATTAGACAATACGCAGAAGCAGCTACTGCCAAGACCTTGACTACTTTTCTTTTCAGCCTCACCATCTATGCCTCGACCTTCGATGCCTGATTCAGTCTTTTCAGAGTGGTCCACAAAAGACAACAGATTTCTCAAAAGACAAATCAAGACTCGCCTTTCGATCCATCTTGTGGACCACAAGCACAACTGACATCGAGATCCGAGCTTGGACCACCTTCGTTTTCGTCAATGCATCTTATCTCAGGGTCTTGCATGTGGAGACATGCATCCCAACTTTTGCACGTTTTCAATACTCCTTGTTGGGCGTCTCGTTCTTTCCATTAAGGGACTGACTTGTTGATCAAGTCAACGTGCAACAGTGTGCTTCGAGACCTCTAGATACGAGCTGTCATCCAGTCTTAGACTGCCTAGTGTCTTCTCCCTTCTCCGTGCACGTAGTTGGTACGGAGAATTGGTGCAACGATAATGCCGCGCTTTCACCGCCGTCTCTGTCGATCTATTCGTCCGTTGAACAAACTGCTCCAGAGACCGGCCAAAAGTCATTTCAAGCTCGACCATTCGTTTGGCACTGCCTTCTTCAGGAGTCACCAACTAACCTTCGTATTTATGGGATTGCGCCGTTCAATTGTGTGGTTAGAGCCCGAGAGTTGATGTCGATCATGTGTTTCATCTTGTCTACTTACCATTCTTGCATAGAGCGACATGCAGACTGGGGATTGTCTCTCACTTTTCGTTATGCAATCAATCACCTCTGCTTACTTTCATGACAACAAATCTCCCGGACTTCTTCGGACGCATCTCCTGCTTCTTTGACTCCTCATTCCAATCAGCTTTGTGGTCTCTCAACACTGTGTTTGCAACGTGCTGCGTGTCGTAAAGCATGTTTCCAGTTGAGTTCAGCCACGACTGACTCGATTCCTCAGCCTTATTCTAACTTCACCACTCGATGGAGGAGAACCGTTACAGGGTCCAATTCGCATGAGCCTCGCGCAGCTCGAGGATGCCGCGAGGACACCAATCGATTCAGTCTTAGCCTTGACCCTGCAATATGTCTCATACTGCTTATCCGGAAGTTAGCTCAAATTTGAGCGATACTTCTATACTCAATATGGCAATCAGTCAGTCAAGGATCGAGTCAGATTTTTGTGTATAGAGCCGAATGCAAATTGCCAAGATCCTCGGCAGTCAACAAGGGGCAGTCCTTCCTATCCAAAACCGCTTATCCCGGCACAATAAACTTCTTTTATGTGGAAGCCACCGCTTGGGGAAGGTTACTCTCCTGAAACACTTGGGCTGCCGAAGAGAGTTTTGCAACGATCAATTGTTGAGAACGCCGGTCAGGCTTGACGATCATGATCTCCACATCCAAACGTCGGAGTTAGCTCCCTTAAGGTCAGAGAGGCAACATCACATCGTGTGTGTCTCGTTCAGGAGCGCGTATTGCAAACGGCATCAATCTATGAGAGATCTGGAGCTCAAAGCCATCGTGAGACCAATGCTGCAAGTCGTACAGGCTCATATCAGTAGAAGGTCCGGATTCACAAAGATAGGACTTCGCCATCAAGGTGACCTCCAAGAAGCATATGCTCGTTGATAAAGCAAACACCGGCCAGCGCTTGACCTCACAGAGCTTTGTCAAAGACGACACTATACAATACGAGTCGGTACAGACTGGAAGGCGGATGTAGAGATTCCACGGCTTTGAGGCTCATGCGAACAATCAATGCGCCCTCTCTACAATTTGATGTCAGCGAACGCTCAACTCCGAAGTCTACGACAGTTTTTGAACCATATACCTGAGACACAAACCTGACTTGCCCTGAAAAAAGGGAACAAGCAAGCAAGAAGGATACATCAGAGACCCTGGAGATGATTGCCTCTTGTTGCCAGACGCAGTTTCCTCATCGACAACAGACACAGTCACCAATGTCTCACCGATCTGTTGTCTGGCTTTGATAGTGAGAGCAATGAGCTTCTAATTCTTCTTCTGTTTGCAGGTCAAGCGGTCCGCAATCTTCCAAAGACTTCCGCGTCTCTCGCCAACACAATATTTAAGCATCAGGAGCTGCCGCCCTTCTAATCTTAGTCTTCCTGCACATATCTTTCGAGCTCGCAACAACCATGTGGGGCGGCATCTCTTACCCATCGCAGTCGGGTTCGCCTTCCCATACTCCTCAAACAACCCCTCCGAAGCAAGACAACAGCGTTGGCTTCACTCAAGAAAGGTAACCCTGTTGATCCTTTGATCTCGAACAGGAAGACTGATACCTCAAAGCACAGTGTTCAACAACCCTGAGGATTCTGATATTGTGCTTGAGTACAATGGCAAAAGAGTCCATGCTCACCGCGCCATACTGCGCATGGCTTCGCCATTCTTCGAACGCATTTTCCAATCTCAGTGGCCTGTATGCAACATTGAACTTCTCCGTATCCTTTTACTGATCAAATACAGGTAGCCAAAAGTCCGGTCTTCTCACTTGGCGAAGACGACGACCCCGAAATTATTGACGCCATGCTCCGTCACATGTACAATCTGCCTTACTCGCAGGCAAAGGCCTTCGGAAGCGACACGTTGAAGTTCCACATCGATGTCTTCATGCTAGCCGATAAGTACGACTGTCCATCCCTACGCAGTGCTGCTGTGTCCAGCTTCCGCCACACTGCAGATCTGAGCATCACCAGCGGTTTCAACACAGGTTTCGGCTCCCTCATCAATAACATTGCGAATCTCTGCGGCTCAAATGCTGTCCAGACAGCGGATCCATCCTTGCGTGACACAGCCTTGAACTTTTGCGCCGTCAACTACAGCAAACTGTTCACCTACATAGACTTTCGTGTTCAACTCCATGCCGGATCTCTGTTTGACACGGATGCCATGCACAAGTTGCTGATCACCTTGGGTGAACTTGCATCAGAGAAAAACCGCTCTCTCGATCCTTCTCACATCTCTCACATTGACGGATGGAACTGCCTGGCTCCCGGCATCAACTATTCTTCTCGCAGCTCATGTGACGGAATGCTTCCAAAACATTGATGATGGCGGACAGCTGGACTCTGGAAAACAGAGTGGGCTCGTCTTCAATTGGGTCTCGGCCATTGTGAAACACGCAATCAGATATGGTAATTGGTCATTTCTTTCCGAATATCATCATTGTAATCTTTACACTCAGACAGGTCCTCGGCATCTCAACATCTGTCTTCTCCAAGATGATGGAGTTTATCTTGCCAGGCGGGCTTCGATGGCGATTCCTTACTCAGGGAACACGGCAAAGGCCAGGACGCCATGGTCGCAGGCAATAAGAATCTACGATGGAAAGTGGACCTCCCCTGGATGAGCTTCAAATGATGTAAAATAGTCAACTGCAATCTATTATTCTTCCTTGGCTCTTCTAGGTTTCCGAATTGCTGAAATCAGCATCAATCTCCCATCACGCGTTGCAATGCTGAACCTCCATAGGAATGCAAAGATTTCTGGATGTCTATGGTCCGTTCCATTGAGAGTAGAATATTTTAGGGCTCTCACTGGAACATGCCTCCTCTGTAGAAAATTCGTGCTTTTTGATACATGGTTCGACTGACGTCTGACCACCGAGATACTGAAGCTTCGGTGTCTCTCCCATCTCCCATCATGTATTGCGGTACTAGACTGCTACAAAAACGCAAAGAGGTTCGTGTACTCAGGTCACATCCATTGAGATCGGACGGTCTCCATGGCCCTCACTAAGACATAGCTGTACCGCAGAAAGTTCTGTGCATTTCGATGCATGGGATTGAAAGAGTACTCATTCCATTGAGAGGTTGGAATTTCAGCGTTTCTCTTACCAACCATATGGGGCATATATGTGCTGTACAAATGTAAAGACTTTTGAATGAACAGGTCTACCACTGATTTCACTGGATGATGCTTCATCTGCAGAAAGGTTTCTGCATTGTTTTGCGTGATTCTGGTACCATTACTCAACCCCTGATATGCTGAGGCTTAGTCTTCGGGAGGTCATTATTGTCGCACGTCATAGTTCTGGTTGTCGAGGATGGTTACACACACTC
>Ga0268251_10000503_pt1 | contig 12331 bp, 10 predicted proteins | sample AgamicAsMae_FD_200527 | JGI IMG/M metagenome (GOLD analysis project Ga0268251, IMG submission 200527) | Agave microbial communities from Guanajuato, Mexico - As.Ma.e (v2) (version 2) | ecosystem: Host-associated > Plants > Phyllosphere > Phylloplane/Leaf | place: Guanajuato, Mexico | collected...
GCTTTGCGAGCTGCAATCTTCTGACGCTGCTCAATCTAGGACCTCGAAGAAGTCGAAGAATGGAACGAGTTTGGCGAGATCAAAGAGAACATCGGCGACATCACCCCTATCGGTTCCGCCCCTGCACCAGGCGGTGAGGCAGTCACCACCCGAGCCACCATGCATCCCACCACTCAGCCTCCTGCCCAGCTCCCCGTCAAGCCCACCGCTACCGCCGCTACCAAGTCAGCCGAAGACAAGACTGAACCTCTGCAGTCGCCCATGGCAAATCTGTCGATGAAAGAGGCCGCTGCTCAAGCCGCCAGTATAGGCGCCGCACGCAAAGGTCCTACACCCGGCATCAACGACACCAAGGTTGCCCCTCTGAAATCGAGTCTGGCCGAAGCAGACGCCGCCACAAAGCCTGAGACGATGAACTCGTCGGCTGACACCAAGCTCGAGAGCATCCACACCGCCGAAGACACCGCTGCCCAGGCTTCCGACGCACCAGCACCCGAAAAGACAGAAGAAACCTCGACCACACCGTCATCTGCACCTTCAGCGATTGTTGAGTCAGACGATGTTTCAGCTACAGCCACTCCTGCAGGATCTATGGTACAAAAGCACAGGGGAAGCAGTGTCAGCATCGCAGACCCGGAGACGATCAAAGAGCTTGAGAAATCTATCGCCATCCCTGAAGAGGAAGACGAGGACGAAGAGCAACCAAAGACACAAGATCAAGAAGCTGCTGTTGCTGAAAAGGCATCGGTCAGTGTCCAAGATTGAGTCCTTTGATTCTAGGTATTGAGTTGTTCTTTCAGCCATCATATTGCATAGCGTTTTGACTTTCTTACTACACAAAATATAACATGGATATGTACAGACACTGTTCCTTTACAAGTGCAATATGTACAAGAAGCATTCCATCATCCAAGCAAGGCTTCCTCGAGCTTCTGCTCCAACCCTAGGCGCTCCTCTCCCCAGTGTATCGACTTCTCAAATTCCCATCTTCAGGAGCCAGCTCGGCGGGTATGATGCCGATGTGGGATACCTCGGAAGAGTTTGTTGAGTCGGCAGGAGGATTCGCGTGTTTCCACCATTGTGTGTGCTCGTTTCGACCATCTCTGACGGCATATCCTTCCCTTCTTCCACGACTCCAGCAAGTGTAGCGGAATAGAATCCAGATTGCTATCGCGAGAGCAACCAGGCTGACTACGCTGAATGTAATGATGATGGCCAAAGCGACCTTTGGGACGTGGATGGGCTCTGAAGATGTCCCGAGGTTGAATGTCGGTGTTGGTGTGGCCATGACTGTAGCTTTGGGTGGTTACTTATATATACAAGTCCGAGTCCACTGTTTTCTTAAGTGGAACATATACTGGCAAAACGTTCTGCATGCTGGCTAGTCCTTTCAGGTGGGACAGGGCATTGAAATAGAGTCTGTAAAGTGCCAAGTTGTCAAAACAAAGAGGACAAAGAAACGTGGTATAGGCGCCTCGAGGAAGATGTCTCATGCGTGCTCAAGACATGGCGCCAGATCAAATGATCTTGACATATCATGTATCAGAGCTTAACGACCAAGACAGCAGGTTATGAGCAGACTACTTGCTGGTTCCTGCTATATAGGAACATCGAGCAAGGTGTGGAGTCGATGTCAAAATGCAAGAAATCTGAACAAAGAACATGCATGCCGCATGGAGAAATCAGCAGGATCCGGAAGCAGGAAAACGTGTGCAAAGAGTATAAGAACCACAGTCGTGTGGCTTGAGTAAAGTAGCAGCACATCTACAGGCAGCGAAGGGAATCATGTGCTATCACAAACTGTACATTTTCACGACATGCGGGCATTCGTGCATGAGCAAGCAGCCTCTGATCATGTGCAGACATGCATCAATCTCGCCAGTGTCGACATATTCGTCCGGGTGCGAACTGAAAACACATCCCTACCAGTGCAACAAGATCGAAAGCCTCTGCTATTCATGTCAGCGCCGGCGAAGCGAGCTTATGGGGCAGCTCGAGCAACAGCAGGTGGTGCGATTCAACGAGTGGCAGTGGAAAGTCAGCTACAGCGCACCGCAAGCAATGCTAGGCGAAAAAGACGCAATTGACAGAAAGGTCGAAAAGCACGCAGAAAAGATGGCAATCAAAAAGGAAAAGAGCAAGTCGGGAAGGTTGTCTCTGAGAAAGTCCAACAAGAAGTAAAGTAAAATGCGACGCTGTGATTGGTCAGAGGCTCGCGACTGCCGGACTTCGCGCGCTTCCTTGGGTGCAGTGACGGACCATCGACAGCAGCGACGACGACGACGACGAGAGAAAGACGACGGCCTATTGTACACCAAATCAGTCCAATTCACACACACAAACAATCGCCCAAGATGCCTACACCCGAGTCAATCCAGTTCCGCATGCAAAAGCCCACGGTGCCGCCAACATTCGAGGGCGTCGACTACGACAACAACTTGCAGCTCAAGGCCGCCCAGGATGCCGTCCTGCGCGAGCAATGGGTCCAGAGTATGATGGCTCGCCTACTCAGAGAGGAGATGGGCAAGTGCTACTACCGCGAGGGCGTCAACCACCTCGAAAAGTGCGGTGCCCTTAGAGGTTTGTATCCCGCGTCGTCCACCACTGCCTGTTCAGGTCGTCTGACTCTCTCGACAGAGCGCTACCTCGAGCAATTGAAGCACGCCAAGGTCAAGGGATACCTCTTCGAGCAACAGAACACCACCCCTAGCCGCTCATAAACACCATACCCCGACCAACCTCCCCATCCGACACACATTCAGCCTCTCTACCCGCGTACATCGACCACCCTTTCATCCGTGTCGACCGCCTTCTCCTTTGTTCTCTCGAGCCTACAACATGCCGTCACACTCTATCGCCGAGCAGCCATTCACGCCCTGGCACCCTCACACTTGACACTTCTGGGAAACCCAGTCGCATCTCAAGGCACAGGTCAAAAGGCAGGCACAAGAAATCAACATTGTTTGCTTTGCAAATGTATACATGACTCCGAAATGTTTCCCCCCCTTGTATCCCAACCGTCCGCTTTCAATATAATCATGACTCCTTCTTCTCCTTGTCCTCATTGTCCTTCTCCGTCCCCGTAATCTCCTTCTTCTTGGTCTTGAGGAACGAGAAGGCTCCCGACACTCCGTCCTTGAACTTCTCCCAGTTGTTGCGGTTGAGCCTGTTGCTCAATTGTCGGTAGTTGTACATTTCTCCCCAGCAGTCTCTGCCCCACTCGCAACCTGCCATGTTGACGACAAAGTCACGGTCGTGCTCGTGATAGTGGATGTTCATGTCTTCGCCATTGTCTCCACAGGCGCCAGGCGGGAAGCTGTTGACCTTGCGCTGCGGGATAAAGGCAAGGTGTGGTCGCACCCACGGCTGGTTGGTGTACATGTATTCCAGCGCGTCTTGCTCCTTGTGTTCCCATTCCATGTGTTTTTGCTCGTAGCCCACAGGATCCCACCAGATGTCGAGCAGACGATCCGTCCACGCCGAACGCTTGACGAAGAAGGAACCCAGGTTGAAGCCTCCGCAGTCCTGGGGCACAATCAGGTTGATCGAGTCGGCCTTGCCGTCTCCGACGGGCGAGAGACTTTCGGGATCGAGATGGGCTCCCGTCAGAGGGTGCGAGATGTTGAGAGGATTGTAGTCGTTGATGTCGCGGTAGACGTTGTCGTTGAGGTTGTTGAAGATGTGCTGCTGCAGCGAGTACGACGGCTCCATGATAAATGTGTTGAGATCCAACCACCAGAACCTGCGATCACATCAGTAAGGTTTCGCTCTCGTTTGTTTCGGGTATCAGAACTCACCACTCGGCGTGAGGGTACTTGCGCATGGCGTTGCGAATTGTGTCGACCTTCTCCCAGCTCTCTCTCCACTCATGCGCATAGCGTTTCTTTGTGCTCATATCGACAATCTCCAATTCATAGCCCCATCGGTGCACGTAGTTTTTCTTGTTGCGCACACTATCGCGCTCAATGGCCCACTCGCGAGGCCCCTTCCACTCCATGACACCTCCTCCCATGTTGGCTGCCAGGATGACGACAAACTTGCTGCCGCCCCCCAGCCATGAACTCTTTTTGTACCAATAATGTAATGCTATTCTCGTGTCAGCAGGCTTAGATTTGGCCCTCCCGTATCGGCTGACTTACGGGTAGTGTAGAAACAAATGATAAGCAGGACAAGGACCAGGACCAGAATAAAACGAGATTTTGATCTCTGCATATGGTGACCAAGCATCGACTTGAAGTTTGCAAGATAGCCTCCTCGTGCAGGAGTCCATCTGGCTCTGTTCATCTTCTCCTTCTCGGCCTGACGCTCGTCTTTGGGGGCGTTGTTGAAGAAGGGCAGGCTCGCCGAGATCTTGCGCATGTGCTTGGTCAAGAAGCCTGAGCCGGCATCTTGATATGCTGGGTATCCGTTGACTTGGTGGCTTCGTGCTTGGGCGGAGGCCCAGGTGACCGAGTGGTTCTGGCTGTAGGACGTCACGGGTGTGGAGCTTCTGCTCTGGGCGAAGTTGGCATTGAGACCGGGACTGGCCCAGCCGCCGCCTCGTTTGGGCGAAGGCGAGCGTGAGAGCGACATGGTGGGTGGTCTAGTGATGTGTGGACGGGCTCTGTGTGATCAGATTCGGGGCTAGCGCATGGCGGACGATGGCCAGAGAGAAAGAAGCCACCGGACGTCTGGTCCTTGTATGTTGTGTGCGTCGCAAAGGAATCGTCGAGCAGATCAAGTACCGGGCGGGAAAGAAAAGCAGTCTCAACGGCCAAACAATGAGAGTCCCAGGGGCTGCTTGTTCTCTCTGCAGCTACGTTTAGCTTTTGGGTACTTTCGGGGGGGGCTGCTTCCTGCCAGATTGAGCGCCTTGGCGGTCCTTGTGCGACCGAACTCCTATCACTCCTTCCCTGCAAACTCCAATATTTTCCATGTCGTAGACTCCAGAGCTTCTAACACATGCTTGTGCACTTGCCATATGTCTGGCTACTCACCATCAGCCATCCGTCTGAGCCCTGTACAGACATCCAAAAAGCTCATCTCTTTAGCCAAGGACCCTGAACTATATAATTATGATCCCTTGTTCCCACCTATAATCCACGATACGAAGTGCCGTGTCACTCGATGCTGTCCAATTGACCCTTTTGTGACGCACTTGTTCTGTCGGTCGTGCTTGACCTAGAATCAGAAACTCATCAACCACTCATCCATACATTTCCATCGCCTCTGTTGACGACAACAAACAAGCAGTCAGAAAATCCACACTGACCAGCAACAACCCACTCACACCCTATCTGCCTATACCAATACATCCATCTCACAAATATGCCGCCCCGCCCACACGATCCTTTCAATGATGCACCCCGGCGTCCTACCACTCACACCACAAGCCACTTGCACGACACGTACAGTTCTGGTGGTCATGCCTTGCGGGCTAATTCCGCCGCACGCAACCTCTTTGCTCCAGCACCCCCACGACGTCCTACTGCTGCCGCTCCTTTATCAATCCATCTGAATGAACTGGTTCTTGAAGACTCGGACGATGCAGGAGACAGGATGAGTAGGCGTGCAGCCGCTGCTGGCAGGGCCACCCGGATCAGAAGGGCCAGAGCAGCAACCGAAACGACCATCGAGCCAGACGAAGAGAACCAACCTGAGCCTCCTCGAGATATGGTCGTGAGAGATGGAAGAGGCAACTACTTGCACGAGGTTCCCGCTCTAGGTGAACAGATCAATGGTGCAGAGGATCAAGGTATGAGCTCCAGCTATCTTCTAGATCCGACTCCGAACTCACAAGCCAAAGACCTTGAAGACGAACGGCGCCTGACGAGTCTTGTGCAAGAGTACTGGGCATCTGGAACTGCTGCCGGTGGAAGGAATGGCAAGAGATGGGACGAACATGGTCTGTTCTCTTCGTCGTCTCTCATCTTGCTAGCTGACAAACAATCTTAGAACTCGAAAGACCTAAAGCAGAAGTCATGACCCGACTGCGGGACTCCGTAGGCAAGACTCTCATCAACGAGCAATGGAGGTATGAGCCTAGCGATTACATGAAAGCATTGCTCGTCGAGAACCATGGACGCGTTTGATCACCGTTCCTCCACTTGCAACCTCGCTCGATACCTCTAAGTCATTCAGATTAAGAAATTCACAAATGATGAAACACAATTGAAGTTCAGGGCGGCGTCGATAAGTCAGCCGGTTGGTTATAATTTCTTCCACAGACTAGTATATCAAGTTGCTTGTCCAACCACTAATCGCTAAGCTCAAATGCATCGTCGGCGGTACCTGTTCCTGCCTTGATATTGTTGCTGACAGATTCCTCTTCGTCTTCTTCGTCTTCGCCTTCTTCATCGTCATCGTCGAAGTCTTCGAGCTCCTGTTCACTGTCGTCTTCTTCCTCTCCCCCCTCAGAATCTTCTTCGTCAAAACCCTCCTCATCCTCGAAATCTTCGGGATTCTGAGCGTACCCTCCTACATATACTTCGCCTTCATCGTCAGCCTCCTCACTATCTTCCCCTTCGTCGTCGTCGTGGTCGTCATCGTCGTCGGCAAATGCGCCTGTGTCGAGCATGTCGTCGACTTCAAAGGTGCTTTGATCCGAGCGTGGGACTTGTTGCAAGTCCTCGGTTTCATCATCTGATCCTAGGTCAACATACTCGTTGATGGCATCCTGAGCCAGGCTTTCAAGGTCGTTTCCATGTCCATTAACGTCTGGTTCGGAAAGTGCTGGATCCACAGACTCGCCGAAAAAGGTTGGCGCGTACTGCCAGGCTGAGTCTTCTGGAGCTTTGTGCAAAGCAGCGAAGTGGGCCATGCTATCTGTCGCTTGAGTGTCTTGTCCGTCAAGTTGAGCAGGAAGGGACGAAGTTTTGATAGCCGCGTCCGATAAAGCCATCAAACCTTGACCGGCTGCACGGCTTAGAGACCGAGGAGCTTTGGGCGTCGAGACTTGGGATGGGCTTCTTGACCTGGATTGGATGTTGTGTTTCGCCTTCTCGATTGCAGCGTGATACTGCGCACGTGGCACGAAACGGCTCTCTCTCAATCTATACGCAGGAACGTCTGGCGATGCTGCACCAAAGTTTGCGGAGCGAAGACGAGCAAGCTCACGAGCGCGCTCCATCGATGGTGATGTTAGTGAGCGTACCGCTTCTTGCTTGCGCCTGGCGTCATCCTTCTGGATCTCTGACCTGTACCATGTACTAGATTCTGCCATCGCTTGCCTAGCTGCCCGAGCTCGAGCAAATAGCTCTTCGTCGTCTTGCCGCGCCTTTGACAATGGCTCAGTGTCTGCTGTGCTGCCACCAAGAACTCTGGTAACATCGTTGCGAGGGGCGGGTGGCCGTGCAAACCCTGTCGGACGAGCCTCTATAGCTGATGGTGGTGTCTGTGACTTTTTACTTGGCGGCTGTGCTTCTGCTTGGGCTTCTTCGCTGTCCTCTCTCAATCGCTTCCTGGCTTGAGACGCATTTGTGTCACCTTCAGGATTGATACCCATGGCCTTCAGGCGGAAATAATTTGATCGAGATGGTGTACTGGATATAGCGGGACGATTTCGAGAGCCAAGCATGCTGAAACCAAGAAAGTTGGATCGTGGGGTCGCGGCTGGCTGTTTCCTTTTCGGCGTTTCGAGGTCGATGTTGTCCAGACTCTTCAATCTCTTGTTTCCGTGTACATTGCTTGTGATTGCTTCCGTGTCTTCATCAAGAGGAGCCTGGGCATCGTCCCGATGGGTTTGGCTGGCTTGAGAATCCTGTAAGCTTGCTCCCAGATGCACAGCTGACCTCGTGGACTTTAGGAAATCATCGACAGCGTCTCTTTCTGCAGTAAGCTTCCTCTTCAGCTCGCGCGCGCTCTGATCCTTCTTCGCGCGTTTGCGACGCTCTCTACCCTGACGGGCCAATCTTCGACGCCAACAGATCTCGCGCCATCTTTTGCCAAACCTATACGAGAGCGTCTCTCTTCTGAAGGTATCCGCAAGTTCACGGATACTCTCCATATATAGCTCATCATACACTCCCATGACTGTTTGACGAGCATGGTATTCGACAAATTGTCTAATCAACCCTCGATCAGCGTCCAAGACGACTTCCCTGGCGAGCTGCTCAAGTATCTCATCTTTGGATTTCTTGAGCTTGGGCGGAGGGGCAACAGGTGTCTGTGATACCGGCTGGGAAGAAGGCTGAAATAGAGATGTAGTCGTAGTCTTAGGTGTCTCGCTGTCGCTTTTGTCTTCTGGAGAAAATGCCTGTGATAACGGGCTCGGCTTTTTGGGCTGAGAAGGCTGGCTGAAATTGAGCTGCGGAGACTTTGGCGCGAAAGGAGATGCATTGAAAACCGATACTTCAGGAGTTCCATTGCCTGTAGCTGGAGAAGACACAGCTTGAGAGAAAGCAGGTTCTTCACTCGGGATGCTAGGAGGTTTGCTGAAGAGAGAAGCGGATATTTGTGGAGGTTCCGTCGGTTGTTGTCTTGGGTTCAGTGAGCTGCCTGCATCACTTGTGATGGAAGAGAAGTTGAAAGGGCTCTTCGAAGGAGCCGTTGACGGCTGTGAAGGTTGTACAGCCGTCTCTGAAGTAGAGGAGAAGCTGAATGAGGGTTTTGGTTGCGGTGGAGCTTGAAAGAGGGATGGTGCCGGAGCAGCAACGGATGCAGTTTGCTGACCAGCGCTTGAACCAGAGACTCCCCATGATGGTAGGCTGCTCACAGAGCTTGCAGATTCACTTGCAGATTCGCTTGCCCCTGTTTGCAGAGGTGAAGAATTCAATGGTGCCTTGTCATCGACAGCGGCAGGTTTTGTGAAGGAGAAGAAGCTGACAGGCGGCTTATATGATGATTCCGTGCTAGTGGCAGTCTCGGTTGCGACGGCGGGTTTCGCGAAACCGAAGGGGTTCGAAGAAGAGCTGATGCCTTCACTACTAGGCTGCTGGCCAAAGACGGAGGTGGAAGTAGACGTAGGAGCAAAGGTAGATGCTTCTGGGGGCGTCGGGCTAACAGAGGGCTTTCCAAAACTGAATCCAGTTGATGTCGAAGGCTGGCCAAAGCCGGAGGTCAGAGGCTTTGGTTGAGCAAGGAGTGACGGCGGCTGAGCTTCTCCAGGCGCTTTGTTCGTAGCAAAAGGACTTGCAAAAGGCGATGACGACACTGCTGCTGCTGCTCCAAAAGGCGATTTAGACGGCCCCTCCGGGATGAAGAGAGAGTCAGGGTCCTCTTCAGTTTGACTATCTTCTGCTTGATCATCCATGTCCTCTTCCATTTGACTGTCAAAACTCTCATCGATCAAGCCTGAGCTTTGTGCTTCTGCTACAGTATATCCACCTATCACAGCAGAGAAGTTGCGGCCCATACGCTTTGCCTCGACCAAGGCTTCAGAGAAAGTCTGATGGTCTAAACCAGGAGTCTCCGATGGGAAGCTTTTGCCCTTGACCGAATCCAAATCCAAGAAGGCCTCGCCTCCAGAGGTGGGTTCCTTGAAGACAAAGCCAAAATGCTGACAGAAAGTTTCGGTCTGTTCAGTGTCGTCGAAGCCAAGGATATGGGTCATCAAAGATAGAGTGAACTCGAAGACGTGGCCCTTGAATCCACGCCAGATGGCGTTCAAGGCGATCCGCCGCACAAGCTTGAAGTATATCTCCGAGACACAGGCCATGAGGTAGGAGACTTTGTTGGAGCGAACGAGATCGAAGAAACGGGCCCAATCTTCTCGAGCAACAGTGTAAGCAGCGCGAGGTTTTAGCGGGCCTTGAGGATCGACGATGTTTGAAGCGGCAGAGTTGAGGTCGAGAGCGATCCTTACACGCCTGTCGGATTTGACAGAGTTGGGCCAGGTGTTGACTCTTTCTTCCAGATCGGGTGTTGGGTCCTGGGCTTGGAAAATGATGAGGTATGCGCGGAACTCGGCCTCGTTCTTGCACTCGACGCGTCCACGCGAGTCATCGTAATATTGCATCAGAGACAAGAGGGTGCGGTCAAGCTGCTCGCGCTCCTGGTACCAGTCGTACTTGTCGTAGGGCTTTTCCGGAACGGCGAGCTGATGCAGTGATAGAATGTGGAAGCGGGCAATGCGTTCGTAGCATTCAATGGCAACTTGAACGTCGGCGGGTTTTGTGATTTGCTGGATAGAAAAGTCGTTGCGGACGGCGCGAGTTCGATCCCAGACAAAGTGATGTACGCTGCCCAATGATTCGGCATTGGCGACCTTGTCGTTGAAGAGGAAGTCGACCGTATTCTTGAGGGCACTCGGAGGACGCAGGTCCGAAGGCAGTTGCTCGTCAATGCCAGCTGCGGCGCGTCTGAACTTCTTTACCATGCGCTGCTCATCGGGAGCACCTTGATCGTCGAGCTCGGGACCCCAGACGTCCTTTTGCACAATGCGCTCGAGACGTTCAAACTCTGGACACATGTCCGGACAGGTTCCTACGGGGGTGATGGCCTCGGCCAGGGTGCGCGGCTTGTCGGGGTCGGCCAGGAAGCCTTGGGCAATGGCGTGGATGCGTTCTTGCTCGCGCCGCTTCTTGAGCTGTAGCGTGCGTCAGAGATTATCAGCCATGGAACGGTGGGGAGGATCGTACAGCCTGGAAGCGGTCGGCGAATGAGGACGAGGACGAAGATGAGACATGGCTCGACGGTGCTGATGTTTGTACTTGGGCCGGGGCGGCGAAGGGTGAAGGTGTTGGCGCAGGTGTTGGCTTTCCGCGTCCTCTGCCTCGTCCTCGCGGAGCATTGCTACCACGGAGAGACGCTTTGCCTCCTCTTTCACTCGTCGCAGCTCCTGTCTGGGCATTGAAGCGGACCTGGTTGTTTCCCCTGGCGCGTGGAGCGAAGGACGGACGCGTTGTCTTTGTGGCAGCTGGGGCTCCGAATGGTGATGAGCCGCGACCGCGACTGCTGCTTCCTCTACCGGCACTGACGAACGACATGGTTGTCGCGCTGTCGCTATGTCTGCCAGAGCATGGAGCGTCGTCGGCTGCCGCTGCTCTCTAGTCGTCGCAGCGCTACAATGTCGACGCTGCTTTCAGATGTTGCTATGCACTGAGAACGCCCGCGCGCATACCCTTGAACTGTACGCAAGCGGAAATCCACCTGGCGGACATGTCATTTTGCCAAGCCCTGTTTTTGCATGTGCTTCAATCTTCCTCCGCTCTGCCTCCTGTGACTACCTAACTCTACTTGAGTAGGAACACATCATCGCCATCATTCGCATGTCAAGAGTCAATTCCGCCTAGAGATGCACTTTGTCCTATTAACTCGCTATCTGCTGTTGTCGATATCTTCAGTTCTTCGACATTTCTCGTTATCCATATTCGTGCTAATCGTTAACCTGGCCGAACAAAGGAAATTCGTCTGCAAAGAGAAGGAAACACCGACATTAAGCACACTTTGCTAACCGTGCGAAGCGATTACCATCAGCCGTCTCCGCGTGCCTGCTTCGTCCACGGGGCCACATGCAATTTCATCAATATCGTCACTCTCGTTGTTGTCGTGCTTGTCGTCATCGTTGCCGTTCTTCTCTTCTTGCGCCATTCTTTTCCTCATCCTCTCTCATATCCAAAAATATACCGGTTCGCCTCTCAGAGCCATCCGGTGTACATCTCCTGGTGCGGCGCACCCGTGTAACCAGCCTGACCGTGCTGTTCGAAGCCGTCATGGGCGTAATGCATCCTGGAGCCTTGGTACATTGCCTGTTGGTTTTCATTGGCCGCCGTGACTGCTGTTTGTACAAAGGGCGTCGTCATGGCCATCTGGTGCATGTTTCCGAATCCAGTATTGTGGGACACTGCTCCGGTCATCACTTTACCAGGAAGTGCCGCTGCTTGAAATGGCACAAAACCGTGGCGGTAATCGCCCCAAGCTTGATTGCTGACGTCTGCAGTGGCTAACTGACCTTGACCATGACCCATCGATGTAGCTCCATACCATGGACCTGGAGCACCAGCATACTGAGGCTGCTGATATACCTCTGGCGTTTTTTGGACCATCGCCGTGCTACCACCCCATGACGGCTCATAGTAATTCAACTCCTCGCTGGCGGGCACTGATCCGAGGGGGGCTGTCATTGGCTCATCTGCAGGATCAAACTTCATGTCTGGACCTTGGCTGGAACTGGGTCCAGCCACTGCGACTTCCTCCCTGGGAAAGAATCCGTTGAAGGGCATCCGCTCGAGAGCAGCCTCCTTGAGTAGCTTGACTTCCGAGTACGAAGATGCCGATCCAAGGTCGTCTGCTTGTTCCTCAGATTTTGGTGACGTGGCATAAGTTTCCGAAAGAGAATTTGTGCGCGCCATTGTGGATGAATGAACAGCAGGCGAGTCTGCTTCGTCCTCACTGTCTGGTTGATCGCTCTGGC
>Ga0268251_10000504_pt1 | contig 12310 bp, 10 predicted proteins | sample AgamicAsMae_FD_200527 | JGI IMG/M metagenome (GOLD analysis project Ga0268251, IMG submission 200527) | Agave microbial communities from Guanajuato, Mexico - As.Ma.e (v2) (version 2) | ecosystem: Host-associated > Plants > Phyllosphere > Phylloplane/Leaf | place: Guanajuato, Mexico | collected...
ACCGCTGGCGGTTCATCTCGAGCAAAGTCGGCAGTGGCTTCTCGGCAGCCGCATGCAAAGCAAAAGCAGAAGAGATAGAAGCTGAAGATATGCGAGAAGACGATGGTGCCTCCTCTGGCTCGGACGACGATCAGCAGGATCTCGTGGATGGTGATGGTATCGAAGAGGAGGATGCAAAGAGACACGTTGAGACATGACCCTCGGGCCTCCACAAGAATTGAACAAGCAAGGAATGATCCGAGAAAGAGCGGGACACACATACCTGACCATGTGAGATGGAGTGGGAGGACTGCATGATGATGCTTCCCTTTCTCGCCATCGGGTCTTCCGATACACCCGGCAGAGCCTCAGGGTCTCCTGGTCTGAAGCCGAGGTCGAAGCCAAAGCCAAAGCTTGGTTCTCAATACAGCACGGGTACCTGAGCAGTAGCCGGAGTTTGTGCGCCACACTGGCACACCCAGTGCCCATCATTACCGCCGGATCATCTGAGGCTCCAGTTGTGGATCTCGCACTTCAGATATTCGGAGCAAGCACGCTCGATCAGTGGACAGCGCCTTCCTCAACTGGAGGGAATCGACCTCGGCCGTCGCCCACCTCTCTATACCTACATACGCTCGGCAAAGAAAGCACCTCTGGGCTGTAGAAAAGCTGCAGAGTCGGTGACCAAGAGGAAAATCACATACATGATAACAAACGGGATTCCTCCAACCAAACACTACAATTTCCAAGATGGAAGTCAGCCCGTGAACGTTCCTTGACTTCTTGAATTTCCCTAGCATTAACCAGTCCAATGCCGAGCTCGCTGCTGCCTTCGCCCCTTCCATCTACGTCGAAGGATCCTTGGCACTCTTTTCACTCAAACTCTCTCACCCTCAAGCTTCCCCAAACCTAACCCATCAATTAACCTTTTCGCTCATCCCACAACTCCAAACTCTGATGTATTGCAATACTCATCGGTGACTAGATACTTTTCGTGTTGTAAACTTGAGTTCTTTGTAAGCCCTGTCCCTGGTTCCTGCAAAGGGAGATAAAATGGAATTAAGCAGAGGATGGGTACCTTTTGGGTGTGAGTGTGAGTGGAATTGGGTTACACAGCAAAAAGATCCGCGATCTTGAGAGATAAGATAAGGAAAAGTTGATGGGTTTGATATCAGAATTGTTGTTTGTGCGCATTCCTGAATATTTCGATTATGAGAATACTGGCATTTGATCAGAGCGATGCGAGAAAGTCGATACTGTGTATATGAGGAATAAATCTGTAGTCGTTACAGCCGAGATATGTATGGTGTTTTCGCTCGGCCAATGCCTTTCTAATCTGTCTTCCTCCTCTGTAGAATGAGTACAATCTTTCCTTTCGACAAGATCACCTGCTGCAGGACAGTGAGTCACATTTACTGAGTATGGAGATATCTGTAACCATCGCAAGACTTGCAAAGCACGCAGCTGCCAAGCGCGTTGACGACCGGTCGAAAACTAACTTCGCGCAGCTGCTTCAGAGCCGTGGATGACTGACTATGGAGAGTCCCAAGTAGGCAATTCGATCTGGTCGGTTGGTTGAGAGTCGAAGACGTGACTGTTTGGAGCTCGGTCGCAACTTTGTTTGTGTGCAAGTGACTGGTTTACTTGCTCAGTGGCTGCCTTCCTTCTGTCAGTAGTCTGGCAAACCCCACCACCAGTTTGCGAGCAACGATGGTATGGAGATGCTCCAAGCAGGCAGAAAGCAAGTATAGATGGCTGTAGAGTGGCATGGTGTTGTGCGAGAATGAGAGGAGTCCAAGGAGAGCCTGACGTGATCGAGTTCGAGAGCGTTCTCAGGGGTTTTGCATATGCGACAGCCGACCAGAAGTCATCGATGAGGCTCCTATCCAGAAGTAGTTCACGAATTCCACTTCGGGCTGGGGGTGTCAGTCACGACCCCATGGCACCAGGTTTATAAATAGCTGTGAAATGTTCTTCCTCTCTCCTGGACTTCCTTCTTCACTTAACTTCGAAAGCTAAGAGAGATCATAGACTCACACTTCTTTTATACTTACCTCCTACTGCACCTTACCTTTACCCCTTACTCTTACCTTGTAATCACCGACGACTTCCTATAACGTGAAAGATGGCTTCAAAATTCACATCGATCAATGGAGGAGCTTCGACAGGAGCAGCTGTTGCTCTGGCTCTAGTACAACCTCAGGGGCCCGCGACAACTTCCATCAAAGGCCTTGCAAGAATCCAGCGCAACCCTGCATCAGATCCAGATGCCGAAAGGATGGAGAAGTGCAGAAGAGATCTGATCGCCGAGGGACGCACGGCCGGCGTCGAGTGGTGGCCGACAGGCATCACATCCACTAATGCCGTCGTCAACGACATCAAAGACCATGGGGTACCAGATGCCCTGGCAAATATGAAACTACCTCGGGATGCTGACACGCTTGACTTTGTCTTTCATGCTAAGAACAGCGGCTGGAAGCATGGTCAGATAGCCGCCTGCATCGGGCGTACTGAGCAGGCGTCGCGCTTGATATTGCATCATGCGAAAAGGGAGAGACAATCGGCTGCAGCACAGACTGCAGCACAGAATACAGGGACTACGCAGAGTAGTCGTCATCAGAGGGGGCTTGATTTCATGAGGCAGATCATACGCTATCAGCTCGGAGATCCAGAGCCTGTCTCCCCCTGTTCTGTGACTGCTCAAGCAGTCGAGGGTACACAGCCACCTGACGGCATGGCGGGAGTGGATGCCAGACTCCAGGCTGCTGCTGCTACTACTGTCGCTATCGCTAATGGAGCTGCTGACATTGTTGATGGAGCTGCTGCCGCCGTCGCCACTGTTCAAGCCACGGCTGACGCTGCTACCACGGACAGCAGACAATCGGAGCGCAAAGTCGCTGCTGTCGAGGAGGCCATTGAAGCAGGGTACAGGTACGCTCTGGATGAAATGGAAATTGGACAATGAGGCTACTCGGAGTACGGCGTCATGGGGGATGGGTATTGGGAGTTTGGCGTTGATTTGTTTCTCTATCTCAGACTGCGAATGTATAGTAGCAAGTAGCTATCGCAATGCATAGAAGTGTTTGGAACATCGTAGCAACCACTGAGATGGTCGTCTGCTCGGGCTCTCTTTGGCCACACCTCTTGTCTGGAAACCATTGTGCCTTTTCATAGCAGAAGGGTCGCTCATATGCTTCGGAGGAGACGGAGCGAAGCACGACGAGGTAGTGAAGGGCGCACTAGAAGGTCGTCCTGAGGTAAGCGCTGATCGGATTGACGGAGAGAGGCTCTGTTCGAACAAGGTTGCGAGACAGGTATAGGACGGTGGACGCGGCTTGAGATGCAAGGAGGGGACATAATTGTGCGTTGCGCAAGGGCGTAGACGTGCAAGGGCGAGTCGAAGGTAGTCGCCGTGTGTTCTCTCGTGCGGAAGAGTGGCAGCAGCGAGGGGGCATGATGGAAGCTGACGGTGGAGGAGGGTGTTTGCTGAACGCAATCGTCGTCTCGGCGGATTGGCTCGTTGTTATGACCAGACAAAGGAAGGCGCTGTCTTGACAAAGTCGGGAAGCAGCTGAGAGCGTCTTGAGGAACGCGTCGCGATCCGTGAAGTTTGCAGTTCGCGCAACAATCCCTTGGGCAGGAATCTGTTTCCTTTGACCTTTGATGGAACTAGACAAGATGCTCTTCATGTCATAGATCGCGAGTGCATAAAGACCTCGGAGAGCATGAAGAGGGCAGATCACTGAATAAGTGCTGCCGGCTCTGAGTGTTGTATAAAGCTCCAGCCCCTGACGAGAATTGAACCCAGACCCTCAGCTACAACGCAGCGTATCCAATGCTTTTCGATACAGCCATTGATAACTCATCACAACACAACATGGTCTCCTGCTCTTCGAAGACAATGACCATCTCAAAAAAAAGATGACCTCCAACGACGGAGCAAAACTGATTTCTCAGAACAACGTGACGCGTTAGTAGGTAGGTTCTCCCCTCCCTATTGCTATGATCGCCGCCATGCCACGTGGTTTTTGTTGTGAGCTAGTACCATTGCGCCAAACTGGTGTTGAACCGTCAGGCCAGAGAACCCGATGGTAGGTTGCCGCTGATGGGTCCTCTTTTTTTTTTAGTATATAAGGGTAGAGAAAAACTTTGCAGGGAAAGTGCATTGTTGGTCGCACCTTCCTTCTGCAATGCTATTGCTCCTTCCTGTGATACTGATTGCCTCCTGACTTTGAGCTGAGTTGCAGAGGCTCCTTCTATGTTTTATAGACAGATGTTCCGTCGCTGCGAGTGCGAAGCGCAGCTGTTGTGTTCTTGCCGCCCAAGTTCCAGCACGCTGTCATACGCAGCCACCCCTTTGTTGCATCGTTCTCCAATAGCTACACTCAATCTCATCGTGCAAGCTGCTATGGACGATCAGACAGCCTTGCTTCAACGGATGTAATGATGCTACGCTCTTTGCCAAGAATGTACAATGGCTTGTTCGCTCATGCAACACGTGCAATTGGCAAGACTTCCCGATGTATAAGCGCTTTGCAGACTGCTATGCTTTGCAGACTGCTATGCTTTGCGGCTTTCATCCTGCCTACTGTGTGCAAGGACACTTTGGCACTCTTGAAACATCCAACAGATCGTGTCGTGGTATGAATCTCGCGATTCCTCTGATGACTCTCTTGATCGTCTGTGTCTCATCATCGCCAGGGTATCGTCTGGGTTAGGGGAGTGTTGTAGGTAAGAGGCCAGTGCTGATCGGCGCATCGGGTTGCCAATCAATCGTCCGTCAACCACATGCCTGGGAGTCATCACCATTCAACCTTGACGAAACTCCCTCGCTGGCGCCTCCTAACATGGAGCACATTTGAGAGAGTCAAATGCTGCTGGCAGTCACCGATGACTCGACACAGTTCTCATATAAGAACATCGTCGTTTCTTGTGAGTTTCCCCTTGCCATCCATAACTTGGACCAGACCCACACTGACTGCCTGCAACGCGAATCGACCACCAGATATCTCCATCGGATCTCCACCAAGTATTTGCCGCGTTTAATCCAGTTTGTGTCGCAAAGCAAGTATTTCGCACTAAAATCGCGTTTCCCGGTCGTCTTTGGCGTGTTTTCCATCAGAGACTCAGTGACCCCATCGCGTTTCGAGTACATTCATCGCGATTCAGATATAACAAACATCCCGAACGCACCGTCCAGTCGTGGATAGACATTATGACTTCCATCATCACACCAAACGAGGTGGTCGCCTCTGGCGAGATCGCCAACACATTCGCCCGAGCCCCAAGTACCCTGGGCCGACCGGTCCCAAACAATAGGGTGCAGAAAGGACCACGCGTGGTCATCAACAAGGCCAAGAATCTCGCAAGCCAGGGCAGTAACCCCTGGACCAACGCATTGCGACAGATACTGGTCGACGAGCATACTCTCCACGAGACGTGGGACCCTGTGGCCAAGCTGCTGAAGCGAAGCAATCAAGCTCTCAGGAGCGAATGGAACAAGATGAAGAGCGGCCAACGTGAGAAGGAGGGCAACTGGAAAGAGAAGGTCGAGATTTGCGAGGCACACCGCAAGATTAAATTCTCCTCGGGATCAAGCACCAGAGATACCACAACGACAGCTCCTGCTACCGACGCTGCCGCAACAGACAGTGTGGCCAACGGGACGTTGCTGCTGATCAAGGCAGCAGAATCTATCAGCAGCAATGTACCCTTGAGTGGTGGCCATGATGTGGTGGCCGCACGCAAAGTGGGGTCTCCAAGTGGCAAGAAACAGGGATTCAACAAGAGGTATCCTAGGTTCGTATCTCCATCAGGACTCTCCGAGCGACAGATTATTGCAGACCTGCATAAAATGGGGATAATTTACAGGCAAATAATCCGGAGACCACGCTTGCGTCGCTCCAAGCGAGCGTGATCCAATCCTCGGGCACCTAGAGCAAGGCAAGAACCTGACTGGCAGGACAGCATATCCAGAGAGATGCCCCCAGGGCTCGAGCTCTCTCTGGACGCTATGGGTCAGCTCAACAACACCGTGCCTTGCGAAGGCTGAATTTTTCTACTGGAGGGTTCTTGGGAAGCGATAGAGTAGAGGATAAAGAAGGTGAAGAGGCGGGTTGTGGAAGCAAAGAGCAGGATTACGGATGCGATGAGAGCATGCGACTCACAAGCGCCCACCTATCGAGGATCGGCAACTCGATACCCTCCCATCTCTTCGGAGGATTGATCTGGTTGGCACCTCGAAGCTGGCGTCGTTACAGTATGTCTGGAGCGCCTGCTCTCGTCATCATCGTCATGGTCGACAGAGCGTTCCTCTGAGGGGCCGCCAGTTCTCTCGATGAAGACACATGTGTCTGCTGTCGTCTCGGAGCTCGTGTCGGTATGCGAAAGAAGGAGGGGGCGTCCGTCAAAATCCACACCGATATCTTCCTGAGTCATGCCCATGCCAGAAAAGCTACATCATATATCAGCCGTCAATTTGATCTTGATTCTCTGGTTCACGCTGATTATTGGATGCTATCTGTCGTCGCCGACCTTTGAAGAGCTTGGTTTTTACCCTTCTCGCATGTGGAGGAGCACGTCCATTTTCTCCTGTGCAAAAGTCATGAGAAGTTCGTCTATCCACAACACTTCGAATAACGATTTTCATAAACAGACAAGCAAACAGATATAAGTGATAGGCTTTACAATCGACAAAGGTTTCTTCTATCTACTCCGCAGTCTTTGTTCGAAGCATTTATGGCTTAGGCATCTGTTCTATACAGGACTTTATCACCACGTTCTCTTGACGGCCTTGCTTCTTGTTGAATCTTCCTCCATTTTCTTCTGAATAGCCAAGAGATTTGGAGATAGTATGAGGCAGATCTCGGGTGCTCTCATCGCCCGTAGGAATTCAATCAGTGTAGGATATCAAAGCAGTAAGTACAGCAAGTGGTCGTTGTCGAGAGACAAAGTACCGGCCAAGCGTTTTGGCCATAGAGCATAAGCAGTCGCTTATCATCAACAGCCCGCCTTCCTGATCGAGACGTACGGCTCACCTCAGTCCTTTCCATCACCAAAAGTTTTTTTAACCAATTGAGAGTACGAGGATGGCATCTCCGAACTTTCACGTGGCCACCAGCCGCCATCTATCGCTCTTTGCGAAACCGAACAAACACGACTCCAACAAACGGTAGTTTCACGTCTCCAACTTTCTTATCTTAACCACGAGATCCCCGCGGACTTAACCCATGATCAACAGAAGCAAACCGTCCGCATATTCTCGGCAGCTTCATCCATGCAAATCCATTGGATGGATTCCCTCTCTTTTCTGCTTTGCCCGTGCTGATAAGGAAGGCAACCCCATCTGCCGTGTCTGAGGTCCCCAACTGATAGGGCGATAATGCACATACTACATGCACTGCATATCATCTGCTCTTCAGATAAGATAGGCATGAGTCGGGATGTCGCTTTGCCCCTCTTGCCTTCTTTCATACTATCGTCATGAGTAGTAAGTCGCATTTCTAATAGGCGGTTGATAATTTGGCCAATGTCGGCTATTGTCTGTTGTCTCGTTGAATCGAGGCGGAGTTACCAGCGAGAGATATGGGGGTTGACCAGACCTTGATATATATCTGGTAGGTGCTACTCTGATCTACATTTCATCTGCTTTTGCGCCCATCGTTCTTTCCTCCACACATCATGGCCACAATGTTTGAGGCTCAAGACAAGGAAAAGGCTCTGCACACCACGCAACCAGAAGAAATACCAGAAGTCGAAGTCGGAGAGGTCAAAGATGTCAAGAATGCAGATGCCGCGCTTGACTTTTTGCGGTTCGAGGGCGAGGGAGTGGAGATGACGGCGGAAGATGAAAAGGCATTGGTGAGGAAAATTGACTGGATGATTATGCCATTGATGTGGTGTTGTTATGTTGCGCAATACTTGGACAAGACATTGATCAATTACGCGGCTGTGATGGGACTGTACGAAGATGCCAACATCACCAAAGCTGATTTCTCGAACTTGGTAAGCTGCTTCTACAGGACTTTTGGAGACGAGGCTCCATTGCTGACGAGATTTATAGGCTTGGATCTTCTATGTCTCATATTTGGCCTTCGAATTTCCTCATGGCTATGGCATGCAGCGCTTCCCTACTGCCAAATATCTCGGAGTCATGGTATTGCTCTGGGGCACCATCGTTACAGTCACCGCAGCTTGCCACTCCTACGCTGGTCTCATCACCACTCGCGTTCTTCTGGGTTGCTTCGAAGCTGCAGTTGCACCTTCACTCATGCTCATCACAACTATGTGGTACAAGAAAAACGAACAGCCTCCTCGCACTGGCATCTGGTACCTGGGCACTGGCACCGGCACAATCATTGGCTCATTGCTGTCATACGCATTCCAACATGTGCATAGCGCGTCCCTCTACTCCTGGCAAATTCTGTTCTTGGTGGTGGGACTGCTTACCATCTGTATTGGCATTACGGTCGTGCTTGTGTTCCCTGATAACCCCATGACCTCTCGTCTTTCTCATCAAGAAAAGATCTGGGCGATTGAGAGACTTAGAGAAAACCAGACTGGAATAGAGAACAAGCATTTCAAGTCTAATCAAGTGGCCGAATGCTTTATGGATCCACAGACTTGGTTGTTGTCGCTCATCACCATCTCTTCCAGCGTGCCCAATGGAGCCGTCAGCTCGTTCCAGGCTACCTTGATTAAAGGCTTTGGATACAACAGCAAAGAGACTGCTCTGCTACAGATTCCTGGAGGCGTTTGCAGTGTAGTTTCCATCCTCATTGCTACGTATCTGGCTGGAAGATTCGATCAGAGAGGCTTGAATATCGTTACTCTACTCATTCCAGGTATCCTTGGAGGAGCTCTGATGGCGTTCTTGCCAGAGGAGAATAAAGCAGGCAAGCTCATCGGCAACTACTTGACAAACTGCATCGGAGCAAGTTTGCCATTGCTATACTCATGGGTAGGAGCAAATTACGCCGGTCACACCAAAAAGGTATATCCACCTTCCTCTCCCTACAAACCCTCTCCACTCTTCTTCTCCACAGACACTAACTCATTCTCCACAGGTCACCATGAACGCCATCCTCCTCATCTCCTTCTGCTTGGGCAACATAATCGGACCCTTGACCTTCCGCGCCGCCGACGCACCCACCTACATCCCCGCCAAAATCACAATTATTGTGACTTGCGCTACAGCTGCGGTTTTGGTGTTGATACTCAGGGTGTACTATCAGTGGGAGAATAAGAGGAGGGATAGAGTGGCTAGTGAAAGGGGTCAGGGGCATAAGACGGATATTGAGTTTGCGGATGTTACGGATAGGAAGAATGCGGAGTTTAGGTATAGGTTATAGGTTTTTGAGGGGATGGTGGTAAGAGGGAGGTAAGGGGAGGCGAGGAAGGAAGGGATGAAGTGGAGGATTGTATGATGAAATTTGATATATTGATAACAAGCGAGTGACTTTCTTTTAAATTCTCGTGCAAGCCATACATTAGTGACAATTGAAACGCAGCATACAGGTGTTATACTGGAAGCCACTCCTTGATGAGATACTACTCAAAGGCCACGACTAAAACCAACACATACGAATCAACTCTGCATCTCCCTAGTGGAGGAACTCAGACAGCATACCACTTCGCACCCTCAACCCTCAACTAAGCTCGCCTGAACCTCACCTTGCCTCATACCTCCTACATCATCAAACACCATCTCTCTTCCCAGTCAACCCAGCCCTACAACCACAAAAGTCTGGAAGTCACGAACCTCGCAACCTCCCTTCCTCTTCAAGCAACAGATCTACCAAAAGATCTACAACACCCACAAACCTCTCCATCGGCGACCCCGGTTGTCTCGGCAGTTGACTCGAACCCAAAAAAATCGAAGGAGTAAGCAGCCTAAAAACGATCAAGTCCAAGCCCGAACCAAAATCCAAACACGAACCCAAAAAGCCACAATCCCAAGTTTCAGCTCGAGGCTCACGATCGTGGCTTGTTCAGGTTTTAGCGATAGAGTTTGGTATAGAGTTTTTACCGGTCGCTATTATCCCACCACTGCTTTGGAAGAGTGGAAGAGGTTTCAAAAGGAGCAAGAACAGGCACTTCTATTGGGGTTCTTCAGGAAGAGGAGATTGCATAAGATGGCAGATGAGTTGGAAATAATGTTGGAATAGTTATGGGAAGATATGGTAAAGAGGTATGAGAGCAGAAACCAAGCACGGCAGAATAGGAAAGCGGAAAGCTTGAGGGCTTGCGATGGTGACAAAAAGAGGGATTTCCGTAGCGTTTCTTTGCGTTTCAGGTTTCTGGATGCTTTTGAACTGTGACAACCATCCAACAATCAAGTGGAGTATTCAAATGGTATGAACGATGATTGCAGCCCAAGGAGAATTACAAAAAATCTCCGTCCAAAAGACCATTTTCTCCTGCAGGAAAAAAGATACAGGTGCCTTGCGTCCGCGTTTGTATCTTTCCGTTGTACTCTGTCAGTGGCTGTATACAAGTACATTGTTCAGTGGCTTGCGAGTCAAGGATGTCATCGACTGGGGAACCTGCATAATGGAAAGATCAAGAAGCTGAAAAAGGCGTGCTGTTTCCATGGTTTCCCTTCATGCAAGATGAGCAAAGATCCAAATTTCATGAAAGTCGTGTGGTGTGTGGTGCACATGGGGGTGTGGGTGGTGATTGTGGTAGTGATTTGGATGGTGACATACACCGATCACGTTTTTCAGCTCACTCGAGTCCAATATGCTATCTTTCTGGGCCATCTGATGGCCTCAATGATGAATTCACAAGAGTAAGGGAGGAATCCTATGATTGACAAGAAATCAAGGAAAAAAGAATGATTAGAATTTTTTCCATCTTCCAATAAAACAAAGAATTGAAGTAGAGTGAGTGATAAGAGAGGAGAAGAGTGACAGTAGAGTAAGAGAAAAAGTAGTAGTGAGAAAAAAAAAAAGAGTAGCTCACACCCCATGCTGTTGGATCTGGAGGCTTTTGACCCTTTCAATGAACCTCCCTCCCAATCAGTAGATGCAACAAAAACGGTCGTCCACCTCCTGAACACAACAGAAGGCCTTCCATATGGTCGTGCCTTCTCGCGAAAAAAAGATCACCCCAAAAGTCCCGAAAAAAATATGATCATCTGTAAGTCATGTCCCATCATTTGTCCTGTTGATTCCCATCCAATGTCGCTATCCTTCCCAAATGTCGACAAAACAAAAAGCAGTTCATGCACATTCCGTCTCTTCAATCTTGGACACAATGTGTCTCTCCAAAGCGACAGACCATAGAGTCGTTAGCCTTTGGTGCCGAAATGCTCTTTGGCATATTGTTCGCAAGCCTGCAGCTATCCTGTCAGAACCTTATAACAAGATTGGCTCATCCCGAGATGGGATTGACGAGGACGAAAAGCGATGCTGTCCACTCACCTTGGCGGGTTTGCCGACTTTTTGTCCAATGACCTTCCATTTGCTTTGTTCGTATTCCTTGATGGCAGCGAGTAGTGCCGCACTCTGAATGAGGTGTTAGCGGGTCAGGGATAATGATACAAGGAATAGAGAGGCGGACGAAATGGCTGACCTCGTCTTCCGCAAACTCTGCGTAGTGCATGTCCTGTGTAGAGAAGAAGGAGTAGTTAGCAATCGATGATCAAGTATGTGGAGATGGAATGTACATGACAGAGGTCATGAGAAGGGGATGATAGCAAGTCGAGCATCACATACCTTGTACCAGTGCTTCTTGACGCTGCCTTCGGTCCGTGTGGGAAACGTCTTTGCGATCTCGCTCCAACTGTTACCCGCGTCTCTCATCACCTTCAACCTCTGCTCTTCCGCTGGCGTCCAGGGCGTGTTGGTTCGTCCTTTCTTTGGCCGCGAGGGTGGAGTATCGTGTCGAGGAATCCCCTGATCACCAGGTCCCGGACCGCTACCCGATGGTCCACTCAACACATAATTGCTCTGGTCGCTGTTTGAACGGTCAGGGTTGCCAAAGATACCGTGCTGGTCGAGGCCATAGCTGCTGAGAGAAGAGCCAGATAGAGGATGAGGGTCGAGTTCACTTGCACGCCGCTTTCGTGGATTCAGTGGTGATTGAGGAATCTGTGGTGGTGGAGCGAGAGGGTGTTGCTGGAAGGGACTGTGTTGCTGATGGTGTAGAAGAGGAGGTGGGTGAGGATAGCCAAACGGCGACGTGTTTGTCGTGTACGGTGATGAGTGATATGGGTTGGCATAGGAAGAGGGAGGTAGTAGTCCAGCCGTCAGCGACAACTGCTGTGGTGACGCCGACAGCGGCAGTTGTTGTAAGCCTCGCTTTGGTTGTTGGTTACTGTGTGGTGGAA
>Ga0268251_10000505_pt1 | contig 12284 bp, 12 predicted proteins | sample AgamicAsMae_FD_200527 | JGI IMG/M metagenome (GOLD analysis project Ga0268251, IMG submission 200527) | Agave microbial communities from Guanajuato, Mexico - As.Ma.e (v2) (version 2) | ecosystem: Host-associated > Plants > Phyllosphere > Phylloplane/Leaf | place: Guanajuato, Mexico | collected...
GTCAATGAGGTCGCATCCTCAACTTGACCGAATGTCTAGAAGATCGTGCTTCTCAGGCTAGACTCCAGAGCATTTCCTGCCGGCCTAGGGTTTCGGCAGAGACGTCTGGCGGTCACACTCTTGATTCGCTGAGCACAGGGATCGCCAGAGGCGCAGGCGATCCACGAGAAGATCTTTCGCCGAGTTCCCGCCGCCGGCAGAGATCGATCCTTCCGGGCGGACGATATTTGGAACGCGCTCTCGTTGACGCGCTCGCCGCTGCGGCCGACCATGCCCGTTATCGCGTGGCGCCGGCCCTCGCTCCGGCCGCCGGCGCTCCCTCGCACCCGCCCACGCTGCTCCCCTTCGATGACCGTCGCCGTCCCGCCTCCCGACATCGCCCGGACCCTGGCCCTGCGCTTCGCCGAGACTGCGGCGGAGCACGACCGCAGCGGCGCCTTCCCGCACGGGAACTTCGCGGCGCTCCACGAGGCCGGCCTCACGGCGCTCACTGTGCCGGGCCGGCTCGGCGGGGGCGGCGCCGGGCTCGCGCGGGCGGCGGAGGTCGTGGGCGCCATCGGCTCCGGTGATCCGGCGACCGCTTTGGTGCTGGCGATGACGCTTCTCCAGCACGGTCTCGTCCACGGACCGGCGTCCCGCTGGCCGCGCGCCGTCGCGGACCGGCTCGGGCAGGAGGCCGTCGCCCGCGGCGCGCTCGTCAACGCCCTGCGGGTCGAGCCCGGGCTCGGCACCCCCGCCCGGGGCGGCCTGCCGGAGACGCTCGCCCGGCGGGAGCGCGACGGGTGGCGCATCTCGGGGCGCAAGATCTACTCCACCGGCGCCCCGGCGCTGGCCTACGGCCTCGTCTTCGCCCGCACCGACGAGCCCGCTCCGCGGATCGGCAACCTCCTCGTTCCGTTCGGCGCCCCGGGCCTGCGGATCGAGGAGACCTGGGACCATCTCGGGCTGCGCGCCTCGGGCAGCCACGACGTGGTGCTGGAGAACGTGTTCGTGCCCCTCGACCACGCCGTCGACCTGCGCCCGCCGCAGGATTGGCAGGGGGGCGATCCCCTGCAGCAGGCCTGGAGCTGCGCCCTGCTCGCCGCGCTCTACGACGGGGTGGCGCGGGGCGCGCAGGCCTGGCTCGTCGGCTTCCTGCGCGAGCGCACGCCCGGCAGCCTCGGGGCGCCGCTCGCGGGCCTGCCGCGCTTCCAGGAGGCGGTGGGCGAGACCGAGCGCCTGCTTTCGGTGAACACCCGCCTCATCGCGAGCCTTGCCGCGCAGACCGATGCCGGCCCCGTGCCGCCGCCCTCGGAAGCGGGCTTCGTGAAGCTCACCGTCACCGAGAACGCCATCGCGCTCGTGCAGCGGGCGGTCGAGCTCACCGGCAACGCGGCGCTCGCCCGGCGCAACCCGCTGGAGCGGCACCTGCGCGACGTGCTCTGCGCGCGCATCCACTGGCCGCAGGGCGACGCCGTGCGCACGCAGGCCGGGCGCGCGGCACTCGAAGCCTCATCCGAAGGAATCTTTCCATGAGCCTGCTGCCGCCGGACGCCGTCGAGTTCATCGGCTTCGTCGCCCCGCACCGCGTCTCGGAGATCCATCCGGCGCCGGGCGAGGCCATCGAGCCCGACTACCTGCGCCTCCTCGCCCAGGCTCACGAGTGGGGCGGCTTCGACCGGGTGCTCGTCGCCTTCTACGCGACGGCGCCCGATGCTCTTCTGCTCGCGGCGCAGGTCGCCTCCGTGACCGAACGGATCGGGCTGATGATCGCCCACCGCACCGGCTTCACCGCCCCGACGGTGGCCGCGCGCCAGTTCGCGACCCTGGACCGGCTCACGGGGGGCCGCGTGGCGATCCACGCGATCAGCGGCGGCGACGACCGCGAGCTCGCTCGCGACGGCGACCATCTCACGAAGGACGTGCGCTACGCCCGCACCGGCGAGTTCCTCGACGTGCTGCGCCTGTCCTGGACCTCCGACCGGCCCTTCGACTACGCCGGCGACCACTACCGGATCGAGGGTGGCTTCTCCGAGGTGAAACCCGTCGACGCGATCCCCGTCTATTTCGGGGGCGCCTCGCCGGCGGCGCTCGCTGTCGCCGGGCGCCACGCGGACACCTACGCGCTCTGGGGCGAGACGCAGGCTCAGGTCCGCGAGCTGATCGGCCGGGTGCGGGCCGCCGCCACCGCGCACGGACGGGCCCCGCGCTTCAGCCTGTCCGTTCGGCCGATCCTCGCCGAGACCGAGGAGCGGGCCTGGGCGCGGGCGGAGGCGATCCTGGCGCGCACCCGGCAGGTGCGGGCTGCGGCCGGCCTCGGTCCCGCCGCGGCCCCGCAGAACGAGGGCTCGCGGCGCCTGCTGGCCGCGGCGGCGGCGGGAGCGCGGCTCGACAAGCGCCTCTACACGGCGATCGCCGCCGAGACAGGCGCGTCCGGCAGTTCCACCGCCCTCGTCGGCACGCCGGAGCAGGTCGCCGAGGCGCTCCTCGACTACCACGACCTCGGGGTGCGCACCTTCCTGATCCGCGGCTTCGACCCTCTGGAGGACGCGATCCAGTACGGGCGCGAACTGCTGCCGGCCTTCCGCGACCTCCTCGCCCGGCGGGACGGGAAGGCACGGGCCGCGTGAGGGCCCGCCTCCTCGCCGCGCTCGCCCTGATCTGCCTCGGCCTCGGTCCGGCGCGCGCCGAGGAGGTGCTGCGCGTCGGCGACCAGCGCGGCAACGCCCGCGCCCTGATGGAGGCGGCGGGCGTCCTCGAGGGACTGTCCTACCGCCTCGAATGGAGCGAGTTCCCCGCCGCGGCCCCGCTCCTCGAAGCCCTCAACGCCGGAGCGATCGACGTGGGCGGCTGCGGCGACGCACCCTTCACCTTCGCGGCGGCCGCAGGCGTGCCGGTCAGGGCCTTCCTCGCCTTCCGCAACCGGCAGGACGGGCTCGCGATCCTGGTGGCGCCCGACTCGCCGATCCGCACCGTCGCGGACTTGAAGGGCAAGCGCATCGCCACCAACCGCGGCTCGATCGGCCATCAGGTCGTGCTCGCGGCCCTGGAGGAGGCGGGCCTGCCCGCCGACAGCGTGCGCTTCCACTTCCTGCCGCCCGCCGACGCCAAGCTGGCGCTCGCCTCCGGCGCCGTCGACGCCTGGTCGACCTGGGAGCCCTACACCTCGGCGGCCGAGCTCGCCGGGCTGGTGCGGGTCCTGCGGGACGGCAACGGCATCACGCCGGGGCTCAGCTACGCGGTGGCGAGCGAATCAGCGCTGAAGGCCAAGCGCCCGCTGCTGGCCGATTTCGCCGCGCGCCTCGCTCGGGCGCGAGCCTGGGCGCTCGCGGACCCGAAGCCCTACGCTGCCGTCTGGTCCAAGCTGATCGGCCTGCCGGAGGCGGTGCCCCTGCGCTGGTTCGGGCGCGCCGCCTACCGGACCGTGCCGATCGATGCCGAGGTGATCGCCGACGAGCAGCGCATCATCGACCTCTACGTCCGCGCCGGCCTGATCCCGAAGGCCCGCGCGCCCCGGGCGGAGGCGATCCTCGACCCGAGCTTCACGGATGCCGCCGCCGTGCGATGATGCGCTCCAAGATTCTTGTGCTCCATTCTGAGCTTGCGCCCATCGAATCCCGTAGGGCGCGCCAGCGAGGTCAATAGCTTAGCATCGGCTTGGCCGATCTTCTTACAGATGCAACTCACACAGCGGCACTGCAGGTCTCTCGCGTTACTGCCGCTCCACTCCTGATCGCGGGATCGCCTGCAGATCTCGAGGCTGCTCGCAATCGCGTGCGCGATCTGCCGATCACCTTCGACAAGCTGACGGGAGGCGCGTCCCCGCGGCTGCGGCGGAAAGCGGCACGCATTCGGTGTGAAGAACCCGTCTTCCCCCGGACCCCCGCCCGCTTCGCCGCGTTGGCGAGTCCCAAGGGGGAGGATAATCGGGCGATGGCCGAACGGCGGCGGAAGGCGGCGGTACGCAACCTAGCGGCGGAGGACGCGCCCCTCGTTCCGGTCGGTGCCCTGGCGGTGACCCTTCTCGATCTCGCGGCGCCGGACGATCGAGCGCCAGGCCGGCCGATCGTGCATGTCGCCCGCGACGGCGGACGTCTCGACGCGCTCGCCGCCGTTCTGCGGGTGCTGGCACCCGCCGCCGAGGTCGCGGTCTTCCCCGAGTGGGATTGCCTGCCCTTCGACCACGCTTCGCCCTCGCGGGCGGTCATGGGCCAGCGGGCGGCGGTCCTGCGCCGCCTAAGCACTGACGAGCCGCCGGATTTCGTGCTGACGACCGGACCGGCGCTCGCCCAGCGCGTTCCCCCGCCGGAGGCCTGGACAGACGCGGAGGTCTCGCTCCACGTCGGCGATCCGATCGATGTCGAGAGAGTCTCCGCCGCCCTGATCCGCCTCGGCTACGTCTTCGATGAGCGGGTCGACGAGCCGGGTGAGGCCGCGGTACGGGGGCGAACCCTCGAGGTCTTTCTGGCGGACGCCCCGCTTCCCTGCCGCGTCGAGCACGCGGAGGGCCATGTCACCGCGATCCGGACCTACGACCCGATCTCGCAGCGCTCCGTGCGCGAGGTCTCCGCTCTCCTCGTCGGTCCGGCCTCCGAGATCGTCCTGCCGCCGGGTTCCGAGGAGGAGGTGCGGGCCTTCTCCGGCCAGGAGCACGAGCTCGCTCGCTTCTACAGCCGCCTCGCGGACCCGCTCGAGTATCTCGGCCAAGCTGATCTCGTCGTCGAGGAAGGCACCGAGGCCCGGGTCTCGGCCTTCTTCGAGCAGGTCGCCGAGGGGCGGGCCGGCAAGCGCACTCCGGCCGCCGAGAGCCGCCTCTATCTCACGCAGGAGGCATGGCGGGAGGCGGTCGCCGCTCAGACCCTGACGGCGGCGACGCGGCAGGCTGCCGAAGAGGTGGCACTTCCTGACTTCGCGGCCGAGAAGCGCCCCGGCGCTGCCTTCGCCGAGGCGCTCAAGGCCCGGCTCAAGGCCCGGCTCAAGGCCGGCGACCGGGTGGTGCTCGCCGGGCCTCGCTACCCCCTGCGCCGCCTGGTACGGGAGACCGCTGGCATCGCCGACCGCCCCGTGCGCCTGATCGACGCCTGGGCGGAGGTCGCCGAGGCGTCCCCCGGCGAGGTTCTGGCGATCCAGGCGCCCCTCGACGAGGGCTTTCGCGCCCGTGGCGCGACGGTGTTCGCCGCGGCCGACCTCTACGGGCCGGACGCGGCGCCCGTCGGCATGGCTCACCGCACCCTGGTCTTCGGCGAGGTCGATCTTCGCCCCGGCGACGTGGCCGTGGACCGGGACCGGGGCCTGTGCGTCTTCGAGGGCTTGGAACGGGTCGAGACCGCCGGAGAACCTGCGACCGAGGCGCTGCGCCTGCGCTTCGCGGGCGAGGACACGCTGATGGTCCCCGTCGCCCAGGCCGACCGGATCTGGCGCTACGGCTCGGAGCCCGAGGCCGTTACCCTGGACAAGCTCGACGGCGGCACCTGGGCCCGCCGCCGCCTGGAGGCCGAGGCGACGCTCGCGCGCACCGCGCAGCACATGCTCGGCCTCGCCCGCGAGCGCCAGGCGGCCGGCGCCCGGCCGATCCGGCCCCCGGCCCGGGAGATGGAGCGCTTCGCGGCGGGCTTCGGCTTCCCACCGACCCACGACCAGGCGGCCGCCGTCGAGGCGATGCTCGCGGACCTCGCATCCGGCGAGCCGATGGACCGCCTCGTCTGCGGCGATGTCGGCTTCGGCAAGACCGAGGTGGCGCTGCGCGCGCTGGCCGCGGCGGTGTTCGCCGGGCGCCAGGCGGTGCTGATCGCTCCGACCACCGTGCTCGCCCGCCAGCACGCCGAGACCCTGCGGCGGCGCTTCGCCCGATTCGGGATCGAGGTGGCGCAGCTCTCCCGCCTCGTTCCCCCGAAGGAGGCCAGGCGCGTGAAGCAGGGCCTCGCCGACGGCTCCGTGCGACTCGCGGTCGGCACCCATGCGCTCGCGGGCCGCGGGGTCGCTTACGCCGATCTGGGCCTGACCGTGATCGACGAGGAGCAGCGCTTCGGCGCCAGGACCAAGGCGGACCTGCGGCGGCTGGCCGGCGGCGGCCACGTGCTGACCCTCACCGCGACGCCGATCCCCCGCACCCTCCAGGCGGCGCTCGCCGGTTTGCAGAGCCTCAGCGTTCTCGCCACGCCCCCGGCGCTTCGACAGCCCGTCCGCACGCTCGTCGCACCCTTCGACGGCGTGAGAGTCCGCGACGCCCTGGAGCGGGAGCACCGGCGCGGCGGCCAGAGCTTTGTGGTTTGCCCGCGGATCGAGGACATCGCGCCGATGGCCGAGCGCCTGCATACCCTGGTGCCGGGGCTCGAGGTCGTCGTGGCGCATGGCGGGTTGAAGGCCGCCGAGATGGACGAGGCGATGGTACGCTTCGCCGACGGCGGCGGCGACGTGCTGCTTGCCACTGCCATCATCGAGAGCGGGCTCGACGTGCCGCGGGCCAATACCATGCTGGTCTGGGAGGCGGACCGCTTCGGCCTCGCCCAGCTTCATCAGCTCCGAGGCCGGGTCGGCCGCGGGCAGCGGCGCGGAGTGGTCCACCTCCTCTCCGATCCCGAGCGGCCCCCGAGCCCTGCGGCCGAGCAGCGGATGCGGGCGCTGGCGGCCATGGACCGCCTCGGTGCGGGCTTTGCGATCAGCGCCCGCGACCTTGACCTGCGGGGCGCCGGCGACCTCGTCGGCGAGGATCAGGCGGGCCACGCCAAGCTCGTCGGCCTCGGCCTCTACCGACACCTCCTCGAACTGGCGCTGCGCGCCGCCAAGGGCGAGCCCGCCGAGGACTGGTGCCCGGAGATCGCTATCGGCTTGGGCGACGGCATCCCCGAGGACTATGTGCCGGAGCCGGAGATTCGCCTGAGCCTCTATACCCGACTCCTGCGCCTGCGGGGGCCCGAGGCCATCGAAGCTCTGCGCGACGAGGTCGAGGACCGCTTCGGCGCGCTGCCGGAGGCGGTCGAGGCGTTGTTTGCCATGGCCCGGCTGAGGGTGGACTGCGTGCGGCTCGGCGTCGCGCGCCTCACCGGCGGACCGGAGGGCGTCGCCGCCGATCTTCGGCCCGGCGTCAGGCCCGGGCCGATGCCTGCGGCCGACGGTCTCGTTCAACGCGACGGCCGCGTGGTCCTGCGCCGCCCCGCCGAGGACGAGACGGCGCGCCTTGCGCTCGCGACACGCCTGCTCGAACATCTGCGGAAGGCAGCCGAGCGGAGTGCGAGGATCTGAAGGAGACCGACTGCTCCGCCAAAGGCGGCCCTTGCGTCCTTCGCGCGTTCGGTGTCAGGCGCCCACGGAATCGGCCATCTTTGCGTCCCGGCTGCCCATCGGTTCGGGCCGGCCGACCGTGGTGTCCTTGGCCGTCTGATGCTCCATCTCGGCGTTCATCTGGGCGCCGAGCAGCACGATGGTCGTCGAGATCCAGATCCAGGTCATGAAGCCGATCGCGGCACCGAGCGATCCGTAGGTCTTGTTGTAGCTGCCGAAGTTGGCCACGTACCACGAGAATAGCAGCGATCCGGCAAGCCATAGGAAGGCGGCGAGGATGCCGCCCGGCGTCACCCAGCGCCAGCGCGGCGCGTCGCGGCTCGGCCCGTAACGGTAGAGCATGGCGAGGCCGAACAGCACGACGATGAAGAGTGCGGGCCACCGCAGCAGGGCAAGCCACCAGGCATTCTCGCTGAGCCCGACCGATTGGATGATGACCGGGACCACGACGATGCCGCCGAGCGCGCAGAGCACGAACAGCAGGGCGCCGGCGGTAAAGCTCAGCGAGACGAGGTTGAGCACGAAGAAGTTGCGCCTCTCTCGCTCGTTGTAGACGAGGTTCAGGGCGTCGAAGACGTGCTTCATACCGCCGTTGGCACTCCAGACCGAGAGCGCGATGCCGAGCGCCAGCGAGAAGCCGAGGGTGGCATCCCCTTTCTCGTTCAACCGCTTGACCTGCTCGCCGACGATGTCGAGAGCCCCGGAGGGCAGCACGCCCTGGAGCGCGGCGAGGTTCTCGTTGATGGTCGAGGCATCGGCGACGAGGCCGTAGACCGACACGATCGCTGCGACCGCCGGAAAGATCGCCAGGAGCGCGAAGAAGGTCACGCCCGCCGAGATGAGCATGATGCGGTTCTCGCCGACGTCCCGGTAGATGCGCTTAGCGATGTCCTTCCAACCCTTCGCCGGGATCTCCGTCGGACGCTCGGCCTGCCGGCCGCGTTCCGGCTCGGACCGAGCCACGGCTCGCGCCGAGCCGCCCTCGTGCGATGGCGAGGGCTGGCGCGCGTCGTCTGGCGAATCACTTGAAGAGGCGGATGCACGCCCCCGCCGCTGGGGCAGCGCAACGATGCCAATCAGCGCCGTCGCCAGCGCCAAGGTCCAAAGCCTTGCGCTCGCCTCTCGAGACGGCCGCGCCGGTTGATGTGTGTCGGGGGCAGCCATCCGTCGCTCACGCTCGTGGGAACAATGCTGGGATGAACTCTCCTCACCGTCGATTGTATGCACGCGCCCCGAACTTCACCGGATGAGCCTCTCCGCCGCTGACGCCGAAGCCTTCTTCCAGGCGCGTCATGCCGGGCAGGTCGACAGGGCCGGCAAGCTCTCTTCCGGGCATCTCGCCCGCGCCGCCATCAGTCGCGTGGGACGCCCTTTCGAGACATAAGCCCGGCAAGCAGGCGTCCGACCTCCAGCAGCATCTCGTCCGCGCGGCGATGGAGACGGCCAGCCGGGAAGGTTCTGACCAGCGTGCTTGCCGCGATCATGTGGCCGGCGATCAGGTTCGCCCTCACCTGTTCGGAAGCCGGGATGGGAGCGCCGATTTGAAGCTCCTTCTGAGGACGGTTGGTTCGCCGGCGCGTGGCAGTCACATCGATGATGATGCCGCGGCCCAGCGCCGGCCGCCCGAATGCGTCGAGTTCGAATTGCCCATAGTCGTGGACCCATCGTACGCCGGCCTGGGTGATGATCCGGTAGGTCGCGTGAAACGTGCCGCCCGCCAAGCTCGCCGTCCGCACGTCCGCGGCGAAGCTCTGCCGATCCTCCTCGTGAACCGCGTCGACGTAGTGCGACATCGGATCCCCATTGATCGTGTCCGGATCGGCAATGCCGAAGGCGGCTTGGATCGAGTGATCCGCCATGACGCGGTCGGTGGCAGTATCGTGCACCCATCCGCCGATAACGCCCGCCGCCGGCAGACATTCAAAGAGAATGCTCTTCTCTCCATGACCCATCGATCGGCTTGCAACTTAATAGAAGCGCGGACTTTTCTGCATTATCTGAAATTGTTCAGCCTCAGTACAACTTATGCATAATATACCTGTGCACTTCTCATGAGTAGATAATTCATCCACGATGGTGGACGCATCACCGGGGCGCCTTGTCCTTCTGCCCTCCCTGCGAGACCTCGCGCATCATCTTGTCCGGCAAGGGCCGCCGGAGCTCCAGCGCGACCTCCTTCGGCGCCACGAGCCACGTGCGCTACTCCTCCGGATCGGTGAGCAGCACCGGCATGGCCTTCGGATGGACCGGGCCGTCCACGCCGTTCGCCGGGCAGGTCACCGGGCCCATCTGGTCGGGGAAGATGCTCGGAAGCGGCAGGTTGCCGGCGCGATCGTCGTCGATCTCGAAGAGCCGCCGGATCTCGTCCTGGCTCCGGCTGACGCTGTAGAGGTTGTACGTGGCCACGAGCGGGGGCGATCGGGCCGCCGGCGGCAAGCGGCGTCAGCCCTGGCCGTCGCGGCCCTTGTCGAGGTCTCGGATCAGGCGGCCGATTGGATCATCGCCCGTCGACGCCTTTCGGGCTGGCTTCATGAGCGACTTGGCGGAAACGGTCTCGGCGATCGGGACGAAGCCGGCTGTCGGGTCCGGCGTCATCGCCTGCGGCGCCAGGATCGCCCGCACGCCCGGGCTCGGTCCCTTCGCCGCGACCGTGATCGGAGCGCGGCGCGGCGGATCGGCCCAGTCCGTCGACACCGTCACCGTGTCACCGCCAGCCTTAGGGCCCCGCGGCTCACGCTCATAGTTGCCCGGGTGCAGTATCCGGGCGGCGAGGAGGAGCCCGACGACTGCGGTGCTGGTAACGGCAAGGGTGGACTTATAGTGTTCCATGCTTGGCCAACATACGGCCACGCTAATGGTTCCGCTTGCGGGCAGCGATGGTTACTAAGCGGTGCAGGCTGGGGCTTCCCTCACGCCACCGCGACCGGGAGTTCGCCGACCTGCGTGGTGTAGCGCGGCGAGCGCATCTCGAACTTCGTCGACCAGTCCCGACGGCCGACGAGACCGGCGCGGGCCGGCACCACCGCCCCGCGACCCCAGCGCGCGCTGCAGGCGTCCGTCGCCGCCATCAGCGGACCGGAGCGCTCGCGGTCGAGCCCGCCGATCAGCGCCCGCTGGCTCAGCGCCAGCGGCACGAGGTCGACGGTGATGACGCCGGCCTTCGAGTAGCGCCAGGGCGGATCGCGCTGGTCGAGCCAGGTCCTGGCGAGGCCATGGCGCGCCGCCTTGATGAGGGTCAGGGCGTCGTTCGACGCTTCCGGCAGCTGCACCGTGGTCGAGACCGAGCGCATCAGCTCGAAGCGTGCACACGGCCCTCGACTGGACGAGGTCGTAGCCCCGCAGGTCGTCATAGTGGCCTTGCGCGTGTCGGCATTCGCAGCCGTTCATAGGCCGGAATCAAGTTGGGCGTGTCTCGAAGCCTCAAGCGGCCTTAACATACATCAAATAGTGCTTTTTGAATGACACCGGAGAAATGTTGCCAGACAATCATAGACTGGATGAATTCTCCTGTGTGTCCGCCGTCAGCGGCCGTGAGACAGAGTGAGGCCCTTCACGAACGGAGGATGACTGGTTCATCGTAGCCCCCAAGGAGCGAAGATGAAGCAGACATCCGGGCCGGCACGGAAGCCGGCAGAGGCGGTGATCAAGGACATCCGCCGCGCCACCCGCCGCCAGTTCTCGGCCGAGGAGAAGATCCGCATCGTGCTGGAGGGCCTGCGCGGCGAGGACAGCATCGCAGAGCTGTGCCGACGCGAAGGCATTGCCACCTCGATGTACTACGGCTGGTCCAAGGAGTTCCTGGAAGCGGGCAAGAAGCGGCTGGCCGGCGACACGGCCCGCGCCGCCACCTCGGACGAGGTCAAGGACCTGCGCCGTGAGGCTCGTGCCCTCAAGGAGGTCGTGGCCGATCTCACCCTGGAAAACCGCCTGCTCAAAAAAAGTATGAGCGGAGCTGGGGAAGACGAGGCATGAGGTACTCGGCTTCTGAGAAGCTGGAGATCATCCGGCTGGTCGAGCAGTCCTCTCTGCCGGTGCGCGCCACCCTGGAGAAACTCGGCATCCCGCGCGCCACATTCTACCGCTGGTACGACGCCTACCAGCAAGGGGGACCCGAGGCCCTGGCCGACCGACCCTCTCGGCCCAGCCGGGTCTGGAACCGCCTGCCCACGGCGATCCGCGAGCAGATCGTCGCCCTCGCGCTCGAGCAGCCGGAGCTCAGCCCACGCGAGCTGGCCGTGCGCTTCACCGACGAGCAGCGCTCCTTCGTCTCGGAAGCCACGGTCTACCGCCTGCTCAAGGCGCACGACCTGATCACCAGCCCAGCCTACATCGTTGTCAAGGCAGCCGACGAGTTCCGTGACAAGACCACGGCCTCCAACCAGCTCTGGCAGACCGACTTCACCTACCTGAAGGTGGTCGGCTGGGGCTGGTACTATCTGTCGACGGTGCTCGACGACTTCTCCCGCTTCATCGTGGCCTGGAAGCTGTGCGCCACGATGCAGGCCAGCGACGTCACTGCCACGCTCGACCTGGCGCTCAGCGCCGCCGGGCTCGATCAGGTGCAGGTGGTGCACCGGCCGCGGCTGCTGACCGACAACGGATCGAGCTACGTCGCGGGTGACCTGGCCGACTGGCTCGGCAGCCGCGGCATGACCCACATCCGCGGTGCTCCCCGCCATCCCCAAACTCAGGGCAAGATCGAGCGCTGGCACCAGACGCTGAAGAACCGCATCCTGCTCGAACACGCCTATCTGCCCGGCGAGTTGGAGGCGCGGGTCGGGGCGTTCGTGGAGCACTACAACCACGTCCGAGCTCATGAGAGCCTGAACAATCTCACGCCGGCCGACGTCTACTTCGGCCGGGGCGAGGCCATCCTGCGCGAGCGGGAGCGGATCAAGCGCCAGACTCTCACCGACCGCCGCTTGCGCCACCACGCGCAGGCTGCCTAACTTCTCAACCCAGGTGGACCAGTGCCTCCGTTCCTGAGGCCCGCAGCCTGTCTCAAATCATCTGACGACGGACAA
>Ga0268251_10000506_pt1 | contig 12272 bp, 9 predicted proteins | sample AgamicAsMae_FD_200527 | JGI IMG/M metagenome (GOLD analysis project Ga0268251, IMG submission 200527) | Agave microbial communities from Guanajuato, Mexico - As.Ma.e (v2) (version 2) | ecosystem: Host-associated > Plants > Phyllosphere > Phylloplane/Leaf | place: Guanajuato, Mexico | collected...
GATACAAGGATCACAGAGCCAAGATCAGGGTGCAAAAGTTCGCGGAGAGAGCCAAAGCTGCCAAATTGGCACGAGCGCAAGAAGCACTCGAAAAGCCTACTACGGAGTCAGTATCCGCTGACCCTCTAGAACGGCACGAGTCTGGTCTTGTCCCAAGCGAAACTAATAAGACGCCAGCCTGATAGACCAATCTGAGTCTGACTTGCCTTCTTGGGAGCAATTTCAGTCATACTCATCACACTATGTTCCTGTATTTGGGTTACCGGAGCTCGATGGACGTATACGATGGGGAGCGCTTACGCTAGATGAAATCACGTTCCAGAAAAAGAATGGACAAAAGCTGCTCGAGGAGAGTGGAGGCGTCATACGAGCATACAAGAGGATCTCTCCAGCTGACCGCCTCGACAACATCACTAATGACCCTATATCGGCCATTGATGAAGCTGTTACTGTGTCTTCTTTGAGAAAGAGGATGAGCTCGGATGTTAAAACGACGAGAGACTCTTGGGACGATGATGACGACTTTTCAATCACGCCGTCGTTCTACGCAGCACCAAGCCGCGGCCAGACACGAGATCCAGATGACAATGACAAGGGCGCGCCAGTTGTGATTGATCGATCGCACATCAAGTCCACGAACCAGACCATGGCTCAACCGCTCAGCAGACCAGATGTAGCTCCAGAAGGATCGATCTTTCGTCTGAGAGAGATTGAATTCCCAAGGTGTCCGCCTCAGGTAACAGCCGCGTACATGAAACATATGGACCCCCTCCCATCAGTCGTCAGAAGAGTAAATGCTGCCAACAAATACGATTCGACGACAAATGTGTCAAGGAAAACACTGGATCAAGTGGAAACACCGGGTAGCAACCGTCGTCGAGAGCTCGCACGTAGTATCGCGTTCTATCGCGAAATGGATCCGGGCTACAACATGATCGTCCAAGGGCGGCACATACAGAAAATTTACACCCAAACAGGGAAGGCCAATGGAAGAACCAGAGAAGGGGTCCAGTGATCGGACGGCGATGGGAATGGATCGGAATCTGCTCAGGGAACAACAGCATCAGGAGCGCGAGAGGCAGGGGCGCGAGATACAGAGACTTAAAAAAGAGGAGCCCATCGAGGCAAAATCCGAAAATATCAAAGGGTTTTTGCGCAAGTGGTTAGATGGACCTAACCCTTGATTCGGGGCAAACAAACTGGAGTCTCATATTCATCATTGTCTAGAGAGAACACAAAGACTTTTACTGCACTTGCAATTGGCACAATCGTTCCGTATCTCCATTCACAGATTCACAGTCAGAGTCAGCAGTCTAATCGAGTATGAAACCCGACATCCAGCACGACTGTACCTCCTCACCTCTCCTGTCAAGTCCAAAGGAAAGCTCCTTTTATCAAGCGTGCTCTATCGAACGCTTTCTGCGTCTTTTCGAGTTGTGCTTTGCGGTCGTCACTGCCCGCGAAGGTTAATGTATACTCGGTCTTTCGGGTCGATGACGCTGATGTTATTTCCTTTGCTTTTCATTCACGTTTGAGGCTCGTTTGTTGCGTTGATGCAAGGAGTAGGTCAAATACGGATACGGCGATCTGGGAATAGGAAACAAGGGAAATGATATTGTGAACCCCCAGAGGAAATTCTTAATATCCGATGTCCAGTTGTATTTTGCTCGGTTTTCGGGCACTATCGTGACATTCTGATACTTACATCTTTTGGCATCCTCTGGAGTGAGCAGCGTATGTTGAAAGTACATCTCACAGTACAAAAGCTTTGTCAACGATCGCGTCGGAATGAAACAACTGTTGTTCAAAACCACAGGTCTGATTCCATAGAGATGTCTCATACCTCGGGCTTTTAGCAAACAGTAGTGATCGTCTAGAGAGAACTATGCACATTTGCAGCCCTATATTTTGGCCTATATGAAAGCTCTGGAAGAACGAAAAATCTACTCTCCTGTTGCCAGAATGGCGCGTTAACAGCCAAAGGCGGGCACGAACTTTCTAACATCTCGATGGACTGGATTTTGGTCGTTGAGGTACTCTGTGCATTGCGACAGTATACTCAAATTCAATATTAATGGAAAGAGGGCGCCTGACAAATGGTCGGCTCTGAGAAACATGGAGAAGAGGCTTTGTTGAAGAAATCTTTCCATTATATGAAAGAAACATTATAACTATGTCATCATACTAGACATAATATCGTCGTGAAGCCAAGATAAACCAATCCCTTCCTAAAATCCATTATACACATAAAACCCTAGACTTTTGTACACAAAGAGGGCCGCTTAACAAGCGTCAGCAGGGCAAGCAATGTTGGTGCCGTATGGGTCAGGTCCAGCAATGCCAGCAATCTGGAAGACAGCATTGATGACACCACCGATACCCTCGCCAGCAATGAGACCACCAGCGACGGCAAATCCGTAGATTTCAAACGACTTGGGGTTCTTCTTGGCCCAGAAGTAGGCGGGGACGGCACCGATGACCATGGCGGTTCCGTAGACAGTACTGTGAATGAAGTTAGTAAGGTGGAGTAGGTCAAGTGAGAAGGGTAGAAACTTACGCGTTCAAGACGAAAGCAAGAGCAATGCACATGACGTTGGGGTGGTAAGCCTTGTATTTCTCCCACGAGCCAGTGTAAGCGTAGTGACGGATGACGACCATGGCACCACCGAAGATGGCAAAGGCAATGGCGAAGTATCCCGAAGTCTTGGGGACGGGGAAGACGGGGTCGGTGACAGCGACGGCAACAGCACGCCAAGCACCAACACTGGGGGCAGCGAAGGGGCAGGTCTCAGCCTCGACGTCGATAATGCAAGGGTAGGCCTTGCTGAAGAGCATGAACATGGCGGGGGCGAGGACACAAGCAACGATCGTGCCAAGACCCTGAGCGACCCACTGCTGGAAGGGGGATGTGCGGAGGAGGTAACCGACACGGAAGTCACCGACCAAATCAGAGGCCTGACCGGCACCGATGGAGGCAAGAGAACCACCAATCAAGTTGAGACGTTGAGCGTGCTCGGTCATCCAGTGCTCACCCTTGGTGGCACCACCAAGAACAAGCTGGGAGGCCTTGGAGGCGGCAGTCAAGGGAGTAACATCGGTAACACCAGCGCACTGGACGGCGAGGATGGCGAAGAAGAAGGCCAAGAAGACGGAGAGAAGAGACATGCCAACGGGCATGTCGTACTGGACACCGAGAACGATGCAGCAAGCGATGATGCTGAGAATGAGGATAGGTCCCCACATCCAGATCTTGACGAGCTCGTGATCCTCAGCAGAGTCCTTGATGACATCTTCCTCCTTCTGGTCAGAGACGTTGATGGTGGTGCCGCTCATACCAGCCTTGGAGGTCATGGCGTTGAAGCCCTTGGCGGCTCCGCGGCCCATAGCCTTGAACATGATGAAGAAGACCTTGTATTGGAGGAAGAGCTCGGTGAAGGAGATGACAATCATAGCCAAAACACCGGGCCAGAGCAGCCAGTAACGAGGACTGGGAGTGTCCTTGTTGGCCCACGCAGTCTTGAGAGAGTAGAAAGAGGTGACTCTGTGCCACTTCGGGTCATCAGGGTAAGGCTGGACACCGAAAGCGACGCCGTTACGGACAAGGAGGGGACCGATGATGCCCCAAGCGAGGACACTGCCACCAAAGAAGGAGAAGGCAACGTTGAGACCAACGAGCATACCAGAGCCGATGAAAGCAGGAGTCCATTCGATGAACCAACCCCAGTTCTCAACGTCAATGGCGGCGTTCTTGTAGCCTCCCCAGATGAAGAACCAGGTGAAGATGTGCCAGTCCCAAAGAATGCCAGTGGCGTACTGAGAGATGACACGGAGAACAAGAGCACCGATGAAGGAGTAACTCAAAGCCTTCATCTTCAGCTTGGCAATAGCCTCACCGGTGGCAGCTGCGTGCATGCTACGGATAGTCAAGGCACAAGCCGAAGGAGTAGGGAAAATCAAGTTGAGCTCTCTGGCAACGTAGATGATGAAGAACTTGCGGAGAGGAGTAGCGAAAGCGAATCCGAAGTAGGCACCGACAACAGTTAATGAGATGAGTCTGCCAAAGTCCTCCTTGGGTGTGGTGAGCAAGTTCAGCTGGTACAGGGCAGGGATACCGGAGACCATGACGGAACCAAGACCACCAGCGGCAGTGGCAGCTGTCTGTACGATGTTGTTCTCACGGGGACCGAAAGATCCACCGAAGAGAGGGAAGTTCTCAGGGAGAGCCTTGGCGAGAGGCTTGAGAACGGCGAAACCGATGATGGCACCAAAGAGCGAGGCACCGAAAGTCCAACCAGTCTTCAGACCAAGGTAGATGTTGGAAGCGTTGACAAGAGCACCACAGATGCATCCGACAAGCATGGCACGGAAAGTGACAACCCAGTGGCGCTCCTCAGGTAGATCATCGTAGGGTGCGAAGGGGTCGGCGATGGTACCCTCATCGTAGTCGGTGTCCTCTACAGCCTTGACCAGGTTGGGGTCCTTTTCATCGAAGGCGTCTGACTTGACAGAGAGGGTCTCCTGGTGCTTTTCACCGTGGACATCAATGGCACCGCCAATTGGCTAAGGTAATTGGTTAGCAAAATGTTTATCGAAGGCATACTGATCATGAATATCATACCTCGGCCTGGACCTCTACAACATTCGGCATGATTAATGTTGTTCGTGTAACACAGATACAGACCACAAGAACAAACGAGGGGGCATGGCATATTTATCCAGCAGTGCTTAGGATCACTGTCACTCCTGAACGACCGTCGCTTGTGATAAGCTCGCAGATACGGGCCATTCTGAGCTGTCCGTTGTGGCGGCTAGAACCTACCATTAGGCCCTAGTCGGGTTGCATATATTGGTTAGTGATAGGCGAGCATTCCGGTGACTGGTGTGAAATTGATCTTGGCCCCCGTTGACCATCCTTGGCAGGAAGATCTGTTCTTACCTCCTTCCGCATGCGGTAAAATACGACCTCATCGTGGCGGATGATGGACCACACGCGCGCATAAAAAGCACGAAGCCTGCAGATAGACAACGTGCAAATTGAGTCATGGAAACTGTCCATTGGACATTCTGCTGGGTCGCTCGTGATAATCGCCGCAAGAGTAGCGTTCGAGAACTGCTTTCCAGAGGTGATACACGGGCTCGGTTAATTGTCCACATGTCTCCCCACAGACCCTTGCCCACGGACGTTTGGTCCCCAGAGATATTAGCAAAGAGAAATTAGATGCCGGAGGTTTCCTCGGTTTCAAAGCACAACCTCGCGGTGCTCGCGTGAGCCAGCCCTCAGGGTACAATCCGAAATGGATGACTCTTTCTTCTCGAGTCTTGACTGTGCCTGAGACGGCCGAGGGCGGGACTGTAGAGCGGGTTTCCCGATGCTGCCGGTGGGTGGTGCACTTGTCAGTGATAGGGCGGTCGGTTGAAGAGCATACGATGATACGAATAGATCCTCTCGCGACCTGATCGATCCGCACTCCACGGGGTTTCAAATGGTGCTCGTGTTCCTCAATGCGGACACGATAAGAAGCATAGCTAAGATGGCGAAGGATGATGGTTCTGCATCGGCTTTCCTTGGTATACAATGTACCAGTGTATTTTCAAGTTAGGGAGAGCCCGAAGAAGTGGTCCCGCGGGCTCACAGAGTTGGTCGTGCGCTCACATTCTGAACTGTCCGAGGCGCACCGAAGACTCACGAAGCATGTGAACTCGACAATTCTATCCTTCCAGCAAGCAGGAGGCTCGTCGTGCCTTCCAAACACGAGCCAAACTGCCAGCCTCGGCTCTTGGCATCGCGGAGCCAAGAGATCAAGCGAAAGCTTCCTTCTTTGTTCGGGAGCGCGAAATGGCTCCTCCACACGAATCGGGCAGGTCCGTAAGGTCGTTCCAATCTGCTTGTCACCTTTGACACAAAAGAAACACACCAGTTTTCTACGTGCAGGATGCAGCCGTTCCTACGTGCAATCTGCTGACCTTCTGCATCGCGCTTGAACACTGATTGCGCCTTATGTCGGAATTCGACATGGTGTCCCGCATTGTGGGATTGTTTCGGCCGAGGCTCAGAGTCCTAAGACAGGAAGGTCTGACTCTCATATAAAGCGGCGACTCAGGTGACATGGATTTCGCGATCAGAAAGCTGATCTACCTTGTACCAGTGTATATCGCCATCCCTCAGGAATAGCGTGGAGACTGGCATCCACCTAGACACTCGTTGTGATCTGTCTGCGCAGACAGAACAGCAAACTGACGAGGTGGCGGAGTGGCATGCAAAGATATCCAACCGATGCCGTGTAATGTCGCATCGCTATCGACGTCGTATGTATATCAATCCTGCCGCGCGCGATTTATTGTTATCACGCAAGACCTCATGTCTGCTTACTTCTTGTGTCGATTCAGGACATAGGTAGAACGGCTAATGGTCAAGCCTCTGTGGCATGTCTTGTTTCGCCAAAATGGGTCGCCATCATGCAGCATCGTCTTGGCCGGCATCTTCGCTAGCCGGTGGAGTAATTCCGAGTCATCACCAGTTGTATGCTCGTCGATGAAATAATTCCCAACTCGTAAGTACTTAATCATGACAGCGGCCTCATATTTTTGAGTGTCTTGGGATTCCTCCAAGATTTGAGAGGATCATGGCAATATGCCACTCCGCCCGGGTCTTGGCAGATCACCATCCTTGTTGGACGTACCCAACCCTTTGCGACTCTCCTTGTGGTCGGCACCATATCGCTTTGCGGGAGCCATGAGATGAAGTCGATGAATACCTACTGCGCCGAATTGGTCTTTTCTGAAGCTCTTCCTGATGGTTTACACAGCCTTGAACAGCCCGTGGCTCATTTCCAACCAACACTGCTGCATATTCGAGTCAGCGAATCAGGCATCAGCACAGCCTGATCTGCCGAATCCTCCAACAACCAGTTCATCTATTCATGCATTACTGCCTCAATTCTGTACAATAATAGGCCAAAAATGTTCTGTGCTTCGATGGCTGACAATCTGATGTTCTGCGCGACCATGGTTAGTCAGCCCTTTATAGCAGGGGTGGTAAGCAGCACTTCGAGTTTTGAGCCTTTTCCTTCATCTAGCCGCGACTGTCCCTATCTGCGCAACTTGAGGTTTGCGAGTCCTTGCGATAGTTTGTTTTTGCGATCATAGCGACGCCAACAATGTTGTCAATACTTACAATCGGCCTGCTTGCGAAGGCGTGTTTCGCGAGCGACTTCTGGGTGATGAAATGGAGCGAAACGCCTGGTAAGGATACGTTTGAAGGACTTCCGGTTATTTACTGATGCGTCGCAGTCGGTCCCGATGGTCCTTGGAACTCTCTCAATGTTTCGTGGGACGACAATCCAGCACAAGTATTCGCAATGCTTCCGTCTTTGACGAAGAACTCTTTGATCGTTGCAGCGGACGCCTGTTCGCGACAAGACTCGGCATGCCCGAATCAGGTACAATCTGGAAATTGGCCAATGTGGACATCATCAGCGGCTCACGCATCGTTCCTATACATGGATGGTCCACTGTTCAATGGCGAATCGTGGGACGAGACTGTCTCAACGCCTCTCAATCTTACTGGTGACGTACAGTGGGCGCATGAGAGAGCCATTGTGTGGAACACTAACAACGACACGAACTCCTTGAACAACCAAGCAATCACTTTGACGCACAATCTGACTGTAAATAATCCCGGCGGTCAGGCATATACCATGAATGCTGGTTTCTTCTCCTTGTACGGCGCTGAGAATAACATGACATGGCTGAATACAACTGGACACAACAACACCCAAGACCTCCAATTAGCCACCGCAAAATCAAACTCGCTGATCAAATCCCTTTCCTACGGGCTACAGATCGGATCTCCAGATCTCAATATTGATCCGAGCTTGGTATTGGGTGGCTATGACAGATCACTCTGCCTGACCAAGCCCATCGCAACTCAGAACACAACATTCCACTTGACGAACGTTTCTATCGGCACTGAAGGACTCGTGTGGCCATTTCCAGTCAATTTCGGAGATGAACGTGCAGATGGTATGAGCTTCTCGAGCAACGGGCTGATGGAAAACACTGCTGCAATCCAAGTCCTGGCCAATCCCGGTGTCCCGTATCTGTATCTACCGCAAGCCACCTGCGATGCAATCGCGAAGTATCTTCCTGTGATCTACGACAATACCTTGGGCCTTTATCTCTGGAACAGCAAGAACGACACTCAGCTATACGAAGAGATTACCACATCTTATTCCTATTTGACGTTCACACTTCGCGACGAGCCTTCTCAAACAGAGCAGGAAATCAACGTACCCTTCGCTCTCCTCGATCTGGAGCTCGATTCACTTTTGACTTCTTCAAAGACCCGATACTTCCCTTGCAGACCTTTTGTTCCTCAGGCAGGTCAACCTTACCATCTCGGTCGTGCTTTCCTGCAAGCGGCGCTCTTGGTGCAAAACTGGGAGACGAACACGACTTGGTTGTCCCAAGCGCCAGGCCCAAATATGACGGCTGCATCAACACCTGTTATAATTGAAGAGGGTGATACTACGATCACACAAAGTCTGAATGCCCCTGACTGGCTTGCTACCTGGAACGGCACACTCAAAGAGTTAAACTCGTCGCAGTCCGGCCAGCCCAGCGGTGTTGATGGTTCACAAGGCTATTCTTCTTCTGAAGACTCTTCGCTCTCTGGTGGTGCAATCGCTGGAATTGCCATCGGTGCAGTAGCAGGTCTGGCTCTCATCGCCGCAGCCATATTCTTCTATATCCGTCGTCGTCGTTCGAAGGCCGGTTATGGCGATGTTGCACTCATCTCTTTTGACGAGGAAGACAATGCTCGGCACCAGAAATCAGACTACGAGCCAAAACCAGCTGTTGAGCCAATGTCTTCGCCTATCTACGAAGTCGAGAGTGCGCACGTTGATAAAATCGGTGAGTTGCCTTCGAACGATCAGAAGAAATATCACCTTGGAGAATTATCTTCGGATGTGAAGCGAGCAGATCCATTGGAAGTGGACGGTACTGGTATTGCTGAGCTGCCTGGTCATGATGTGCATAGATGATGGAATTTCACGATTTTTTAATTCAATCCTTGTACTATCAATACCCCACGTCCACTCTCCACTACTGTGTTCGTGCCCATGCGTTTCGAGTGAGTGTAGTCAAGATGTCATCGTTGTATATACATAGAAGCATCACCTATGTTCGAACTCCAACACCATGGCTGTCGACATATCAGAGCTCTCTCTTCGGAGGTCTACAACAACTCAGCCGAAGTCCGCTCACTATCCAGGATGGAGGTAGCTCCAAGAGTTAGGCAACCAGGTTCCTGACTTTTTCTACTGCGCAATATGTCTCCGTTCACTCATGTCCTACAGACATTCAATGTATGGGCTTGGAGCGGATAGCACTGTCTGCAGGGCTCACGGACCTAGTTACTTCATTTGTCATTCTTGCTCTTGATGTACTGCTCATCCTAGTCTGGATTCTGATCAGCACACACCCAGATCTTATATCTGTAGCTTGACTCCACGATGTTCGAATAGCCACGATACCCAGAGCGTGTTACAGTCAGAAGCAACATGCTCTCAAGTTTCCACGAGACGAGGCAGTCTGCAAGAGCTGAGGTGACTATATCTGAGGAAGGAATGAACGCATGTCAGTTATCTGATCTCACGGGTTGCACGATCCACTCAATGCTCCAATAAATATCACTCCGCCTCAATCAAATTGTCACTATTCGTTGATAACCATTCTGGCCGTGCCAGATGAGAGTGGTCCTTATGTTTTTGGTATTACGCCAAACTCGTGTCTTATGCAGTATATATCACCAGATTCATAGACCGTATGGTGAGAGAAGGCACTGTGCACGGTCAAGAGACTAACTCAACATCCACGAAAAGCCATAGAAACCTATCAACATCGGTTGGAATAACATTACACCCGATCTGTTGCCGCTGCATCCACGTCGAGATGGATGAGTTCGACGACTAGCTCGGGACTGGATCTCAGTTAGTACCTCAAAAGGTCTTGTCTACCTAAGAGGAGAAGCACCCGGGTCGGTAACCTAGACTCCTCCACGTTTCTTTCTCATATCCACTCGTCTTAGCCAATCCAGATATACATCGAGAGAGACACAGACCTGATTGCTCCCACTGTCTTTGTTGCATGTCAGGGTACCAGCGTCCATACAACAACATCGCCATCGGCGGGAGCAACAGCAACAGGAAGCTTCAGCTTGTCGTGAGCTACTTTCGTCGAGATCAAAGTCCAGAGCTTCGGAATCAAAGTCTTTCTCGTCCACTGGTATGCACACAAGATCAGACAATCGAGATCTATGACTCAAAGCTGGAGGCTCAGACCGACATCTCTTCATCTCGCATGATATTAGTATGTCAGAATGACTATACGGTTGTCGGTTTACACAGCGAGATGGCATGGAACTTTCTCAATGACATATCTTTATGCCTATAGTAACCACACACACAGTGAACTAAGCCAGAAGTATATATACACTACTGCTATGCTCCTCGTAACCCTCATTTTGTCACAGGATGTCATCTCTATCCTTTCTGGTCCACAGGTCCATCACTACTATATTCATAGTCGCGAGTATCACTGAGTCTTCTCCGGAGGAGATTACGGGCAGGGTCCATGATCCTTTGGTATCGGGGCCCGTTCTTCTGTTATCGTGAAATGTTTGGGGAGTCTTTGTAGAAAGTTCCAGTTGCTTGCGACTTGATGTGCATCAAGCGCGGAGTATGGGAGGGATAAAGACCTGATTGTTTTCTCGAGTGCAGCGCTGTACCTGGCACACGATTCCTCAATCACGCAGAGTGATGCTAGCAGTATCTCCACAGCGACCCAATGGTCATCGGAAAGCCTTCATGCAAAGACGGTGGAGAGAAAGGAAGATGAGTCGACAGATGTTCTTCATGCGGCTGGGGATTGCCATTATACTCAACCCAGGAATTCTGACAATCGGGTTCGGATGCTTTGTTCATGAGTGAGGACTGTGTTGCCGTTTCGCCATGCACCGGCCACGGTCCCGTGAGAGAGGATAGTTGGAAGTTGATCGTTAGGAAGCGGGATGAGATAGAGTCGTTTTGATGGACAGTGCCACTTGTTCATCCATGATGACGAGGTATGTGGGAAAGGTTGGATACCGTGTCGACGACCAATGCATATCGCTTCTGGAGTCAAAGGGGTCAGAAGTAGCGGTCGAATTTCACGGACGAGATGGAACACTGAAGTCTGTTTGGTGGAACAGAAAACGACAATGGGCTGCTAGTGGACAAACGACGGTAGAGGCAATTGTATCGTGCATTCCCTGATTGAATGTTGTGAAAGCAGTTTGAGGGGGAGGGCAATGAAAAATTGAAATTCTTTGTGGGCAATGGGGGTATCTCTGTAACGGGGTTGGGTGTGGAAACGAAACTTTCTTCTCTCATCTCTGGTCTTCCATCATGTCATGAGCAGCTCAGTGCGATGAAGGCCGGCATAGTGCACGCGCTCTGAGTCTTCCTCAGTAGCAGTGCGATGATCATCCTGCAGGACATCCACAGCCTCCAACCAAACCTTGTCGAGCTCATCTTCATTAACTGCCCAAATGCCCTCTCTAAGTCTCTTGTGGCGCTCACGATCTTCCTCGATTCTCTGCTCTGCTTGTCTCTTCTCCACTCTGACGTTGCCATTGCTGGGACGTTGTGCTTCCTCGGGGCTAGCGGTGCCTGCCATGCCACCAATGTTGTCGCGATCTTTGATGCAGTCTTCCAATTCCTCCACAGTCTGTGCTTGCAGGTATTTCTTTCCAGCGAGGTTTCTGAGGACTTTGCGCACGACCTTGACGTTGGCGGCTCCACTGCCATCTTCAGGCGCCACCAGATCCACAATGCGCAGAATGTCTCTTTCCATCATGCGCACAAACTCGATGTGGTTGGCTGCGGAAGCGACATCGCACAGGGTTTCGAAGAAGTAAAAGATGTTGGCGCGGTTGTTGAGGGAGTTGCGTTCGAGGTTTTCGAGGATGCAGGAGTGTAGATCTTCGTCCCATTCGCGGTATTTTATTGCCCAGAGGGCGGCTTTTTGCGCAGAGGTGACTGAGGCATTGAGGTGCTGCAACTGGCTGTTGAAGCGCATGCGGACCTCGAAGGGATCCATGGTGGCTGAGACGGAGGAGGAGGAGCGGGTCGGAGAGGGCGAAGGAGTCGGTAGAACCGGGCGAGGCGAGAGGGGGCTCGAGCGCTCTCAGTGGGAGGGGCGGGGGTTGCGGCTTCCTTGGTGCCTTGCGA
>Ga0268251_10000507_pt1 | contig 12261 bp, 17 predicted proteins | sample AgamicAsMae_FD_200527 | JGI IMG/M metagenome (GOLD analysis project Ga0268251, IMG submission 200527) | Agave microbial communities from Guanajuato, Mexico - As.Ma.e (v2) (version 2) | ecosystem: Host-associated > Plants > Phyllosphere > Phylloplane/Leaf | place: Guanajuato, Mexico | collected...
TTTGAAAGACGGTCATGCGGTGCGGGAACAGAAGAGCGAGGATAGGCACAGTCCCGCGCACGGCGGCAATTCCTCGCCTTGGCGCAACCTTCGGCGTTTCCCCTCCGTCGGCCGTCTTGACTATGGCTCGGCGACAGTGCACGCTCTTACGAGCGCTGTATCTTTCATTGCCAGCCAATATGTATGGAAGTTGAGTAGAGGAAGACTGCTGCCAGTACTTTCGCTGATGCGACGCAATATCTGTTTCTGATGATTGAGATACTCATCAGCTTGTTGTCAATTGCCTGTCTTTGAGAGTGCGTTTGCGAGCATCATCGACGCTGTCATGAGTTCGATTTCCAACAACAACAATTTCTTGCTGTTCGGTAATCAAACCAACTCAAATCCAGGATAATTTGAAGAATAACTGGATCACCACTGACCCTCCTTGCACGATCTTCACGCCTTGATCACATGGCGGGCAAAATTACACTTGTTTTATTTGTCCAGGGTCGTGCCCTCAACGATACAGACAATCGAGTTCTGAGAGATTGCCTACAGATGTCTATAGCCAATCGCCGAGCACAATACATGACAATTCTCTTTTCGTTCCTTCAGATGTGATTTTCCTCTTTTCTAAATTCATCAGAATGAGCTTGAAATCATGGGGAAATGGGTGCGGGACTTCTGCAAATGCGGCTTCTCGGTTCTGCGGGCTTTGCGGAAGCATTCACGAAGCTGCGGCTTTGCGGTACAGATAAGCACAGCCGCACCGAATCTCGCTTGCAGTCCTTCGGCGTCAGCGCCTGGTACGCAACGTCAGATAGTCAAGTACGCCTTCCTGCTGATGTTCGGACGGACAAAACCACCAGCAAGGCCACAACCAAAGGAGCTTACACTTTTTTCCCATCATTTGCCGTTCAACAATATCCGACAGCACAAGTCTCGTTACAACACAACATGACAACTACAATGACGGTTGCTTCGCCTAACACCACGAATTATATATCAGCGAGATCTGAGACAGCCTTGCAGAGTGGTTGGCAAACAGGACAAGAACCAAGCAACCTTGTTGTTCTTCCTTCGTCCAACTACCTCCGCAGCAATATCTCCGTCATTCGTGATGTCAAAACGCTCGGACCTGAGCTCACGAGATCCTTCACGCGGATAGCTACGCAAATTATCGCTCAAGGTAAGCTCATTGTCATCTCGCAATAGAACTCTGGAACATTGATGAGACGAACCAGCATGTGAATATATACCTGTGGAGGCGTTCAACGGTATCACGCCGACCGAGTCAGCTTTCGAGGGCGTGAAACAAACAGCAAAAGTTTGTGGCATCAGCATCCTTCGAGCCGGGGCGAGCTTCGAGGCACCGCTTCGTGAAGCCTACAGGTAAGCTAGGGGCTTTCTGTCGCTAGGGAGATGTCTAATATTCCTCCAGCGGTCCGCTAAGTTTTGGCAAGATCCTGATACAAAGAGACGAAACGACGTGTCTCCCATCACTTCTCTACTCCAAGTTTCCACCCAAGCTACATGAGCACAGTAAGTTATGGCCGTAGCTAGCATGAGGAACACCCAGCTTACTGGTTAGCTATCTTGATCTTAGAACCCATTCTCGCGACCGGAGGATCGATCTGTACAGCTATCGATCTCATCCTCCAACAGGGCGTGTCAGAACACAATGTCATCATTGCCAATCTGATCACGTCGCGGAGAGCCTTGGACGTCGTCTTCGGCAAATATCCCAGTATTCGTATTGTCACAGCGGCTGTCGACGAAAAGCTCAATGCTGCGTGGTAGGTCTTGAGAGGTTCCAAGCTGCCCACCGTTTCGCTAATATCCTGGTAGTCAACTAGTGCCAGGCGTCGGCGACTTCGGGGACAGATTTTACGGCACTGAATGAACAGTCTCACGACAGTCGCAGAATTCTCGACCATACCACTTCGCTCGAGACATTCGCTGGGTCACCGCCTTACGTGTGACATCTTATCTGGCAGTTTCATACGTCCAGCGGCCATGCGCTCTGCAATTTGGCTCCTCTCTATACTTATGACCTCAGTCAGGTCCAACGAGAGGATCTCAAGCAGCCAGAGCATGTAGACTCGTCACGAGCTCTCTTTCCATGGAACTCGATCCTAAAGCACTACTTGTATTCAATTTCCCTCGCACGGCTTGATGACATTTCTGCACGAGGAGCAAGACAATGGCCCGGTTGATCAGTACGCTTGTTGGCGCCTACAGACATATATAACCAAGTCGAACAAACCAGACACAGTACGATAGTCAAATGCTTGGGCAGCTGTTCAACGACACAAGCCCAGCTTTCTATTCTTTCGAGCCTAAACTTCAGCAGCCTCTCAAGATTCCAACGTCTCTTGAAGAGCATTTGGCCCAACTACGCAATGCTCATGTCTTCTTTCCGCTTTGTTGCCAAGTAAACTCCTGTCGGCATGTCAGTGCTCCCTCTGGCAATTCAGATCGTGCGCTATCACTCACCAGTTTCTTGTTAGAGCCACTCTCAATGATGATGTTGACTACCACAGGTACAGTCGCGTGGAAGCCTTCAATCACAGCACGCTCGAGCTCGGCGCAATTGCGGACAAGATAGCCTTTCCCTCCACACATCTCTGCTATCTTTTCGTAGCCAACTTCCCAGCCTAGACTCGTGCTCCTAAGTCCTCCAGATACGCCTTCAATTGTGTTTTGCTTGAGCTTCAGCCATGCGTCAGACTCGTCGCTGTCGCCGTGATATATCCCTCCATTGTTCACAACAAAAAGAAGAATGCCCATGTCATAGCGACACATGGTTTCGACTTCTGCCAGCGAGAAGCCAAAAGCGGAGTCGCCCTCCAGACATACAATCTTCTTTTGCTTTGCGCTGGACTCGGTGTTGTATGCACAATGTGCTGCAATGGCATACGCTGGACCCACACCCATGGTAGCATGTGTGCCGGCATCAAGACGCAGGCGAGGGGCCTCAACTTGGAAGAAGCTTCGAGAGATGTCCATCGTATTTGCGCCTTCACTGATGTACACAATGCCATTGTCCTCGGGTGGAGAGAGCTTTGCCAGCGCACGCTTGATAGTGTCAAATGTTGCGTGATACGTCAAAGGATTCGGGTTCTCTGTAATCTTGAGCGACGCTTTGCGTACGTTCTCAGAACGATTGTTCTGGAGAGCAACGAGATATGGACTCTCACTGTCGTAACGCCATCCTTGAAGTTCGGCGATCAGCTGAGAAGAGACAAGACCAATATCGCCAAGCACAAAGTGGTCGAGGGAACCGTTGTTCCTGCCGATCTCCTCAGGTGAGGAATCCACCTGGATGATCTTCGCTGCAGGATTATACTTCTTATCCTCGCCGAAGTGAAGGATCCAATTGAGACGGGCACCCAGGACCAGAACAACATCTGCTGCCTTCAGTGCCAAGGATCTCGCTGCGGCCACATTCAAGGAGTCTGAGTCGGGAATCACTCCTTTGCCCATGGGCGTCGGTAAGAAAGGTATCCCAGTCTGGCTGACGAGTCCGCCGATGAGACTTTCTGCACGACTAAAAGCAGCGCCCTTTCCCAGAACAATCAGCGGTGCTTGAGCCGTCCGAAGAAGGTATGCCACTTTTTTGACTTGACCTGGGTCACCAGCAGAGCGTGGAATTTTTGTGACTGGTCGGAGCTTGGTATTGCTATAAGTAGAGAGTCCTTTGATGACATCGGCGGGCAGATCGATCATGGTTGGTCCATTGCGCCCGAACAAAGACGTCCTGTAGGCATTCTGGATGGCGTCCGAAATCAAGGCCGAGGTTGGTCGCGATGCCAATTTGGTATGTGGTGTCAGCATCGAGACGGCGTCCAGTTCTTGAAACGCTCCTTTGCCGACTAGATGTGTCTCGCAAGAACCAGCGATGAGCAGAAGCGGCCAATTGTTGACTGTCGCATTTGATACTCCAGCCATGGCATGAACAACGCCAGGTCCACCGACCACTAGACAGACTCCTGGAAGGCCAGTCAGATAGCCGTACGCCGATGCAGCATAACTCGCTGCTTGTTCGTTCCGGAACGCGACGAAACGGATGCCTTGAGATATGCATGCCTCTGCAATCTCGACGACGGGAATACCGACGAGGCCAAAGACGACCTTGACGCCAAGCTGCTGCAGAGTTTGTGCAACGACAGTCGCACCTGTGGGTGTAGCCATTTTGCTGAGCTGAGTGATGGGATAGAGAAAGTTTCCGAAAGGTGACCTTCGCTGGGCCAGCTTCCTCAATGGTTTCATAATGCAGATGCGTCTCTGAGCCGGGCCGTGATGCTCTTCCTCGGGCCCCGAACGCTATGCCGAACGATACTATACTCCACGCATTTTGATGCCGAAAAATCACCCAGCCGAACTAGTTTCGGAGCCCGATCCCTGTGTACTAATTATTTGCGTCAGGATGTAAATGGAGAGTCCAGATGTTATTTTATGCTGAGTCCTGCTGCCACAACCGCCTCAAATCACAGAAAACTCTTCTCAATTCTTGATTCACACTGACGCTAACATGGTTCAAAGCAAATTCCTGACATTGGAGTGCTGTACTGCTTCGGTATCAGACGCACCAGCAATCGTTGCCGTCTCGTCCAAGAGCGTCTTGACGTTGACGCACAATGCCTTGCGCACAGCCGTTTCCTCCTTCCAGACAAAGCTTTCTATCGCTGGCATCACCACTGGAGATACGGTCGCAGTTTGCCTTCCAAACAGTGCAGAATTCGTGGTTGCTTTTTTGGGCACTGTTCTCCAGCGAGCAGTCTCGGCACCATTGAATCCGGCATACAAACAAGAAGAGTTCGAGTTCTACCTCGGTGATCTCAACCCTAAGCTTGTTCTTGTGCCTAGAGGAGCCATCTTCCAGAGCTCTCACATTATTCAAGCTGCGCGTCGGATCGGCGTTCCTATGGCTGAGGTCTTTTGGGCACCTGACGGAGCTACTCTGCTGCTCGAGCTCACGGAAAAGCCACTCCCGCAGAGAGTTGTTTCCCTCCCAAAGCCCCAGAGCGACGATATCGCTCTCGTCTTACACACCAGCGGTACGACTGGTAGGCCTAAGGCTGTAAGTGACTATCCAAAATAGATAGCATCCCGGACCCGCTGACCGAGCACAAGGTCCCTTTGACCCATGGCAACCTGTGCAGAACCATCGTGAATATTCAGAATACGTATGACCTGTGTCCAGCAGATCGCACAATGCTGGTCATGCCACTATTCCATGTTCATGGTATCTTGGCGAGCTTATTGTCGCCATTAGCGTCTGGCGGGTCCGCTGTTATCCCTCCACGCTTCTCAGCTTCGACCTTCTGGGACGATTTCATCACTCATCAGGCGAACTGGTACTCTGCCGTTCCGACCATCCATCAGCTGCTGGAGAAGAGTCCTCGTCCCGAAGTCATGCCTTACATACGCTTCGTGAGGTCTTGCTCATCGCCTCTCGCTCCTGCGATGCATGCGAAATTGGAGGCGATGATGAATGCCCCTGTGCTTGAAGCATATGCCATGACAGAAGCCAGTCACCAGATGACTTCGAATGAGCTGCCACCAGGATTGCGCAAGGCAGGCTCAGTCGGTAGGCCACAAGGCGTAGATCTGATCATCGCAGATGAAGATGGTCAAACTCTTGCGCAGGGACGCATTGGCGAAGTATGTGTGCGTGGTGCGAACGTGACAGAGAACTATCTACCCATTGCTGGCATACCGGTCGAGAAGTCAAAATCATTCTTTGCCGACAACTTCTTTCGTACCGGCGATCAGGGCTACTTGGACGCTGATGGGTTTGTCTTCCTCACCGGTCGTATCAAGGAACTTATCAACAAAGGCGGAGAGAAGATCAGCCCAATTGAGATTGACAATCTCTTCATGCAACATGCTAGCGTTGGTGAAGCCGTGAGCTTCGGGATAGATGATGAGTTGTACGGTCAAAACGTTGCTGTAGCTATCGAGCTTCGTCAGAATAGCCCAGAGGTTTCTCCGGAGGAGTTGACTTGCTGGTTCGCTGAAAGAGCCGCGAAGTTTAAGATCCCAAAGCAGGTAAGTGATTGGCATGATTTTCCTGCAGCAAACTAATTCATGCTTGCGCTGTAGGTCCATATTGTCAGCAGCATACCCAAGACTGCCACTGGGAAGGTTCAGCGCCGATTCGTTGCACAGAGCATCAGGGATCAGACAAAGAAAGCTTAACAGAGTGATTTGTAGGATCTTCAGCTTCTGTGCGTAGTTCAGGCAATCGCGGTAGTATCTCGTCCATAGTTCGAACGATTACATTCAATATACATGGCTTAATCCACCTGCTATAATGTGTCTTGTCACGCCTCCAACATCGTCCTCAGTTCACCTGGCGAAACCTTGTACTGTCGAGTCTAGAATGGGATGCAAGCAATCTCTGAATCACAAATTGCCATTATCGATGCAGGCACTTGGCATGTTCGTAGAAGCACGCTGCGGAGTTTGCTACCTTCTGCGAGGCATTGGGTAGCGTCTGGAAATGAATCGCAATTGCACAGGCAAAGCTGGACAACTTTACGTGGCGGAAGCAACTAATTCCCGCTCGGTGTCGGGTTTGTGCGCGCCTCGTCAAAGCCTCACGATTGGTTGATTTCCATCTTTCCCGGGCAGCGGGCACCGATACGGACCCCGAAAGCAGGTACGCCGAGCGGTTCATACGTTTTCATGGATAAGTATTGGACCATCTCTCTGTAAGCAGACAACAGTCAATTATATTCCATTATCTCGATTGTCTAATCAAATCATCGAAACGATGAAGACATCACTGTCTCTCACTACTGCAGCAATAATCGTCTTGAGTGGCCTAACATCGGCACTCAAATTGTACGCTCGCCTACTCAGAGACAAATCGCGGAAACAAATACTGACGCGGGTTACCCAGAAATGCACAGCCTTGGACAGCAAAGTCTGCCCTACCGGCTTTCCTTCCCGGCTCGGTCAGTATAACAGAATTCGTATTCGGGCAAGTGCTGATCTTGACAATTCACAGCCTCTGGAGCACGGCACGCCTTGGGGAGATCGTACGGTCGCAAACTGCCATCCCAAGAGCCCTCCGAACACTGGCGTCACACGCTACTATGATTTCACCGCGACCAGGACTACGGGCGCTCCCGACGGTTTTGAGAAATCTTTGATTCTCATCAATGGGGTCTTCCCTGGTCCTCTCATTGAGGCCAACTGGGGTGATTGGATTGAAGGTAGCTTGTGCGAGACATCACTTTTGCCGGGAGGCTTACTGACTCCTACAGTCAAGCTGACCAACAAGATCACTGGACCCGAGGAGGGTACCAGCATCCATTACCACGGTCTCCTACAGACAGAGACACCCTGGTATATAAGACTCGGCCTAGGCATGAATTTTTGCTGATCATATGTTCTAGGTATGATGGCGTACCCAGTGTCTCGCAGTGCCCAATTGCCCCTGGATCTTCATTTGTGTATGTGATGACTCTGATTTTATTGACAATTGGTGACTGACCTTCGACAGATACCGCTTCCGAGCAGACACGTACGGAAGCTCTTGGTACCACAGTCATGTCTCAGCACAGTACTCCGCCGGAATGTTTGGTCCGCTGATCATATATGGTCCAACCCATGTCTCCTACGACGTGGATGTTGGTCACGTTCTTGTGAGCGATTGTGAGTATACGGGACTCAGGCACTATAACAGAATCGTCGGCTTACCATAATCAGGGTTTCACAAGGACTACTTCACTATTGTGGAAGGCAGTAAGTTGACTTTGCCTCGTTGGACCCCGTCTGAATACTTTGCTCACGAGTAGTGCAGTTGTTGGTAACACTACCGAAGGTAGAATTCAGCCGTCTAACAACACTATGATAAATGGTCGCATGCCCTATCCATGCAGTGGTGCACCTCCTGGCTCGGTCTGCGATTCTTCGGAAGCTTCATACACAGAATATAAGTTTGAGACCGGCAAGACCTATCGCCTCAGAATCGTCAATACCGGAGCCGCAGGAATCCAGTACTTCACCATCGATGGTTATGAGCTCACAGTTGTCGCCATCGATTTCGTCGAGATTGAGCCCTACAACACTACCACAGTCACCCTTGGTGTAAGTATAACACAAGCTCTTTCTTGAGTCCCATGCGTCATGCTAAACCTCGCGTCCAGGTCGGTCAACGCTCGGATGTACTCTTCACTCCAACCAGTAAAACTTCCAACAGTGCCATCTGGATGCGCACTCTGCAGTCAGGCCTATACTGTGCTAGAAGTCCACAAAACCGAGAAGGTCGTGCCATCATTTACATGGACAATGCCCCAACCGGTGTTCTACCTAACACAACAGCGTGGCCAGCTCCTGTTGACGATCACACCTGCGCTAATGTTAGTCGACAACGTCCCTTTCAGATGAGGCACCGAAGCTGACACCTGCTTCTAGCAACCACTCGAGTCGTCTGTTCCATACTACGCTATGAAGCTTCCTGAGCCCTCCACGACTTACTATCTGACAATCAACCAATACCTCAATGAGACTGGTCATCAGCTCTACTACATGAACGGACACAGTTTCCGCGCTGACTACAACGATCCGCTTTTGCTCTTGGCCCAGGAGCAAAACCTGAAAGGTCCAATCAACCCAGATTGGAACACGGTGAATATAGGTACTAACACATCTACTCGCGTTGTCATCACCAACAACAACACCTCACCCCATCCGATGCATTTGCATGGTCATGATATGTATGTGCTTTACAGTGGCATGGAGCCATGGAATGGTACCATCGTGAATCCGCAGAATCCTCAGGTCGGTCCAAAATATCGTCTTCCACATCTTGTGACTGACAGATCTTCAGCGTCGTGACACCCACAATCTGGCTCCCTTTGGCTACATGGTATTCCAGTTCGACAACAACAATCCTGGCGTTTGGCCCTTCCATTGCCAGTGAGTCTGATGGTCGATTGTATGGAAGCCTCTACTGACACGTATGCAGCATCGCTTGGCATCTTTCCCAAGGACTCTACCTGAATTTCATCGAGAGGCCACATGATGTCAAGAGCATGGAAATCCCAATGACTATGAAGCAGACCTGCAAAGACTGGTCTGCATACACGTCGAAGAATGTTGTGGATCAGATCGACAGTGGCTTGTAAGTGGGCGTCTGATCTTCGCTGGACTCTTGCATGCTGTTTTTGAGGATTGTCAGACCTTCTGAGCTCTCCTACCATGTGCGACCTGAGGGAACAAATCTAGAGACGGGTAGAGTGGTGGTGTGGCAGTATCGTGTCGCGTTAGATCTGGCAATTCTTATACAAGACCGACTGCTTGGAAGTTTTTTCGTGCTGATAGTGTGTCTCGCAAGAAAAGTGCTCGCTTTGTGCTTACCATTCACGATCTGTGATCATATTCCGGCCTGAACTACTGTGGACCAAAATCTTGGGTCATGCCTGCCCTTCCATCATTAGAGCGTAAGGTTTGTGCATCGCGACTTCCATCTGTATTTCCGCGTCTGCTCGCTGGAGGAGGAGGTATGATTCGCGTGCAGCAGCCAGCAATTACACAAATGGCACAGAGTATGCTACAAATCTACTGCAGATAGCGTCCAGACTTTTTCCTGATTTTTTCAAACTGCTGGTACTCGCGTTGTGTATGGTACAGTACATCGCGTATGATCAATCTCGACTTATCGCGATAACCACCTGTCATTTCTAACGTATATCGACTGCACAATGAGCGAAATGCACGGCATTTCGTTATTCGATCTTTTGTCGACTTTTGTGTTTGGTGCAGCTAGCGCAATAACAGACCATGAAGATGTCGTTGATGGAGTCACCTTGACCGGCGGAGCTTTTTTCCTGAGGATCTCTTTGTGCTTAACAAAAGCACACCTCCTTGCTCCTTCGGGCTTTGCCAGGAGGCTCATCTGGCTATTCGATAACAGAAGGTACGTATCTTACGATGACAATGTGTGGTATCGCGTTGTCGAGCTCTGGGTTTGTTTCTAACGCATACGCTTTGACGTTGTGCTTCTCGCAGCCTTTTCTTATGATTCGCTCTCGACCGGTTGTCCTTGCTTCATGTGCTTACGATACGGTGTCGTGATTTCGGTTATGCATCGCCGTGGGTGCGCCCAAAGCCTTTGCCCGGAGAATAATGTCTTGCCCCATCCGTCCTGGCGTGTCGCGTTGCCGCTGCGACTAAAGATCGCATAGGTTTCCAAAAGCACACATTGCTCCGTACGGGGACTCACTCCGGAGACACAGCACTCTTCGAGTGGCTAGTGAAGGATTCAATCAACCAACCAATCAATCAGTCGAGTACTATATACGCATCTGTGATATTGATTGCGGGCCTAGGTCAGATCCTTCCAGTCTTTGACCGGTTGAAGGTGGAGATTGTCGCTCGTGATGAGTGACCACGCTCCCTGTGTTTTATGGGATCGTCGACTTTGGGCTGGCGTATCAGGGTCTGAAGAAAATCATCCTTCGACATAGACTGATGCGCGGAAGCGTTTCCAACATAGTAACGCTTCTGAATGGGAGAATTTGGCGTCATGCAGGAAAGCAGCTAGACCAAAAGAGGCATATATACCGTAAGGATTTTGAAGCGCACACGCGGCAAGGTAAAGCCAGATTGCAACATATTCCTCCAGGATTCTTTGTCCCCACCCCTTAAGCTAAACAATTCCCCAGTGACCCGACAGGCTTATGTGCGCTAATTTCAGGTCAAGCAAAAGGTGCCCGGCGCGGCGATCCAATCAGGGCGGCGGATCGTTGCTTAGCAAAGCTTATCATCCTCTGGCGGTTCCTGACTTTAGCGTCATGAGGCTAGTGAACGGGCGCTGGGACTAATGCTGCCTATTTTCGTCAGCCTACGCCACATGCGGCAGCTGGAAATCAAGCCTTCAGGGCAGCGAGTCGGTCGCCGAGTGCAGTCAGCTGTAAAACGAGCAAGAGCCAGTCTGCACTGTATCTTGTCGCAGCTCGCAGACCGAAGCGACTGTCATCGTGTCCGAACGCCGAGTCAGCTGGAGTTGTGATCGTCCGCATTCAAATCCGAAACCCGCCTATGCTACTACTTCAGAATGCGCGAAGTGATGTGCGTTAATCATGCTTGGCTATCTGAACATCTATCATGAATGACAGCAAGCAATCGATCAGTCTTGACAGATTGAATGGCCTTCTCAATCGCTCAGACCAGATGCTTGAGTTAGGGCTCAAATCAGCTGTCACCGAGTCAGCGTCAGAATCTTCTACCACCCCCAGTCCGGAGGATGAACGCTCTACCGTAGCACCTTCAAACGATGCCCCAAGCTTTGTCCAAGGCTCGAAGCTTGCAGTGCTGGTCGCATGCACTTGTATGGCGGTGTTCTTGCAGGCTTTGGTAGGCGAGTTTCAATCCTTCCCGCTGGCTTGTCTGACATACTCAGGACACCACCATCATCGCAACTGCGATTCCATCCATCACCAGACAGTTCGATTCGCTTCACGATGTTGGTTGGTATGGCTCAGCCTACTTCATCACGTCGTGTTCGCTCCAGCTCCTATGGGGCCGATTGTACACTTTCTACCATTTCAAGTCAACGTACATCACGGCGTTGTTGATCTTCGAGGCGGGAAGCGCATTATGCGGCGCCGCGCCTTCTTCAGCAAGCCTCATTGTTGGACGAGCAATTGCAGGTGTTGGTTCAGCTGGGATCTTCTCTGGTAGTTTCATCGTCATTGCGCTGAGCGTCGCGCCTGCGGATAGGCCGAGGTACACCGCTCTTGTTGGCAGTATGTATGGTATCGCAGCTGTTGTCGGTCCGCCTGTCGGTGGTGCTTTGACGACTCACGCCACTTGGAGATGGTGCTTCCTGATTAATCTTCCTATAGGTAAGTCTTTGTTTGACCTGACGACGGAGTCAACGCTCACTAAGATCTGCATAGGAGCTCTCGTGATTGCCGGGATTGGCTGTTTCTTCAAGCAGCCAGCGCAAAATGCTGCATTGCGCATCCTGCCTTGGAAAGAGAAGTTCAGCAGGACTGACTATCCTGGCAGCGTCATCTTCGTTGCCTCGATAGTATGCCTGATCCTCTGCTTCCAATGGGCAGGTCTTGTCTATTCATGGCATGATGCTCGAATCATCGTTCTCTTGTCAATGTCAGGCTTGGGGATCATCCTCTGGTGTTGTGTGCAGCGCTTCAGGGATGAGAAAGCGACAGTACCTCCACGCATAGTCAAGATGCGAAACATGTCAGCTGTGGCGTTCTCTAGTTTCTGCATGGGCAGCGCCTTCTTGTGAGTTAC
>Ga0268251_10000510_pt1 | contig 12227 bp, 14 predicted proteins | sample AgamicAsMae_FD_200527 | JGI IMG/M metagenome (GOLD analysis project Ga0268251, IMG submission 200527) | Agave microbial communities from Guanajuato, Mexico - As.Ma.e (v2) (version 2) | ecosystem: Host-associated > Plants > Phyllosphere > Phylloplane/Leaf | place: Guanajuato, Mexico | collected...
GCGAAAAGTAAAAGGCACCGCAAGTTCTCTATTATGCTGTGGTGACAATTTTGTGTTATACAAATATATCAAGCAGGGTCGTCCTCACTACTATCGTATCTTTGATCCTTATCTCGCACCAAGTCTCGGGTTACAACAGAGTTCAGATCAAATGAGATAAGAAGAGATGAACGAGATGACCCGATAGTAAGAAAGAAGCAAAAGTAGAGAATTGAGTAGACAAGACATGCCCATCTGTAGAAAAAAGACCTTTATCGTGACAAAACAACCAACAAGCACACAAGAAGGCGGGTTTTCTCAAAATGAAACCTCCATCAATTTTTGTTACAAATCGCCATCTTTTACAAAACCTCTCCGATAATCTTGGCAGCCTCCTTGTAGGTGGAAAGCAACTTCTCGCACTTTTCGCGCTCGTTCTTGATGGCGTCGTCCTCGTATAAGAGCTCTCCGAACAGATCCTCCTTGTACAGCTCGCTGACTAGCCTGTTCTGAACAACATCCTTGGAGTGGTTGACGAGCAGGTGCATGACTGCTTTGGGGACTTGATCTGCAATGGTCTCTCGTACGATGTTGAAGTATGATGATATCAGACGGCGAATCAATTCGGTTTCCAGAGCTTCCCGCTCGGTGAGTGCAGGGCCTTCGTCAGCTAGCGGCTGTATACAACTGTCAGATATGCTTTGTGGAGATAGTGACGATAGACTTACGTAGCCGTTGTCGGCATCCTCTGCGTCGTACTCGCCAGGGACGGAGATGTGTGATGACATTGGTCGTTCGGGAAGTTTGGTGTCGCCTCTGCGAATGCTGCCAGCGAAACTGGGCTCGATGTTTGCACTGACATGTCTGCTACCAGCGGGAAGGTGGGAGGAAGACATGTGGTTACCAGGAAGGCCGTTCGACGGCGGTAGGCCACCGTCCTTGCCGAAGAAGTAGTTGAGGAAACTGTCCTTAGCAGTGCCTCCTGATCCTGCGAAGCTGGGTGGTGAGCCTGCTCTTGCGCCGTTCACACCGCCCATACCAGCGCGACCGACAGCAGGTGACATGCTACGGCTGGCCTTGCTGAGGTGGCTGCGGATGGGAAGGGTTGCTGCTTTGCCGCCAGCAGCAGCGTCGTTCTCATGATCGTCTTCGGGCTCACCAGCACCATTAGCACCGTTGAGAGCCTTCAAGCGTTTCTCTTCCTTCTTTCTCTTCTCTTCTGCAGCTACCAGCGCCTTCTCCTTCTCTTGCTTGTCGTTGATGACAGAGTTCATAGCAGCTGCTGCGCCTAGGAAGTTGGGGTGGTTGGTGTTGATGTATGCGCGTTGTATGGAGATCAGCGACTCGACGTAGTGCGAGCAAGGACCCAGTCTTTCTCTGAGCAAGTCCGAGACAACTTCGATCAGCTTCGCTTGTAGGCGAGGATATCTCGACAACTCGTATGAACCGCAGCTGTGACAGATCTTGATCAACTCCTCGTAAACCAGCTCAACACAACGCTGACTGGGGATCTCGAGCAGCTTGATTTGAGGCTTAACCAGGAGATCAAAGGCGAGTTCAGGGACGAACAGACTGGGGCGGGGACCGGTAGAGTTGCGGATAGCAGTGCGAATATCAAGAACAGAAAGGTTGGTCGTTGGGTCAATGGTTTCCAGAGAGTTGCCGAAAACAGAGTTGAAGATGTAGTAAATCCTGGCACCACCGCAAAGCTCCTTGGTCGAGATCTCGGAAGATGTACCGTCGATGGATGAAGTAAAAGAAGTAGCAAAACGAGTCATGAGCTGCAAAACCAGCGAGCCGCGGTGTTCCTTGCCAGCAAATGCGACATCTCCGTAGCTGGCCAACTCTTGTTGAGTCTGGCCCATCAAAGTGTTCAAACGAGCCTTGATATCGGGCAAGCGCTCACGAATATGGCCCATCAAGGTGGTGTTCAAGCTCTTTGCGAGGTATTGGGTACCGCAGCGGGTGGCCATATTGCGGTAGGCGGGGTGTGTGCGGAAGAAGTCTCTCTCGGCAGAGAGGGCATCGGAGAGCGACTTGTTGCCCTGAATGTCTTGCTGCGAACGGTTGACGACTCCGATGAAGCCCAGCTTCAGGGGGTATACGCGACCAGAAAGAATGTCCATGGCGTTTGTTCCGTGATCCATCAAGTCCAGCTTTGTCAAGACACCAATGGTGCGTCTTCCCATGGGGTCGACATGGCGGGCCAGCTTGAGGGCCTCGGAGTTGACAAGATCGACGTTTGCAGGAGAGACGGCGAGAATGATGCTGTTGGGCTTTGCGATGTACTCTGTGATCAGGTTGCGGGTCTGCTTCTCGATATCGCCGGGTTGATCGCCAATAGGGACCTTGGATTATCGTCAGTTGAAGCCTACAGACAGCAGCGCACGAAGACAGACCTTTGTGAGACCAGGCAAATCGACCAAGGTCAGACTAAGAACATGAGGCGAGTAGATCTTGAGGTTGATGGGTTGACGGTTGATGCCCTTGTTGTTTCCAGCAATTCTGGCCGTCTCGTTCTCAATCTCCCTCTTGACCTCACCAAAGTCGTAGAAGCGACGACCTGGAATGTGGTTGAACTCTCCCCACTCGTCCTGACCAGCGACAGAGGCCGGGGTGTGTGGCACGTGGATCTCATCGCCCTCGGGTCTGTCGGCATTGCTGGGGACGTTGATGAGTTGCAGAATGAGAGGACGACGAGTTACGATGCCGCTTCCTCTTGGGAGAAAGTCGCGACCGACAATGTTCTCCAGTACCGACGACTTTCCTGAAGATTGTGAACCTACAACAACCTGTTCCTGTCAGCTGCATGTACCGAGGTTTGGAGCAGTGTGCATACGATCTGGGGCAAGTCCAGCGAGTCATTTCCGATAGTGTTGAAGACAAGGTCCTGAAGCTTGTTGACGACTCCGAGCAAATCTTCACCGAGCGAGGCCATGATGGGCGTGTCGGTCTATGTTGTTGTGCTGGATGAGGTGGCCTTGGGATGCGAGAAAGCTTGTTTGTGCTGCCAGCCGAGTCGTCTTTTCGATGCGGCGTCGACAAAACTCGTCCGACGTCCAAAGTTGAGATGCGAACGAGGGTAACCGGCTAAAAGATGTACGAGCGATCGAGGTGTTCAGAAGAGCGATACGTTTCCGAGTCGAAGGGGCCTGTTTTCGCGACTCTGTACTTGTTCAGAAGCCAAACCAACTTCTCTGCTCCACCCTCCGTCACCGTTCTTGGCGCCGAAGACAGTGCAAGCTGAACCGACCTCTCCGCCGCCGGCCTACCCAAATCCACCAACGTTCGTCTCCTATCCTCCCCTTTACAATAGTCGAAGCCATCAAGATGCATAGTTCTTTCAGATCGGTGCTCGAGTCTACGGAGAGACGACGGGATACTTTCTCAGCGGCTGCTGCCTCTTATCTTAGGAATCTCTACTGCTATCAGACCTTTACATACAAGGAGAGCTACAAGTAAGTAAAAATCACAAAGATTGTAAAGTGTTGATGTTCACATGCCAGATAATCACATGTGATAAAGATGGTGGGTACTGCTCGAATTCGTGATCCGTAAGTGTTGCATTCTAGCATATAGGCTGTTGCTATCTCTCGTACTCTGCCTACCCATCCATAACTGCAGTACTTGTCATATCCGTCTCAATCACGAACATCTTGGACCGATGAAGGCGAGTTCGAGCGTAGGCTTCGTTCATCCACACTGTACAAGCGATTAAGCAATAGCTCGCGCACCCCTTCCAAGAGCTTTACAGTTCATGTTGCCTGCTCGATGTAGATCCTGCTCCAACACTGTTACCAGACGCACGAGTACTCACGAGAGAACAAGCCGTGCCGGTCCGGCCAAGGTCCCAGTTGTCGTAAGCTCGCGATAGGTCAAGTCACCGGATGAAGCAGTCAGAGCAGCATACACAACGCCGCTCAGTCCCTCCGGTAACTGTGCAGTACCCTGCCCTTGCCCTGTTGTCTGCAATTGTTGGTAAACTGGATCGCTGGCATTGGCGTGCACTATGGCGAGGTAAAGATCTTGTCCGGCGGTTCCAGCGGGCACCGAAAAGTTGTTGGCGTTGGGACTCCAACTAAAATCAAGAGTGCTGCCTGACATGCCGTTGAAGGTGAGCGGAGGTAGGAGATCGATGGGCAGCGCCTGCGGACAGGACGTGGTATATTTCTGCGCCAGATTGTATGCCCAGACGGAGCTCAGCGGCACATCGAGGTTGGTAGGGAAGGGAGACGCTCCCATTCCGTTTCTGACAATAGCATCGTGGCGAGCTTCGACGGAGAGTATAGAGGCAGCTACGGTTTGAAGCCCTGGAGAAAAGTCGTTCAAGCTGCCCAGATAGTACCCGAGACTGATGGATGTAATCTGATTTGCAAGGAGAACAAAGGCCGTAGGAGTGTCGTACGAGAGGGCATAGTTGCAAGCTTGAGGGGCAGATATGCCGCTCGCCTCGAGCGTCGACGAGATGTAGCTTGTCTGATTCTGTTGTTGCTAGGGCGCGATGTCAGTTGTTGGAATGATGGGTATCTTGATTCAAGCTCACTTCTGCGATAGCACATATGTCTTGCTGAAAGGTGGAAGGAAAGCCAGCAGCAAGCCATTGTACATCAGTGATACCCTCGCATCCACCAGTGTACAAACTCAGTTCCAGGTTCTCGAGATAGCTGGCGAGTTGCAAGCCAATGATGTCGTTTTGGGAGAGCGCGCGTCTTTGGATGGGACTCGAGACAGCGTAGCTCAGGGTCAAAGCCAAATGCAGAAGTATCGATGGAAACATGCTGGATATGAGGATTGGAATGTGGGATGTGATGCAATTGTGTTGATGGATGGGGAGTAAGATATTTGGTAAAGCTGTTTGGAAGTGTATGGAGTTGATGAAGTGGAATGGATTGCACGGGCTGAGAAGGAAAGATGGAGGCGCTCATGTTCTTGCAAGTGCTCTTTCCTCGAACACATGATAGTGCCTTCCTCGGGCTGACTCGAATGATCAGACCAAGCAGGAGCGGAAAGTTCAGCGCTCTCCCATGCGAGACACTATTACAGTTAGCAATATGAGTGCACGGTAATTTCCAGCAACGGAGTAGCATCCACAGAGACGTGTTTCTGTGGCCACATTCGTTTCCGTCAAGACGTTACCTAGGTATGCATTCGGATAGTACTGACGCGCCCCTCGTTGCCGCAAGAGAGGCGGCGATTACCGTTGTGTATTATGACCCGGCAATGCTATACATCCTCTACAGTTCAGCACACGATCTCTAGAGGCCATTTTTGGCAGCTGTCAGGCTGGGGAAACATAAACTTTCGTCTATAATCGCTAAGGGAAGTCGTAGAGAGCGGAAACGCAGCCTATTTTTACAGAGTGGATACACTTTGAGAGAAGACAGAGAGTATATGGGAACAAGACGAAGAAGCCGCTAGTGCGATATTCGGGTGCGATCGGCCAGCAAGGACGAGTTTGAGGAGATTGCGCGATCGGGTATGGACTGTTTCTTCTTTCTAGAGATGGTCGTGTGTCGGTCTAGGGGCGGCACGTGGGAGGTGGTCATGTCGAACTCGGGGGCATAAGTAAGATCGCATTTTTGGTGTCGGAATTAAAAAACAGGCATCCTCCTCGTGTGATCGTGGATGGGAGAATTGGCCGGGTCTATGGGGAAGAATATGCAGGATGAATTGTCTATTGGACCGACTTGAGCCAAGATTCGAAGTCGAACTTGGGGTCGCTGGGGTCGGTGACGGCTGTAGATGTGTGTGAGCGAGTCGGCAGAGACTGTCGGAGAATGTGACGCGACATACCACCAGACTTTGATTTGGGAGCAGTCTTCTTCTGGTACTCTTGACGGGCCTGGTTGATAAGAGACTGCTTGTGCTCGTAGGCCTTTTGGTTCTCGCGGAGCTTGTCGGCAGCAGTGATGGCGGTTTGGTGGTAGAAACCGTATGCGACACCGAGGCCGAGAGCTGACCAGCGGAGGACCTGTGACACTGAGCATCAGTATGCGGACACGGAAGAAAAGAAGTTGGGACGCGGGCGCGCGTACGTTGGCACCGGAAGACATTGTGACGGGGTGATGTGGTGAGGACGAGAGGTCAATGAGAGACTGCTGGAGACCGGGCGACAGATGATCGGGTAGAGAGCACGGGCAATTGGGATGTCTAGAGTGGATGCTGTCGTTGCTGGTCGAGCTGGTCGAGCGAACTTCAACCAAGCGGTTTGTTCCGTCTTCCGTCCGGGGGTCTCATACCGAGTCGATCAACTTAGCCGCAGCAAACAACAACCAAATCAAACATTCGTTGTCGACCATATCTACACTCCTTTCTTGCGTCTTTTCTGGTTTCTGGATTTCTTGTGCCAGGTCCCAGCCGTCCTGCGCTCAGCTGGTCTGTCGCACCACTTCTGTCAACACCGAAACAGCCCAAACAACTCACCGCCTAATCAAACACTTCACACGCAATCATGTCTTCTTCGTCCTCGTCCCTAGAAGCTCGCAAGCAGGAGATTCTGGCCAAGCGGGCCAAACTCGCCGAGCTTAAAAGACAGCGTGCTCAGCGTCAAAAGGAGTTCACATCGGCGCGTGAGAGTGGAGATGCAGCAGAGGTACGTTGAAGAAGGGCACATCAAGGTACGTCCACCACTGACACAATCAGCTCATCTCTCCCTCGCCCTCGCGTGCTAACAGCCGCGCAGATCTGGACCAGCTCATCTCTACCCTTGTCGACCGTCCTGGCCGCTCGACCCCTCGCGATTTGGACTCACCCACCACCTCGGCCAATATTGGCGCAAGCCGTCCCAACTCCGTCTCACTCGATAGCCCATCTGCCGCTTCCACTCCCGCTCCTCTTTCCCTGTCCAATCAGACTCTCTCCTTCACCGCCGTCTCCACAGTCCTCAACCAGCCTTCAGATCCCAAGCCCGACGTTATCACATACAGCAAGGGTGTACAAACCAGTGAGCCCTGGTCCCCGCAGCACAACCGCCAGCCTTCAGACGACGACTCGAGTTATTCACCTTCAAGAACGAGGAAACGCTTGAGCAGGAGAGAGCGCGAAAGAGACGAGGAGCTGAGGCAGAACATTCGCAAGGAGATTGAGGATGAGTTGCAGGCTCTCAAGCTGTCGGAAGATGATGTTTCTACGAACGGCAAGCAGAACTTCCCTGCCCGCACCTTGACACATGAAGAGTTGGGCGCTGTCACTGCTTCGGATGATTTTCTGGACTTTATCGATCGGTCTACAAAGGTCATTGAAAGAGCATTGGACGAAGAGTACGACGTTCTTGCTGACTATGCTATGCGTGGCGCGAATGGCCTGGACGATGACGATGAGGACGGCCAAACACGCACCGTCAAAGGCCGTCGTGTGCGCGAGTTGATGCAGTTCTCAGACGACCGCTGGACAGAACGTCGCATGATCAGTGACCTTGACTACTCTGTCAAATACCCCGAACTGTTACTAGCTTCATACACAAAGGCTTCCAACTCTTCGCAAAGCGCTCCTGGCTTGGCTCTGGTCTGGAACGCACATATGCCGTCTCAACCAGAATATGTCTTTACCGCGACAAGTGATATCCTCACTGCTCGTTTCTCACCTTACCATCCAAGTCTCGTACTAGGTGGTACATACTCTGGCCAAGTCTGTCTGTGGGACATTCGTCAACGCTCTCATGACGGCGCACCAGTGCAACGAACACCCCTTGCTGGCGAAAAGGGAGGCCACGCCCACCCTATCTACAGTGTTGCAGTAGTCGGCACTCAAAATGCCAGCAGTATTGTCAGTGTCAGTACCGACGGCACAACATGTGCTTGGTCATTCGACATGCTATCAAAGCCTCAAGAATATCTTGAGCTTACTTCACCACCAGGGCGTAACCGCACAGAGGACATCGCTCCATCATGTATCAGTTTCCCTAAGGCAGATCCAACATACTTTCTGGCCGGTACCGAAGAAGGCGCTATCGTGCCGGTCCACAGATACGATCGTGCGGGCGCAAAGGCTGGTGTTGATCCGCGTATCTACTATACTGGCCACGCCGCACCTGTCACTGGACTCGACTTTCATCCGAGTAAAGGCAAAGTCGATCTCGGCGACCTTGCAATCAGTTCTTCTCTGGATTGGAGCGTCAAGATCTGGCGCGTCAAGCCTCCGAGCACAGCTGTTACCACTGCTGGAGTAGGCACAGCTCTGGGAGTACCGGAAAGACCATTGCTCGAAATCATGCGCGAGGATGTCATCTATGATGTCAAGTGGTCACCTACGAAGCCCGGTGTCTTTGGCTGTGTTGATGGTGCAGGAAGACTAGAAGTCTTTGATATCAATGTCGATGTCGAGGTGCCTGTCGCCCGTGCTCAACCGAGCCATACCCAGGGCGATGTGTTTGGCGTAAAGAGCTTGAACAGACTCGCATGGGAACATAACGAAGGCAAGCGGGTTGCCGTCGGTGGTCTTGACGGCATCGCAACTGTCTTTGAAGTAGGCAATGACCTTGGCGGACTCGAGGGCAATAACAAGGGCGAAGACTGGTTTGGGGTCAAGCGTCTCATCTCGAGACTTGACAGGTCACGAGAAGGGACCGATGGTCGATGATGTGGTACGCCATCTGTTAATTCGACTTGCAGAAAATCTATCAAAAGTCATGTCAATGCTAGTAACAGGACATGCCAGACTGCCGAGCTTGGCTGCATCCCATGTCTTCGTAACCTCCGCATTCCCCTCAATCCATGCATCCTTTCTTGTACGTGACACAATGTTAGTTGGAACATGAGACTGTGCAACTTGATCTCGCTTCTTTCGTACAAGTGCTTTTCTCTTGTAGTGCTAATTTTCTGCATTCTCAAGCCATGGCGTAGATCAAAACTGTCCTTGCTGCAACTGAGTCTCACCCAAATTTGAGACTGTGGCCTTCGCGCTCTTTCTCACGAATGTTTAGGTAAATATCCTCGCTATAGAAATGCACAATGGTATCGAGATCAGAGTTGCATCCAAAGAAAGCCAAGCGAAACATCGCATCTTCATGGGTACTCTCCTGTTTCTCGGAACCATTGTGCATTTTTATAGCTATACGCGTTAAAGACTCTTGCGCACGGGAAGATGCAGTTGTTCCTCGGAAATCGCGTGATCATATGCAGGGTGGTTGGTCAATCGATAGTGCTATCCATCCGGTGATAGGTCTGTTGCTTGGTCGATGGAAAGGTGTTTCGAGGTGAGGGGATTCCATATAACAGGCAAGTGCTTCCACCACTGCCCTTTCCTCACATTCACTGTCGATATCATCCGACATTCGCTTGTGTTAGTTACTTCACTTCAGCTCGGCCACATCTCTCTTCACGCACCTGCGTGTTCTCTATTGTTTACTATCCAAATCTCAACCCTATTCATCTCGTCAGAACGAGTCCACAACCATCATGCGCTTCCTCAGGACTGCTGTAGTCGGTGCTTTTGCACTCGCGAGCCTCGTTGTTGCCCAGGCCCCCCGTCTAGCATTCACCAAAACACCTACCAGTGTCATCGCAGGTCAACCAGTCGCAATTCAGTACACTGCGCAGAACCTAGCCCAGGTAGGAGATGTGGTTTGTGCTGATTGTCGAATCATGCTGACGAAAACAAGCCTGCAACTATTGTACTGAGAAAGGGTGATCCTTCCAATCTGATGGATGTCTCTACTCTGACCAGTAAGTCCAGTGACCATATGTCAACAACACAAACGCGTACTAACAATTCTAAGCCAACGCTCTGAATGGTAGCTACACTTGGATCCCTGATAGGTCACTCGACAACGCAAGCGACTACGCTCTCCAGATTTCCCAAGGCTACGAGATCAACTACTCTGGACTGATCACTCTCACTGGTGGTAACGCCACCGCTGTGTATTCCGCAAAGTCAGCAAGCTCGTCCTCTCAAGCCGCCCAATCGTCGTTGACTGCCTCTGCTGTGTCGAGCATCCAATCTGTCATTGCGAGCTACAACTCGTCGTTGAACAACTTGACCGCGGTTGTGTCTATCCAGACCTCACCTCCCACTCCTCCGTCCAACACTACTGCTGTTGTCGCTATTGCGCCCAGCGCTGGAACTGGTTCGCCCTCCGTTCGTAACACGACCGTTGTCACGCCAACTTTGACTTCTTCCTCTCCGAGCGGATCGAGAAGTACCGTCACTTCAGTCGTGACCTCGAGCGCAGGAACATCATCTCGCGGCTCGTCAAGCTCGACTGCAGCAAGCGCTTCCAGTACCGGCGCTGCACCAACCATGGCCAAAGCTAGTACTCCTGTCCTTGCACTCTTCGGTGTTGCTGCAGTCTTTTTCTTCCAGTAGACATACTCGGTGTCAACTTGCTTCTGCGATTTTGCTAATGATGATGACATGAGAGCAGAGCGATGGGAGATACTTTACGTACAAACACTTAATGCCTACGATTTCCTGAACGCGCTTCCAGTGTTTCAACTTGCCTCGTTTCTCAAGAGTTATGTTTCGGATGTACAATTTTTACCAGATCGACAGCGTTTGACTCGACAATCGACACATGATCGTGGCCACTGGGGGCGCAGCTCATCCTTATGAAGCAATTGCTCAACCCCATCATTTACTTTTGAGCCATCGACGTCGAAGGATCCAGGACCTCCTGCATCAAGTGCAGCACGTGAACAATATATTCCCGCGTCTCACGCCCTTCGCGCGTCAAAGTTTGTCACTCTCCCTCCCGTACTCACAACGAAATGCGCGCCAGAACGGAGCTATCTAAATGCACAATGATCCCCAAAAGGTGGAGGAGCCCATAGAGAGCCACTGATGTTACAATTCCCAGTGGTTGCCTCCTGGTCCTTCGGATAGTTGTGCATTTCCATAGCTGTGTGCGTTACATACTTTTGCACACCAAGAGCGCGAACGAGCGGGAGTAAGATTGGCCAGCACTCTATTTTGAGCCTTGTTCCTGCAGCAGCCGGGCCGAAGGCCAGTGCGTTTCCAGATGCATCTGGTCAGACGCAGGTCACGAATCAGCAGCCATTTCTCTCCATGTTTCTATCATAGCCGATCGAGGGCTGGCTGTGGAAACAGCTCGAGCTGAGATACATGCAGCACGCAGATGTGAAGTTTCGAAGCTGACAGGCTACAGCGTGGTAGAAAGACTTGTTTATATAGTCGACCGTCATGCTAAGCAACCAGGGGTCTTTCGTTTGTCGTGGTCCCAAACACGCTTGCAACGGTTCAGACTCGCCGAGCGACCCAGTGCCAAGTGGCGATCGTTTTGCTTTCCCCAGAGCCCTGAGCCAGGCTTTCCCAGAATATCATCGCCGCGATTTGCAGTGTATCGAGTACCTGCTTGGCCAAATCTCGCTTGCTTGCCACTCACTTACTCTGCCGGTGCTCACTATTTCCGGAGAGAGAAACACATACGTGTACATGTTGGATTGCTTAAGTGTGGCAAGTCGAGTCAAAGAGGTATTGAGTTTTGACACCGCCGTGGCAACCGAGTGGCCATGTGGGTAAGGATTCGAGAAGGGGAAAAAGGGACAAGATGTTAACCTGCAAAAGGTAAGATGGGCAAGCTTGACTAGCGCCGAGAGCCGCTTGTGTGGTGAGGGGAGGCTTTTGGGAGCGTCCGCGCGCCGTCGTTGTATCAAACGGCGCCATGTTTAGATGTGGTGTGGTGTCATGGCTTGCCCTTCTGCACTGTTGCCTCCCTATTAGCTTCTGGACTCCATGAAATGGCGCATCACTGTCATTTTAAATAGATATAAGGGCTAGGTCTGCGACATCTTCGTTCCTTCTCTCCCTCTTCACCTCTTTCCTGCAACCATCGCTACTTCCTTCTGCTTGCATACCATCTCTTTCTCAAAAACAACCCACACAACACAACTACACATCAAGATGCGTTTCTCAACTCAGACCCTCATTGCCCTTATGGCCTCTCCTCTGTTGGCCCTTGCCGACGGCAACAGCTTCACCAACTCCAACTTCAACGGCATTACCGCCGGCAAGACCTTTGACCTGACCTGGAAGCCCACCACCTCCGGCACCGTCTCCATCATCCTCCGCTCCGGCGCCAGCAGCAACCTCACCCCTGGAGTCTACGTTGCCCGTAAGTCACCTCTCTTCAACTCTCTTGCCAGGGGTCAAAAGCACATCACTAACACAAGTCTCACAGAGGGTCTCTCCAACTCTGGCAGCTACACCTGGAACGTTCCCAGCGACATCACCCGCGGCACCGACTACGCCCTCGAAATCGTCGACGACTCGAACCCCAACGACACATCCAACAC
>Ga0268251_10000511_pt1 | contig 12208 bp, 14 predicted proteins | sample AgamicAsMae_FD_200527 | JGI IMG/M metagenome (GOLD analysis project Ga0268251, IMG submission 200527) | Agave microbial communities from Guanajuato, Mexico - As.Ma.e (v2) (version 2) | ecosystem: Host-associated > Plants > Phyllosphere > Phylloplane/Leaf | place: Guanajuato, Mexico | collected...
GGAGATGTGTATAAGAGACAGCAAGTCATAATGTCGTGAGCTTCTTCCTTCCCCTCGTCCATGCCGATCAAACTCCACACTGCAAAGCAGTCAAACCCAATACACGAAGAGGGGTCTACGGCTCTTCAAAGTCAGCGTTGGCGATCAGTTCCCTAGCCTCACGCGCGCCAGCGACAGCGAGCTCGTCGGCGGCAATGTTGCCCTCGTTAGTCGCATGCCCCTTGACCCACACAAACTCGACCTTGTTGATGCTGCTGATCTCCTGGGTCATGTTCTTTCGTTGCTCGATAAGTGTAAGGATCTTCTCGATCAAATCTTTGTTCTCGACCGGCTTCTTGGACGCATTGAGCCAGCCATTGGCTCGCCACTTGACGAACCACTCGGTCACGCATTTGATCGAATAGTTGCTGTCAGTGTAGATGGTGACAGGACGATTGCGGGGAGCGATTTCGAGTGCACGTTGTATGGCGGTGAGTTCGGCGCGTTGGTTCGTTTGGCGAGTACCGGATAGAGGCTCGGACAAATTGCTGTAGAACATGTTAGCGCGGAGCAGCATCAAGAGTGGAAGTGGTTGCCATACCGCTTGTCCTTAGGACCAAAGTACACGCCAACTCCAGCAACAGCTCCGTGTGCTCCATTGCCCAGCGAACTGCCGTCTGTGTATATGACGACTGGCTTTCCGTCTTGGAGGTTGACAGCCTGCCACTTGGTCGTAGGCTCTTTGTACTCGACCTTGCCGGTCAGAGGGTTCAGTGCGATGCGTGGATCGAAGCCGTCTTCGGCCCCGGCAGGCAAGGGGCCCTCTCCGGCATTGTATTCGACCAAATCTTCCAACTCATCTGTATCTTTTTTCTGTTTCTTTGTTGGAGGGCTTGGTTGCGAAGGCTCCTCGGATGCTCTCTTGGGCGGATGACCATTCTTGAAGAAAGCTTGTGCCTCCTCGCGAGTCTTGAAAGACTTGTACACCGCGCCCTTGAAATCGGTTATTGTGTTTTGGGCGTCTGCCCATGAGGTGTAGACGCCTGGCTTGTGGCCTTTGTGCACTCCGTAGAATTTGGCAGGTTTGCTAGACGCCGTCGATGTCGAGGAATTGGATGTTTCGATACCATCCAGCCATGCTTTGGCATCATTGAGTAGAGGGAATGACTTGACTGGGTCTAGTTAGTCGTGTTCGGGCTGTCACACTGATAACTGGATACTGACATGCGGCACCTTTGTAACCCCTGACCTGCGACAGACATTCATCCCAGCTATTGTAAATGCCAGGTTTACGGCCGGCTTTGACGACGTAGAATTTGGCAGGCATGCTGCGGCTAAAAATGTGGAACAAGGATCCGAAGGATAAATGTCTGGTTTGGTTCGCGTGTGAGGCGCTTGGTGAGCGCAACGCTGCGACGAAGTCGATTGCTCGTAGTCGGTGAATCTTGACTTCACTTCTTCGGTGCTAGCTGCAAGTCGAGGTGGAATGGATAAGGTGAAGGTTGGATTAATGTCGTGTTGGTTGCAGTGTTGATGAATTACCAAACGCGGAATTGATTGATTGATGCATCCATGCAGCTCCTCACCGCCTTTGCGTCATGCCGCTGCTTGTCGACTGGACGACCCTGCTCGGCACAGGCAATTGTTACCTTCCTGCTCACCATGGTCATCTAGGGTCATGGCAGTAATCAGTCAGGTTGACCAAAGACACGAAAACCGGTAGAGTCTGCTTTACAGTACTGGGTCTGTTTAATTGTGGTTATGCTCGCACGATCAGGACTTAATGATTTTTGGGGCCGAGTTTGGAAGAAAGAGCAAGCACACAAGGGTGTGGCCGTACAGCACCATCGACACCGCATCGGGATACAGAAACATAAACTCGCCAGATACACGTCTCTCGAGGGCATAGACATTAAGGATAGAAGACTGTTGGGACGGTACAGCTAATATGTAATAACCAAGCAGACCAAAGGTTCACACCAAGTCACGCGGCATTACGTCAAAAATGACAAGTGAAATATGCTGTCATTTGATGTCCAAACACTAGACAAGCTACATGTACGCGTACGGCCTACTACAGCTGCAGGTTGTAGGTGTAGTCATCCTCCATATTCTGTGAGACCCAAAGGACGACAGAGCTAAATGGGTCATCAGCAACGGTCTTGAACGAAAGCGACGGGTGTAATACCTGAGAGAGACCAGAACGTTGGCGATAACATTGGCGACACCAAACCAAAGGGTAGGGAAGGAGTATTGTGGGACAATGTACTTCAGAACCATGACGGTGACACCACCAGCAAGACCACCAGCCATGGCAGCAAAGCCCATGAACAATACAACACGGGCCTTCCAGGCGACGCCATCACCGCTGTAGCTGAAGTTATCAGCAGAGAGGCGGGTCTTGTCGATTGAGTTGACGATAAGCATGCCGAGGGCACTGAAGATGACGGGGATCCAGTCGATAAAGGTCAGATGTACGTCGGAGCCGTTTAGTGCCGACTTGGAGTAGACAGCGGCATCAAGGAAGACGAAGAGGGCGATGGCAAACTGTAGCAACCACGTCAGCTATGGCTCGAGCAGGCAGCAGGGCACAGGTGGGGTGTACCAGGGCTCCAGCAAAGTAGACGCCGGCGGTACGGGTGGTGGCGCTGTTCATCCATTGCGGCTTGCGGAAGGGCAAGCGGAAGACACGTTCGCTAGACATGGCGGTAGGTAGTAGATGTGGAGAGCAACGACGTGTGTATGGTATAGCCGTCGGACGAGTCGCGAGCGATCGAGTACGCGGTCGGAAGCCGGGAGTCGGTCACCTTGGACCCGTGGCGCTGCTCACCGCCCGGAGCCCGCTCTCCAACGTCTTGGCAACTCTTTATTCTGCCGGAAGTTGGCTGGAAATTCTCGACTTGTCAACTCGCTGCCTCCGCAAACTCGATACACGACAAACACAATGGCACCTACCAAGTCCTCGAAGGGAGCCCCTGCAAAGGGCGGCGCGTCCAAGGGCGGCAAGTCGGCGTCCAAGTCGGGTGACCGCCCCAGACCGAAGAAGCCCACTGGTCCCAAGCCAAAGACTGTCGAGCAAAAGTCAAAGTCGACTTCCCACGGCCCTGCAAAGAAGAAGAAGCGCGTCTACACCGAAAAGGAGCTCAACATTCCCACCCTCAATGCCATCCGCCCTGCTGGAATCCAGAAGCCCAACGGTGTCAAGAAGGGAAAGACTTTCGTCGACGACAAGGAGTCTTTGATGACCATCCTCGCCATGGTCCAGGCCGAGAAGGAGGGAAACATCGAGAGCAAGATGATCCGTGCTCGCCAAATGGAGGAGATCCGCGAGGCAAGAAAGGCAGAGGCTGAGAAGAGAGAGGCTGGTCGCAAGGAGAAGCTGGTAATTTCATACACTCCTAGAACTCTAACTGACAACGCTAACACTACCACAGGAGGGTGTCAAGGATGAGCTCCGCAAAAAGAAGAACAAGAAGGGCACAAAATCCTCGGATGTCGACATGGACGTTGAGCCCGCCGCCGAGAAGCCCAAGAAGAAGAGAGTTTCATTCGGTTGATTTTGATTGCTCTCTTGGCTGCATTTTGTCTATTTCTGCGCACGATACCCACGTCTATTTATCTTGCTCCATCCCCAGCTCGGGGAGATACATCTTTCTACGCATTGGTTCAAACACGAACGGACTTTTGAATCCCGTGTTGGATGTGGCTGTCCTGGTCATCTCTGACAGAATTCCAGTCGGGCCATCCTTCCTACCGCTATCGTACTCGCGCGCCATTTTCTGGAGGAAGTTGACTGCCTGTCATGCCATTGTGTCAGTACACCAGCAAACCCTAGCGATAGACACAGAAACATACCGGCTTGGAGAACCATCTTGTCCCACCAACCTCGAACCAACTCAAGTGGCCACCAGTCGAGGTTGAGCACATGACAACATACGGATTTTGCTTGATTTCCTCGTAAGGAACAGCCTCATCTACAGCAATCTGAGGACAGTCAGCCATCATTGTATAAATCAACACTGGGTGATGACTTACCGGATCGTCCTCAGCATGAATGGCGAAAGTGGGAATTCGAATGGCAGTAACCGAATCTGCCGATGATGCGTCCCGGTAATACGCGTATTCCGTTGGATAACCCCAAGTTGGGCATTGAATCTCCCTGTCAAACTCGTGCAGATATGTAACCTTAGCGACCCTATCTGGGTCAATATTACCATTTCTCACCACTTGATCTGCATGTCTGTATGATTGTCTTTAGCTTCGTCATCGCTCCGCATGATTTTGCAACGACTCACTGTGCAAAAAGCTTCTTCATACTGGTTCCCATCGTCTTTGAATAGACATTGAGTCCAAGCCAAGTGCGCTGCAAAGCAAGACTGGCAACTTCGAGTTTCCAGGGGTTGGAACAGACTACAGCGGCTTGCAGTTCGCACGCATCTCCCTCTTCACCAAGATACTAGAACAGATACAACGATTAGAGATAGGACCTTCATACTGTTACAATGATCAAATCTACGTACGTTTGTGAGAATGTTGGCACCCAAGGAGTACCCAATTGCATAAAGCGGACGGTTCGGATACATCTTTCTGCACCACTTGACCGTCTGTCGCAGATCCCAGGTGGCTCTTGCATTATACAAGATGCCGGTGGTGATCTTGCTCATAGCGCAACCGCGGCTGTTGACAACAATAGCCTCCCAGTCACCCTGTTCACTTTGATCTACCAATGGCTCTAGCACGTGTCTGAGATAGATCTCATGCGATCCGCCACTCAGTCCATGCAGAGTGATCAACATGGGCTTGGCATCATCACTGCCAATATTCGCGAACTCATCCGCAGTGAAGTATGTTGTGCGAGGAGGGAGGCTAGAATCTTCTGACAGTGCCTGCTCATGGGCCACAAAGTCTACGGCAAACGTGCCAGCAAATCGGGGGTCATCAGACTCGAATATCTGACGCTTGTACACGATAGGGGGTCCAGCGGCCTTCACAGCTGTCCAGGCAGTATGTAGATGGCCATTGAAGAGCAGGGGGTTCAATTTGCATGGAGGGGTCGATGCTTTGCAGATATCAGACAAGGCTGTCTTGCCAGACTTTGAAGCCAGAGATATGGTGTTCTTTGAGTGATGAAAGGAAACACGGGCGTGACCAAGCAGCCATGAAAGATCCATAATGTTTCCGTCTCTGTTTCTGTCTCCAGGAAAAATGTATTACTTGAACCTTGATCCGGAGGGGGCCGTTGGCAATGGGCTGAGTTCCGGAGAGCAGGTCCTAGTAGCAGTGGATAACGAGTGTGATGGGACGAGCAAGAAGCAGCACCGAGTCTAGGGGACGTTTGATATATTTATACGCAGTTTGCAAAATGCGATAGAACGCTCACGGATCGGCGTCATACCGCACCGGGCACCTCTGGCGGGCCCGGCACTCCCGAACAATCTCGGCTACTGCAACCGCATTGAGGAATCTTCGCGAAGCATGTGAATTCACAGCCAGGTGCATAGGTCTCTCTGATGCCTTTGATATAAGAGAAACAGAGTCAAGTGCTACACATGTCTTGCGGGTTCTCGTCAACTGTTCTTTAGAGATTGTTGCCTCGGCTGCCAAGACCGTGTTTCTCACCACGCGTACTTCTCCAGAATCGCGCGTTTCTTTTAATTGATTTCTTGACGGTCTTCATGTGATAGTTTGATTCGGAGATCCATCGTGGAAAAGGGCGGACATGGACAATACGCATAACAACACGAATGGATTTGATCCTCGGCGAGGTTATGGGGTGCCTCCGCAGCAGCAAAATGCCATGTACGGCTACCAACCACCGCCTGCAGGAACTGGATTTCAACAGCATCCCATGAATGTCATGCCAACGTCTTCGACACCTGGGCACGGATATAACATGCCACCACAGTACTCGATGAACAGACAATCAGGGCCATCACAACCACAGAGCTACATGACGTCTCCGGGAACATTAGTCATGGGACAGGTCATGCAACAACCACAGTACTCCATGTCTCAACCACAATATCAGCCGCAGACTATCTCATATCAAAGTCATGCCCAGCACTCTCAATCGCTGTCACAAATCCTGGTAAATCAACAGCAGCAGCCCCACCAGCGTCAACCTCACCAGTACATGCATCCGCAACCACTACAAGCCTATCAGATGGATGGCGCTCCGAGTTTCTCTCCTTCGGCATCGACCCAACCGCAACGGAACCAAAACCAGCATACAACATCAAGTCAGCAGCGACCACGCCATCAATCAAACTCCAACTATCCTACACCAGGAATTGTTTCCCAAACGCGACCCGTCTCGAGCACTCCTTCGAGACCGCAACAACAGTCACCGGCAAAATCTCAAGAAAACCATGCGAAGACATCCTCACAGTCGCACCCTCAACCCATTGTACCGCCGGCCCAGTCGCACAATAGAACGCCCAGCCAGTCTCAACCTAGATCAACTCCTCAAACTTACAAACATGCCATGTCTCCACCTCAACCACAATCACGGCCCAAGCAGTCGCCCGATGGTCAACCCCAACCAGCGCCGCAGCAACGTCCATCAACGCAGACGCGTACTCCACAGGTAGTGATCGAAACGAGACGACCAGCTACGCAGAACCCACCGAATCCAGTGCCTTCGCGAGCGCCTGTTCCTCTGCCTCGAGAGTCAGCTATAGACTTGCAACCCGTGCTTTTAGGTCTAGCTGATCAATATGTCAGCAAAGCTCATGGAATGTCTTCATATCTAGCTCGTAATCCTCAAGAAGCGGATGTCGATCAATACTACAGCCTCATCTCTGCTGGTCTCGGCTGCATGGAGTCAGTACTGAAGAACTGGAAATTTCCGGATCCAAAGGTCGAGGCACGGTTACAGCTACGGTACGCGAATCTCCTGCTCGAAGAGACGGAGAATGACGGAGAGCTGCAAGATTTGCTAACCAGAGGTGTTGCGTTGTGCGAGCGGAACCGCCTTGTTGATCTCAAGTACAGCATGAAGCACGTTCAAGCTCGGTCCTTGTTCCGCACACATCCTCGATCTGCTCTCAAAATGGTGGATCAAATGATTGAGCTCACCGAGACATACGCGCATTATTCCTGGATGTACGTCTTCCGATTCTTGCACGTATCGTTCTCGCTTCAATTGTTGCGTCCGGACTTGTCAGCAGCTTTGCAACAGCTTCGTCGGACCTCTCAGCATGCAGAGAAGCAAAGACAGTACCCCGTACTCACTACGTGCTCAGCTCTGGAAGCATTGATTCATCTGCGAAGTGGCCAAGCTGACTCGGCGGATAACTTCCAGAGATCGTTGGCGGCAGCACGTACTCACCAGTTGAACCGCGAGGTCACTGACATTTCACAAATTGCGACCTTGCTGGACTGTCTTGATCTATGTAGCGATCTCATCAATGGAAAGCCGGATCAGCTTCCTGACAAGATGAATGTCATGCAAAGAGCGTTGGACAGTGGCAAGAGAAAGAAATCTCCAGACGGAAGTTTTGCTGTACCAACGGCCGAGACTGCGCCCGATGATATTTCTCTCGACACGGGTGGCATCATGCAGAGAACAGACGATGGAAAACGTGCCATTGTCTTCCAATGGTTACGTAGAAGTGAACTGTTTGCTCTCGGCTACATCCTGAGCGGACTGGCCAGTTCCAGTAAGAATGCGATTGATCACAAGTCTGAGAGATACGTAGTTGAGGGCGACAAACTCACAACAAGTAAGTGTTGCGCAAAACCCGTGTCCTTGCTCGAAAGATGCTAACCATACCTGTGTAGATGACTACAACCCCGAAAACGAGCGCAAGGTCCAGTCGCTGCAGTGTTCCTCGGCCCACCTGGATCGACGCATGTTCTATCACAAAGTGTGTTTGCACTTGCTCGCTTCGCTCAAATGTGAGCGCGCCGATTGGCAAGGCGCTAGAGAAGTGTTGGAACGATTGACTGAAGGCATGAACATGGAGGACATTGACGAACAAGACTTTGTGCAAGTATCTGCGCTCTATCTAACAGGCACAGTCAAACAGGCGACAGGTGATCTAGAAGGCGCCTTGGAGTGCTATAGGAGCCCGGCTTTGACGTTACAGCCCACGCAAAAGCCAACGGCCAACCACGATCTTCGCATCTTGGCTACACTCAACATGATACTGATTCTGAGACCCCGCCGGGAGTCGCGAGAGCATATCGACTATCTCATGAACCTTGTGGAACCATTATGCGAGAACCATCCGAACGTCAATTACAAATCTGCATTGTACATTGTCAGAGCATCGTCGACAAGCGCACTACCCATTCTCAAGATGAAGCACTATCTATCGTCGTCGGCCAACATTGCCAAGAAGCAAGGGAACGCCCTGCTGCTTTGTGTGGCGATCAATCTGATGACATCGAACTTCTTTGTAAGCATCATAGGGGAGAAGGCAGAACTATCGGCAGGGTCAGGAAAGAGGCTTGCCGATAGAACGCATGTACCGCTGTGGCAGGGTGTCGCTAACCAGCTGCTGGCCGATACCCTGAACTTTGGCGGCAAGAGAGCCGAGAGCAACGAAGCAAGTGTCGAAGCACAGAAGTGGGCGCAGAAGGTGCCCGAGAGGGTGCAAAAGCAGCTCGGGGTGACAAGGTAGAGGAAGAGATGTGGTCTACACGGAAATGGTCTGCCGGTGTGACAGAGACGGTTTTGCTTGTGAGGTATCAACGGAGTAATGAGAAGGCGGTGTGCTGACTGGACGAGCAAGGGTCTAGACCAAAATCAAGGCTTGCTGCATGATGGCGGATCTCGCATTTGTATCTTAGGAGGAACACATATAGCTGTCACAAACAGCTCTAAGACGACAGAGCTCATGGTATTGTAGCAATATGAGAGACATTTGATATACGACGATAGGATGTCGACAAGAATACATGGCTCACGGATGAGCAGAGCGGTAGTGAATTTAAATGACTAGATTGGTAGATCAGAACTCTTCATCCTCGCGGAAGGAAAGCGAGAAGCTGATGATGGTTGAGTAGATGAGGAGACCGCCTGCTATCGACATGGCGGCGGCAGGAACACTGATCTGACCCGTGTGGGCGAGGACGATGGGCAGGGCTAGCGCAATTGTATAAGCATCTTGAAGGAAAGATTTGTATGTTGCAAAGAGATGGCATACCAACACCCATGACGACCAAGAAGCCGGTTATGAAGCGACCAAGCTCGACGATAGCATTGCTGCCTCCATCCATGAAGTCATCGGAAGATTGGGCGCGTGAGCATATCCAGTTGGGGACAGGGGCGATAACGTAGGTCGCAACAACCAGCAGAGGCAGATAGTTGTGCCACAAGGCCGACGAGAGGATGACGAGCAAGAAACCAATGGCGAGCACCTATCGGGGAGGGTCAGCTCGTGTGCATCAAGGTGATGGTCGGGGAGGAGGGGAAGGTGGGAAGCATACGAAGGAAAGAGCGATGATTGTTTTGAGGCCTGCCATGTTGGACTTGCAGGAGCGAAGAGGGCAGGTGGGAGAGTTGGTCGTCTGGTGTCTCGATGGGTGATGGGCGGTGGCTGCTCTGGCGGTCGTCGTCGGCGCGTCGCACACTCGTGGCAGTCGCGGGCCGGAGGTTTGGCGGCGCGGCGGTGGTTGATCGCCAAGCAAAGTCTGGGGAGCTTTGGCCTCTAGCTATAGAGGAGACAGTACAGGCGGCGTCTCGCCCATGTCATTCCATCATCGGCTGCAAACATATACACTTCTTCATCCTCACTCGCCTTGTTTGTCCTGCCTGCATAGCCATCTCTCGCCGACCCTCTGCTTCCCTCCGCCCACTCTCTTCCACACCCGCACTGTCCACATCACACCTCAGCCATGTTCCGCAACAACTACGACAACGACTCGGTCACCTTGTATGTGCCAACCTGATCCGCCGTCCATCAGCCTCCGCTAAACTCGCTCCTGTCCAGCTCGCCGCAAGGCCGTATCTTCCAGGTCGAATATGCCCAAGAAGCTGTTAAGCAGGGTTCCGTCGTTGTTGGCATCGTCAGCAAGACGCACGCCGTCCTCGCCGCAGTCAAGGTCCGCCGTCAATCACTGCCCGCTGCGCCGTCCTCATCACTGACACTGCCATCGACAGAGAAACGCCGAAGCACTCTCATCATACCAAAAGAAGATCATCCCCGTCGATTCACACTACGGTCTTGCCCTCGCCGGTCTCGCCTCGGATGCCCGCGTCCTCAGCAACTTCATGAAACAGCAATCCCTCTCGTCGCGCTTGACATACGGTCGCCCCATCCTGCTTTCAGAAATCACCTCGCGTGTCGCCGACCGCGCTCAGACAAACACCCAGCAATACGGTCGTCGCCCATACGGTGTCGGCTTGCTGGTTGCTGGTGTCGACGCAAAGGGTCCCCATCTCTTCGAGTTCCAACCTTCAGGCATTACCCAAGAAATGGTCGCTTGCGGCATCGGCGCTAGATCCCAGATGGCAAGAACCTATCTCGAACGCAACCTCGATCAATTCGAGGGTAGCAGCCGTGAGGAGCTGATCAAGCATGCTCTGCGCGCCCTGAACGAGTCTCTGCCCCAGGACAAGGAGCTTACTGTCGACAACACTTCGCTAGGTGTCAGTGGACTGGACGAGAACTTCACCATGTACGAGGGTCAGCAGATTGCTCAGTGGTTGGACACAACATTCGAGAACAGGAACGACGATGCCGGTGACGCTGCTGCTCCTGCTGCCGATGCGCCAGCACAACAAGAGGGTGCTGGAGAGTCGATGGAGGTTGACTCATGATCATGCATGATGCAAGAGAAGTAGATGAGGCATCGAGGAGAACAAGCAGAAGCATAACCATTACAATTGACGTCCTGACATGATGTGTATCAAATAAATCACGTTTCACCATTTTCAATATTTGTGTTAGTTTTGGCATCGAAACTCGCATGCACCGGGACAATGACCTCTACGATTCGCAATATCGTAACAGTGTGTGTTCACCAACAGGTAACAGAAGTCGAGAGGACGGATCGAATGTTGTACATGTTTTCCACCTCCACTAGAAAATAATAAGACGAGTATGATGGCTTGCTCACTTCTTGCCCGCCATCCAACCAGCAAGGTCGAAATTCTGAATCTGCTGCGCCGTGTTCTGGGCTTGTCCTCCTGAAGCGCCACCACCCATACCCAAGGGCCCCTGCTTTTGAATCTCTGCAAACTCGGCCTTTGTTTCTTCGTCCACTGTTGTAGATAGTTAGTACAAGCCACTTCTTCTACAACGAGCAAGAGAAGAGAGATGGTCAAGACTTACTGTTTTCCATCAAGTAGGGCATGCCGAATACGAAGCCCATTGAAACGACACCCATCAAGATCATGGGGTTCTTGAAGAACGACAACAGATCAAATCCTTGTCTCTGTTCGTAGAAGGCCTTCTTTCCCAAAGCCGAGACGGAGAGCTTGACTTGATCTTGTGACGCGAGAGGAGCAGTGGACGCAGCAATCTTGGCTCCCAGATGCGACCATTTGTTCGAAGGATGCGTGAGATACACGGTCACAGTCTCTGGTGTCGGAGTAACAGGAGCTGCTTCCCCATCGCCTTCTTGCTTGATGGGTAGTATAGAGACGGGATCCACGACGTCGACTCTCAAGCTAGGGAAGACATGATCTCTAGAGTGAATGTCCAGAAGCCATTCCCCCTCTTCTAGGTTGTTGAAGACGAATGAGTTGTCGACGCGGAGAGGTGCAGTGGCTCTTTTGCCAGAGGGGCCGAAGAGTGTTGCGTGAGTTGACGAGGGGAGCTCGCTGAGGTCCAGAAGGGAGGATGAAGGTGAGATGCTGAGATGAAGCGACGTTGCTGCGCAGGTGCCTAGGAGCGCTGATAGCGTTGGGAGGAGTTTCATGGTTGTACGAGGCCGCTGGACCAGTTGTATTCGAGAGAAGAGGGTGGCTGCTGAGATGTTGCGATGGTTGCACGGTCGCTGTTCTGGATGATGCTGTCGCGGAGTTGCGGGATGGAAATGGCCGAGCTTCTCAATTGAGCTTGACTCTTGCACAAGATTTGCGCCACGTTTTGTGCAGCTATGCCACGCTTCTACCGACAAAAGCGACAGCCACGAGCAATATCATGACCATCTATACCACTGCAAAAAGCGTGCGACATAGGCAAGAAACCTTGCCCCCTAACGGAGTCGAACCGGTGACCTCGGCATTACTAGTGCCGCGCTCTACCAACTGAGCTAAAGGGGCTTATTGGTGCAA